>Ga0310811_10000502_pt1 | contig 50770 bp, 44 predicted proteins | sample YCmetagenome_FD_207642 | JGI IMG/M metagenome (GOLD analysis project Ga0310811, IMG submission 207642) | Soil microbial communities from experimental microcosm in Duke University, North Carolina, United States - YC | ecosystem: Engineered > Artificial ecosystem > Soil microcosm > Unclassified ... | reverse complement strand
GCAGTGCAGCGTAGCTACGTGCGGACGGGATAATCGCTGAAGGCATCTAAGCGAGAAACCCACCTCGAAACGAGTTCTCCCTTGAGAGCCGTGGTAGACCACCACGTTGATAGGCCGGGTGTGTAAGCGCAGCAATGCGTTGAGCTTACCGGTACTAATAGCTCGATTGGCTTGATTGCTCTCATTTATCAATGCCCACCGCTTCCCTGACGGGAGCGTGTGAGTACTGGTTAGAAACAGCTTTGCTTCATTCGTCCTTGGCCGGCCTGGTGGTTTTAGCGGGGGGCCTGTACCCGATCCCATCTCGAACTCGGCCGTAAAACTCCCCAGCGCCGATGGTACTTAGTCTCAAGACTTGGAAGAGTAGGTCGCTGCCAGGCCTGCCAAGGACGTTTTCTCCTCGACACGATGACCGTTTTCGCGAAGCTCGCTTCGCTCCGTCAAAACGGCCGCCAGCAATGGCGGCCGTTTTGTTTTCGGAGCTGCCCTCCGAAAACAGTGGGCCGCCGCGGCGTCGCATCCGCGGCGGCTTTTCGTTGGGCCCCCAACAACATCCATTTCGCTTGCCGCGTTTGCGCCATATCAAGGCTGCGGCATCATGGTGCGGCGATCCTTCCTTCCGGCGAACAATCATATGCCGATGGAGGGCTGCATCCCATGTCCAACACAACACCCGAAACCACCTCGACGATCGAGCGGGGCCTGATCTTTTATTTCCGAATGACGATGGCGTGGACGTTTCTCTACGCGGCGTCGCACCAGGTCTTTGTGCCGAGCTTCACGGTCGTCGGCTTTCTCCAGCACACCAAGACGTTCCACGACGCCTTCGTCGTCTTCACAACGCCGTCGATCGCCCCGCTCACCACGTTCCTGGTCGAGTACGGCCATCTCCTGATCGGACTTTCGCTTCTCACCGGCCTGATGGTGCGTGTCAGCGCGGCCTTCGGGATCCTCTTGATGATCGTCTACTGGTTCGCGCACATGGATTGGCCGTTCATCGAAAACACCAACAACCTGATTGTCGACTATCACCTGGTCTATGGCGGCGTGCTGGCCTACCTGATCGTTAAGCGCGCCGGTCACGTGTTCGGCCTCGACGGCTGGGTGGAAAATCTGCGGTTTGTCAAAGACCATCCCGCGCTGAAGCCGCTGGTGGCGTGACGATCGAACAGCTCATGCGACATGCAAAGCCCGGCGTCCTGCGCCGGGCTTTTGTCGTTTTAGACGTGGACAGCTTGGCGTGCGTCCGGGCGCCCGATCGGCTTACTTGCCGTTATTTTGCCGCGCCGACCAGAGCGCGATGATGCGTTTGCGGAAGGCCCTCGGCTTCTCCGCGAACAGCCGGCCGGCGAGCCGCGCCGCCGCTTTGATGTGGCCGGTGTGTCGTGCCGTGATCGCCGGCGCGAGTCGGGAGCGCCACGGCGCCAGCGGCTGGTGCGGCATCGTGAATTTGGTGAGCACGGCTAGATCCTGACAGGCGCCGAGCCGGTTGCGTAAGCGTTGCGCCTCCTCGCCCCACACTTTGGCAAGGCGCGGCCAGAGCGGCTCGATGACGTCCAATTGGTGTCTGTGTTCGACCACGCGCCGGCGAAGATCGTGCAGGTGCTCGGCGTCCGCGTCCTGCCAGTTCTCCGGGATGAGCTGGCGCGCGCGCCGGTAGGTCACGGTCAGTCCGTCGGCCACCGCGTCGAAGCCGATAGCGGCGAAAGGCCAGCGGTCCACCGTCAGGGTCGCGTAATCGAGATAACGCATCAGGCGCTCGCGCATCTCGGGCGTAAAGCTCGCGGCCTCGGCCGCGTCTCGTAGCGTCGTGAGCCGGCCGCGGATCGTCTCGACCGACGTCGCTGAGAGTGGCACCTCGCCCTTGCTCGAGTCGTCGATCGCGTCGAGCGCGGCCTGTACGTCGCGCGCGCCGGCGAGCATCCGCATCAGCTCACGCGCCTCTGCGCGCATTTGGTTGGCGGATTCGCCCAAAGGCACCTCGAGCAGGCGCAGGAACGCGCGCCAACGCTTGAAAGCCTTGCGCACGTCGTGCACGGCCTCGGGCTCGGACAGTTTGGGATCGGTCAGCGCCGTGCGGGCGTCGGCAAGGATTGAGCGCGCGGCCTGTGCCAGGCCGTCGCCAAACCCTGTTTCTGCCGGCGGCGCCCCCACAGCCATGGTGGGTTCTTGCCCAGGTTTCATGACAGGTCCGTGAAAAGAAGCATTATTCGTGCTTCCCATTCCGTTCGCTCGTTGCTACATACCGCTCGCGACACGGCGCCGCGTTGGCCACTGTCGCATGTTTTGGCGCGGGGTGGAGCAGCCCGGTAGCTCGTCAGGCTCATAACCTGAAGGTCGCAGGTTCAAATCCTGCCCCCGCAACCAAGTGCCGGTTGTCCGGATCCGGCAAAACCTCAAAAGAATCAAAAGCAGAAGTCGGTTGTGCGCGTGCAGATGACTGTGCGCGATAAAGGTCTCGCCGTCAAAACCCCAAGTTGTGGATGCCGGCGAGAACCCATTCCTGGCCGATGCCGGCGCGGGGATAAGAAGGGCTGAGCCGCTTCGGGCCCGCACAACCGGGCGAAATTCGCCGCCGTTCGCGGCCGCCCGACCGCTACCTGCGCCGATCTCACCCGGATGACCCGGGCCATCCGCATTACGAAAACGAAATGACGGGGCAAGGCCGCCGTAATGGGCAGTGGTTATGTTCAAAGCCAACACGCTGACGCAGTCGGCGATTTTTTTGGCGATGGAGACACTGTCATGATTCACGATGATTCAAATGGCGCGGGCCAGCCGCGACGTGTGACCAAACGGCGCGTCGCACTGCTGACGGGCGTGGCCCTGGTTGCGGTTGCCGGCTTCGCCGGCGCGCGGGGCTATGACTCACTGCAATGGACGGAGACCGCGCACGCCCAGGACGCGATGCCGTCGTCGGCGCAGCAGCCGACCGGCTTTGCCGATCTGGTCCAGAAGGTGAAGCCGGCCGTCGTCTCGGTGCGCGTGCGCATCGAGGAATCGGCCAACACCGCGGAGCCCAGCCTCGGCCAATTCACGCCCGGCTCGCCGATGCAGCGCTTCTTCCAGCAGTTCGGCCATCAGTTCGGCGGCGGCATGCCGCAGCAGAAGGAAGTCATCACCGGCGAGGGGTCGGGCTTCTTCATTTCGCCCGACGGCTACATCGTCACCAACAATCACGTCGTCGATCACGCCAAGACGGTGCAGATCAAGACGGATGACGGCACCACCTATAAGGCGAAAGTGATTGGCACCGACCCGAAGACCGATCTCGCGCTGATCAAGGTCGATGCCGACAAGACCTTCCCCTACGTGAAGTTCGCCGAGCACACGCCGCGCGTCGGCGACTGGGTCGTCGCCGTCGGCAATCCCTTCGGCCTCGGCGGCACCGTCACCGCGGGCATCGTGTCCGCGCGCGGCCGCGACATCGGCTCCGGCCCCTATGACGATTACATCCAGATCGACGCGCCCATCAATAAAGGGAATTCCGGCGGTCCCGCCTTCGACACCAACGGCAACGTCATCGGCGTGAACACGGCGATCGTCTCGCCGTCGGGCGGCTCTGTCGGCATCGGCTTCGACATTCCGGCGCCGACCGCCAAGATGATCGTCGCCCAGCTCAAGGAGCATGGCCATGTCAGCCGGGCCTGGCTCGGCGTGCAGGTGCAGCCGGTCTCCTCGGAGATCGCCGACAGCCTCGGTTTGAAGAAGGCCGAAGGCGCGATCGTCGACGAACCGCAAGCCAGCAGCCCGGCCGCCAAAGCCGGCATCAAGGCCGGCGACGTGATCACCGCTGTCGATGGCAAGACGGTGACCGACTCGCGCGCGCTCGCCCGCACCATCGGCATGATGGCGCCGGATACGTCGGTGAAGCTCACCGTCGTTCACAACGGCGAGGTCAAGGACATGAGCGTCACGCTCGCCCAGATGCCGGCGGAGAAGACCGCCATGAACGGCGAGCATCAGTCCGGCAACGGCGTGCCGAATCTCGGCCTGACCTTGGCGCCGGCCCAGGACGTCGCCGGTGCCGGCGGCCGGGGCCTCGCTGTGGTCAATGTCGATCCGAATGGGGCGGCCGCCCAGCGCGGCATCCAGACCGGCGACATCATCCTCGACGTCGGCGGCAAGCCGGTCGCCTCCGGCGCCGACATCCGGCAAGCCCTGCAGGACGCCAAGGCGAACGGCAAGTCCGATGTCCTCGCGCGGGTGAAGACGTCCGACGCGACGCGCTTCGTCGCGCTGCCGACCGGCAAGGCCTGAGGTTACAGCAAGACGCCGCCCGAGCTTGAAAAAGCTCGGGCGGCTTTTTTTTGTGTCAGACGCCCGGCGCCGGCTGCGCGCCGGCGGGAGGCGCGGCTTCTTCTTCTTCGGCGCGGCGTGAGTGATCGGCGCCGATCAGCAGATAGACCGCCGGCACCACGAACAGCGTGAACAGCGTGCCGATGGCGAGGCCGGCCGCGATCACCAGGCCCATGTTGAAGCGCGAGACCGCGCCGGCGCCGCTCGCCGTGATCAGCGGGATGACGCCCAGCACCATCGCCGCCGTCGTCATCAGGATCGGCCGCAGCCGGATGCCGGCGGCTTCCTCGATCGCCTCACGCTTGGTCTTGCCGCTCTGCTGCAGTTCGTTGGCGAACTCCACGATCAGGATGGCGTGCTTGCTGATGAGGCCCATCAGCGTCACCAGGCCCACCTCGGTGTAGATGTTCAGCGTCGCCCCGCCGATGCCGACGCTGATGAAGATCAGCGCGCCGGCGATCGACATCGGCACCGACACCAGGATGATGAACGGATCGCGGAAGCTCTCGAACAACGCGGCGAGCGAGAGGAAGATGATGATCAGCGCGAAGCCGAAGGTGGCGACGAAGCCGCCCGACTCCTGCACGTACTGACGCGACAGGCCGCCGTAGTCGACGGTGTAGCCCTGCGGCAGTAGGCGCGTGCTCAGATCCTTGAGGAAGTTGAGCGCGTCGGCTTGCGCGATGCCGGGTGCGGCGACGCCCTGGATGGTGGCGCTGTTGAGCTGCTGGAAGTGATTGAGCGATTCCGGCACCGTCTTGGTCTCGATGCGCGCGATCGTCGACAGCGGGATCGGAATGCCGTTGACGCTGGCGACGTAGTAGTTGCGCAACTGGTCGATGTTCAGGCGATCGCGCTGCTGCACCTGCGGAATGACCTTGTACGAGCGCTGGTCGAGGCTGAAATAGTTGACGTAGCCGCCGCCCAGCATCCAGGTCATGGCCGCGCCGACGTCGCTCATCTTGAGCCCGAGCTGCGCGGTCTTGTCGCGGTCGATGATCACCGTCGATTCCGGGTTATCGATCTTGAGATCGGAGTCGAGGAAGATGAAGTTGCCGCTCTTCACCGCCTCCTGCAGGAACTGCTGCGCGACCTGGTTGAGTCGGTCGAACGAATCCGTCGTGGTGATGACGAACTGTACCGGCAGGCCCTGGCTGCCCGGCAGCGGCGGCAATTGGAACGCCGCGGCGCGCACGCCGGCGATCTGGCTCAGCTCCTGCTGGACCACCGGCTGAAGCTGGTTGCTGGTCTTGCTGCGCTCGTCCCACGGCTTGAGCACCATGCCGGCGATCGACTGGCCCGGCACATCGATCTGGAAGACGTGCGCCGTCTCCGGATGCGTCATGAAGCTCTCGTAGACCTGCCGCGAGTACAACAGCTTCTGTTGCAGCGTGGCGTTCGGCGCCGGCGTCGACGACGCGACCACCACGCCCTGATCCTCCTGCGGCGCGAGCTCGCTCTGCGCCGTCGTGTAGAGGAAGTAGATGCTGGAGAGCACCAGCAGCGCGAAGACGAAGGTGACCGGCAGGTAGTTCAGGCTGCCGGTCAGCCAGCGCTCGTAGCGCAGGCGCAGCTTCTCGAAATTGCGGTCGATGAACTCCATGAACCGCTGCTGCACGCCGCGATCCGCCGGGTCATGCGCCTTGAGCATGCGCGAGCTCATCATCGGCGACAGCGTCAAGGCGACGATCGCCGAGATGGTCACGGCGCCGACCAGCGTGAAGGCGAACTCGGTGAACAGGGCGCCGGTGAGGCCGCCCTGGAAGGCGATCGGCACATAGACCGCGACGAGCACGACCGTCATGGCGATGATCGGCCGCCCGAGCTCGCGCGCCGCGTGGAGCGCAGCGGCGATCGGCTTCTCGCCCTCCTCGAGGTGGCGGTTGACGTTTTCGACCACGATGATGGCGTCGTCCACCACGAGGCCGATCGCCAGCACCAGGGCCAGCAGCGTCAGCAGGTTGATGGAGAAGCCGAAGCCCAGCATCATCGTGAACGTGCCGATCAATGACAGCGGGATCGCCACCATCGGGATCAGCACCGAGCGCACCGAGCCAAGGAACAGGAACACTACCAGATTGACGATGATGAGCGCTTCGATGAGCGTGTGCACCACCTCGTTGATCGAGCTGTTCACGAAATCGGTCGAGTCGTAGACGACCTGTCCGCGCAGCCCGTTCGGTAATTGTTGCTCGATTTCCGGCCAAATCTTGCGCACGCCGTTGACGACGTCGAGCAGGTTCGCCGACGGCGCCACCTGGATGCCGACATAGACCGCCTGCTTGCCGTCGAAGCCGACCTGCGATTCGTAATCGTCGGCGCCGAGGGTGACATTGGCCACGTCCTTGAGCCGGACGATGGCGCCGTTCGCCTGTTTGATGATCAGGTTGGCGAACTCGCTCGCCGAATGCAGGTTGGTCGACGCTGTGAGGTTGACCTGCACCATCTGGCCCTTGGTGTTGCCGAGGCCGGAGATGTAGTTGTTCGCCGACAGCGCCGCGCTCACGTCCGCGGCCGTGAGCCCGTAGGCCGCGAGCTTGGCCGGGTCGAGCCAGGCCCGCAGCGCGAAGTTCTGGCCACCGAGGATTTCGGCGGTCTGCACGCCGGCCACCGCTTGCAGCTTCGGCTGCACCACACGCACCAGATAGTCGGTGATCTTGTTGCGTGAGATCACGTCGCTATCGAAGCCGAGATACATGGCGTCGATGGTCTGGCCGACCTTCACCGTCAGGATCGGCTGCTGCGAGCCGGTCGGCAACTGGTTCAAGACCGAATTGACCTTGGTATTGATTTCGGTCAGCGCCTTGTCGGGATCGTAATTGAGCCGCAGGTAGACTGTGATCGTGCTCACGCTGCTCTGGCTGGTCGAGCTCATGTAGTCGATGCCGTTCGCCTGGGCGATGGCATTTTCCAGCGGCGTGGTGATGAACCCGGCGATCACGTCCGGGTCGGCGCCGTAATAGGTCGTGGTGACGGTGACCACGGCGTTTTCTGTGCGCGGATATTGCAGGATCGGCAGCGAGCCGATCGCGCGCAACCCGAGCGCCAGGATCATCAGGTTGACCACGGTCGCGAGCACGGGCCGGCGGATGAAGATGTCTGTAAAGCTCATAACGGGCGGACCGGCTTACTGGTCGAGCGGCTTGGGATTGGGATCGTTCGCCGGCTGCACCTTGTTGTTGATCATGATCGGCGAGCCGTTGCGCAGCTTGATCTGGCCGGCGGTGACGACCTGCTCGCCGTCCTTGATGCCGGTGAGGACGGCGACCTGGTCCCCGCGCGTCGCGCCCGTGGTGACGAAGGTCTGCTTCGCGAAGAGCTGCTGCTGGCCGTTATCGTTCTTGCCCTTGTCTTCGACAATGTAGGCGATGTTGCCATAGGAGTTATAGGCGATGGCCGTCTGCGGCAGCGTCACGTAGGACTTCGGCGCGCCGACGTCGATCGTGACGCGCGCGAACATGCCGGGCAGCAGCTTGTCATCCGGATTGTTGAGCGTGGCGCGCACCTGCACGTTGCGCGTCGCGGCGTCGACCAGCGAGTTGATCGCCGACACCTTGCCGCCGAACGACGAGTCCGGATAGGTGTCGACATGCGCGGAGACGCTCTGTCCGACCTTGAGCTGGGCGAGCGTCTGCTGCGGCACGTAGAAATCCACATAGATCGGGTCGAGCTGCTGCAGCGTCACGATCGGCGTGCCGGCGGCGATGTACTGGCCGAGATCGGCCTGACGGATACCGAGACGGCCGGCGAAGGGCGCCTTGATGAATTTGTAATCGACCAGCGCCTGCTGCTGCGCGACGAGGGCTTCGTCGTTCTTCAGCGTCCACATGTCGGAATCGACCTGCTGCTGGCTCACCGCCTGGGTGTTCACCAGGCGCTTGTCGCGCTCATAGGTGATGCGTGCGAGCTCGGCCGTCGCTTTCAGCGCGTTGAGATGGGCAATGTCGTCCTCGGCCATCAGCTCGAACAAGAGATCGCCCTGCTTCACGTCGGAGCCCGACTCGAAATGAATCTTCGAGACGATGCCGGCGACCTGCGTGCTCAGATTGGCGCCGTTGACGGCGCGCAGGCTGCCGACGGACTCGATGTTGCTCGACCACTGTTGCGAACTCGCCGTGATCGTCGACACGGCCTGCGGCGGATTGCTCAGCGCGGCGATTGCCTGCTTGATCATCTTCGCCTTAAAAATCTGGAATCCGAAGATCGCGCCGAACACAATGCCGACCGCAACCAACATGAAAATCATACGTTTGACCATTTGCGGTCCGTCCTTTCAGTCATAAAACGTGCGCTTGGCGAAGAAGAGGGCCAACCCGCTCACGGCGATGCCGTGTGCCGCGAAGCATTCGGCTCGCTGAAGCCGGAATGCGGTCAGCAATGGCGAAGTGACAAGAGCGGCGCTCGATGCGAGCGTTTCAGGCAATGTCCCTTCCGGCCGGCAATCGTGGCCGTCCCATAGACTCCCCCTTCACTTGCGCCGACGAACGACCCGCCTTCGTCTGGCCGGGTTCATTTAGGCGTGAATTAAGTCGGGGCAACGATTACGCGGGAGAGGCAATAATGCCGCACCCGCCGGCCCGCGCTCATTCCGTTGCGTCCAAGTCTTGTGCGTCCAAGTCTTGCCGGTGTCTTGCCACAAATCGGGCCGCTATGACTGCGGCAGGTACAGCAAAAGCGCCGCTTGACTGCGATTGAATCCGGAACTGTTGCGCGAAGTCCGCATTTAGTTCTCGCTTTAAGATACATATTCTTTCGTTGCATCTAATGAGTGTGCCGCGCTCACCCCGCACGGGCCGCACGCCGGCACATCCTCCCAGCCCGGAAACGGGCCTCCAGCCGCGACGGCGTCCCCCGGGATTCACCACCCCGCCCTTGGGTCTGGCCGGAGGGGCAACCTCAGGCTGTAGATGCGCTGAAATAATGTATACCAATAGGCCAAATTTATGCTTTGATTACGCCGTTGCCTAGAACTTTAGGCGGAAGTTATGGACGCGGAGCCGGCGGAGATCGGCCCGCAGAGGAAACGCAAAGGGAGGATCTATGTCGCTCAAAGCCGAACTGCGCCTCGGCGCCGCTTGTGTCGGCGCGCTGCTAGCGCTCTTGCCGGTGTCCGCGCGTGCCTGGGAGCCGTCCCATCCGATCGAGATCATCGTTCCCGCCGGCACCGGCGGCGGGGCAGATCAAATGGCCCGCGCGATGCAGGGCATCATCACCAAGCACAATCTGTCCAAGCAGTCGGTGGTGGTGATCAACAAGTCGGGCGGCGCCGGCGGCGAGGGCTTCCTCGACGTCAAGAATTCGAAGGGCAACGATCATAAGCTGATCATCACCCTCTCCAACCTCTTCACGACGCCGCTCGGCACCGGCATTCCCTTCAATTGGAAGGACATGACGCCGGTCGCGATGATGGCGCTCGATGAGTTCGTCCTCTGGGTGAATGCCGACAAGCCCTACAAGAGCGTCAAGGATTACGTCGACGCCATCAAGGCGGCGCCCGACAACCAGTTCAAGATGGGCGGTACCGGCTCCAAGCAGGAAGACCAGATCATCACCGTCGCGCTGCAAAAGGCGACCGGAAAGAAACTGACCTACATCCCTTACAAGGGCGGCGGCGAAGTCGCCGTGCAGCTCGTCGGCAACCACGTCGATTCGACGGTGAACAATCCGATCGAAGCCGTGGCGCACTGGCGTGCCGGCAAACTGCGGCCGCTCTGTGTGTTCGACTCCAAGAAGCTCGACTACCACGAAAAGATCGCAGGCGATCTCGCCTGGGACTCGATCCCGACCTGCAAGTCGGAGGGTCTCGACGTCGAGTACGTCATGCTGCGCGGCTATTTCATGCCCCCGGGCGTGAGCAAGGACGCGATCGCCTACTACGTCGACCTGTTCAAGAAGGTGCGTGAGACGCCGGAATGGCAGAAGCTGATGAACGACGGCGCCTTCAACCAGACCTTCATGACAGGCGACGAGTACGCCAAGTGGGTCGCGCAGGCCGAGACGCAGCATGAAGGCCTGATGAAAGAAGCCGGCTTCCTCGCCAAATCGAACTAGCGCGGCGGACAACATGAGCGAAACCGCACATGAAACCGGTGGGACTGGGCCGTCCCACCGGGGCGTCGAAATTGGTGTGACCGCGGCGATGGCCGCGCTCGGCATCATCGCCATCGTCGGCAGCCTCAAGATCGGCGCCGGCTGGGGCGCTGACGGCCCGCAAGGCGGATTCTTTCCGTTCTATATCGGCGCCAGCGTCGTCATCGCCAGCGCTGTCAATCTGGCGCAGGTCGTGATGCGGCCGCGCGACGGCGAAGTGTTCGCCGCCTGGGCGCAGCTTCGGCTGGTGATGGCGGTCGTCGTGCCGACGGCGATCTACGTCCTCATCATCCCCTTTCTCGGCATCTACGTTTCGTCAGCGTTGCTGATCGCGCTGTTCATGCGGTGGCTCGGACGCTACCCGTGGCACGTCGTCGGCGCCGTCGCGATCGGCATGCCGGTCCTCACTTATCTGATGTTCGAGATCTGGTTTCTCGTGCCGCTGCCGAAAGGGCCGCTCGAGACGATGTTCTACTGAGCAGGCGCCACGCGCGTTTTAGGGAATTGCATCCATGCTCGAAGATATTGGCAATCTGTTTCACGGATTCGCGGTGGTCGCGCAGCCGTTCAATCTGATGCTGATGGTGGTCGGCATCATCCTCGGCGTCATCGTCGGCGTGCTGCCGGGCTTGGGCGGCGCCAACGGTGTCGCCATTCTCTTGCCGCTCACGTTTTCGATGTCGCCGACATCGGCGATCATCATGCTCTCATGCATCTACTGGGGCGCGCTGTTCGGCGGCGCCATCACGTCGATCCTGTTCAATATACCGGGCGAACCATGGTCGGTCGCCACCACCTTCGATGGCTATCCGATGGCGCAGAAGGGCAGGGCGGGGGAGGCGCTGACCGCGGCCTTCACCTCGTCCTTCGTCGGCGCGCTGTTCGCCGTCATCATGATCACCTTGGTGGCGCCGCTGGTGGCGAACTTCGCGCTGCGGTTCGGGCCTCCCGAAATCTTCTCGGTCTATTTCCTCGCTTTCTGCAGCTTCGTCGGGTTGAGCAAGGAGCCGCCGTTCAAGACGGTGGCATCGATGATGCTCGGATTCGCGCTCGGCACGGTCGGTCTCGACCAGGTGACCGGGCAGCTCCGGCTCACTTTCGGCTTCGAGTCGCTGCTCAACGGCTTCGACTTCCTCATCGCCGTCATCGGCCTCTTCGGCATCGGCGAGATCCTGCTGACGATGGAGGAGGGACTGAGCTTCCGTGGCAACGCCGCCAAGATCAACCTGAAGGTCGTGCTGCACACCTGGATGGAGTTGCCGCGCTACTGGATGGTGTCGCTGCGCTCGTGCCTGATCGGTTGCTGGATGGGCATCAGCCCGGCCGGCGCGACACCCGCGTCGTTCATGAGCTACGGCATTGCCAAGCGGATCTCGAAGAACGGCAGCAAGTTCGGCACCGGCCAGATCGAAGGCGTGGTGGCGCCGGAGACCGCGGCACATGCCGCGGGCACCTCGGCGCTCCTGCCCATGATCTCGCTCGGCGTGCCGGGCTCGCCGACGGCTGCCGTGCTGCTCGGCGGCCTGCTGATCTGGGGGCTGCAGCCCGGTCCGCTGCTCTTCACCGAGCAGAAGGACTTCGTCTGGGGCCTCATCGCCTCGATGTATATGGGCAACATCGTCGGCCTGCTGATCGTGCTCACTTGCGTGCCGTTGTTCGCCGCGATCCTGCGCATTCCGTTCAGCGTCATCGCGCCGATCATCCTGGTGTTGTGCGCCATCGGTGCCTTCACCGTGCACAACAGCACGTTCGACGTGGTCATGATGCTGGTGTTCGGGATCGCCGGCTATTTCATGAAGAAGTGCAACTACCCGCTGGCCCCGATGGTGCTGGCGATCGTGCTCGGCGACAAAGCCGAGGAATCCTTCCGTCAGTCGCTGCTCGCCTCGCAAGGCAGTCTCGGCGTGTTCTGGTCGAACGGACTGGTGTCAACGATCATGACGCTCGGATTGATTGCGCTGTTCTGGCCGCTCATCCAGACAGCGTGGACACGCCTGCGCGGTGCGCCTCATGCGGCGAGTCCAGCCGCCTAGTACAGCCACTCATTAGACAAAAGGCTATATCTCCTTCCTAACCATCGCAGATAGCGGTGTATTTCCTTCGTTGTTTATACAGAATTTACGCCATACCCGCCCGACTTGCCGTCTAAGCTACGCCAATGGTTCCGCAGGGAGGCGGAACGAGAAAAGCAAGACCAAGAACTTCGGGAGGATTCGGGAATGTCAGTCGCAGCACAGTCTGCCGTCTCCGCGCGCGCATCGGAAGCGACGCGCTGGGGCCAGCTCGTCTTCGGCATCATCTGCATGGTGATGATCGCCAACCTGCAATACGGTTGGACGCTTTTCGTCAATCCGATCGACGCGAAATATCACTGGGGCCGCGCGGCGATCCAGGTCGCCTTCAGCATTTTCGTGCTGACGGAGACGTGGCTCGTGCCGATCGAAGGCTACCTCATCGACAAGTTCGGTCCGCGCGTCATGGTCGGATTGTCCGGCGTGCTGGTGGCGATCGCCTGGGTGATCAATTCGGTCGCGGATTCGTTGACGCTGCTCTATGTCGGCGCGGCGCTCGGCGGCATCGGCGCCGGCGTCATCTACGGCGCTTCGGTGGGCAATGCCCTCAAGTGGTTTCCCGACCGGCGCGGTCTGGCCGCCGGCCTGACCGCGGCAGGCTTCGGCGCCGGCTCGGCGCTCACCGTCATTCCCATCGCCAACATGATATCCACCAGCGGCTACCAGTCCGCGTTCCTGTGGTTCGGTCTGGCGCAGGGGATCGTCGTCGTGCTGGTCTCGCTGTTCCTGAAGGCGCCGCAGGCGGGCGAGGTCCCGGTGCCGGCCAGTCCGGCGGTGCAGCAGACGCGCCGCGATTATGAACCGATGCAGGTGCTCAAGACCCCGGTGTTCTGGGTGATGTATCTGATGTTCGTCATGGTCGGCGCCGGCGGCCTGATGGCGACCGCGCAGCTCGCGCCGATCGCCAAGGACTTCAAGGTCGACAACATCCCGGTCTCGATCCTCGGCCTGACCCTGCCGGCGCTGACATTCGCGCTCTCGATCGACCGCGTGCTCAACGGCATCTGCCGGCCCTTCTTCGGCTGGGTGTCGGACAATATCGGCCGCGAGAACACGATGTTCATCGCCTTCCTGCTCGAAGGCATCGGCATTTATGCGCTGTTCTATCTGGCGTCGAACCCGCTCTACTTCGTGGTGCTGTCGGGCCTGGTCTTCTTCGCCTGGGGCGAGATCTACTCGCTGTTCCCGGCGACCTGCACCGATCTCTACGGGCGCAAGTTCGCGACCACCAATTACGGTCTGCTCTACACCGCCAAGGGAACGGCTTCGCTGCTGGTCCCGCTCGCCAACGTGCTGACCACCGCGACCGGAAGCTGGCACGCGGTCTTCATGGTCGCGGCCACCCTCAATATCATCGCCGCGATCATGGCGCTGGCGATCCTCAAGCCGATGCGCATCAAGACCATGGCCAAAGGCTGATCACCGGCCTGTAAACAAAACCGCCCGCGCGTTTTCCGCGGGCGGTTTTTCATGTCGAACGGCCGAAACCATCACCGCTCGCTCGAAACCAGAGCCGGCCTTGCGTCCGGCCGTGATACTGTCATGCTCATCTGCCACGCTAAGCGGACGCGCTAATATCTGTGCTGCGTTGCACAAAACGCGCTGAACGCGGACCGCTTTGCCACGACGATTTACCTGAAATGCACGCAAGCTGGTTGCGCTGCAGGCCGGTTCTGGAATATTGTATACCAGCATGAGCCCACAAGATCGCAATCCGCGACGCGCCCCTGTGCGCGCTGCCCATGAACCCGCATCACCTGCGGCGCCGATCTCTTTGCAGCAGCCGGCGCTTGCGCCATTCGATTCCACGCCGAGCTTCAAGCACAAGGCTTACACCGCCTTGAAGAATGCCATCGTGGCGATGGACGTCTACCAGAGCCGCGAGGACATCCGTCTCGACGAACGCAAGCTGGCGCAGGATTTCGGCATCAGCCGCACGCCGGTGCGCGAAGCCATGGCCCAGCTCGAAAGCGAAGGCTTCGTCCGCTCGGTGCCCCGCCGCGGCATCTTCGTCGTGCGCAAGACCAAGCGCGAAGTGATCGAGATGATCACCGCCTGGGCCGCGCTCGAAAGCATGGCGGCGCGCCTGATCACCGAAAATGCGCTCGATGCGGACATCAAGTCGCTGCGCCGCATGTTCGCGACCTTCGTCGACGGCAAGCTGTTCGCGCATCTCGACGAATATTCGGAAGTGAACATCGAGTTCCACCAGGCGATCATCCGCATGAGCCAGAATCATGTGCTGATCGACATGGCGGAGAACCTGTTCACGCACATGCGCATGATCCGCCGCAAGACGATCGTCGAGAAGGACCGGGCCGACCGCTCCATCCGCGATCACATGAACATCATCGAGGCGCTCGAGGCGCGCGATACCAAGCGCGCCGAGCAGCTCGTGCGCGATCACGCGCTCGGGCTTGCCGAGCACGTCGAGCAATACGCGGACTATCTGGATTGAAAGCCCCAAGAAGGGACGTAAGGGAGGATTCCCAATGAGTGACGCTGCAACAAAGACGCGCGAAGCAAGCGCCCCCGAAGCGGAGCAGGAACTGACCGACGGCTTCCACCTCATCATCGATGCGCTCAAGCTCAACGGTGTCGAGACGATCTACGGCGTGCCCGGCATTCCGATCACCGACTTCGGCCGCATGGCGCAGGCCGAAGGCCTCCGCGTCGTCTCCTTCCGCCACGAGCAGAACGCCGGCTATGCCGCGTCGATCGCCGGCTTCCTCACCAAGAAGCCGGGCATCTGCCTCACCGTGTCGGCGCCGGGTTTCCTCAACGGCCTGACCGCGCTCGCGCACGCGACCACCAACTGCTTTCCGATGATCCTCATTTCCGGCTCGTCCGAGCGCGAGATCGTCGACCTGCAGCAAGGCGACTACGAGGAGATGGACCAACTCGCCATTGCCAAGCCGCTCTGCAAGGCGGCGTTCCGCGTGCTGCATGCGCAGGACATCGGCATCGGTCTGGCGCGTGCGATCCGCGCCGCCGTCTCCGGCCGTCCCGGCGGAGTCTATCTCGATCTGCCCGCCAAGCTCTTCGGCCAGGTGATGGATGCCGAGGCCGGACGCAAATCGCTGGTGAAAGTCATCGATGCCGCGCCGGCGCAGATTCCGGCGCCGGACGCCGTCAAGCGCGCGCTCGACGTGCTCAAGAGCGCCAAGCGCCCGCTGATCATTCTCGGCAAAGGCGCGGCTTACGCGCAGGCCGACGATCAAATCCGTGCGCTGGTCGAGAAGAGCGGCATCCCCTTCCTGCCGATGAGCATGGGCAAGGGCTTGTTGTCCGACACGCATCCGCAATGCGCGGGTGCGGCGCGGTCCACGGTGCTGAAAGACTCCGACGTCGTCATGCTGATCGGCGCGCGCCTCAACTGGCTCCTGTCGCACGGCAAGGGCAAGGCCTGGGGCGATGCGCCGAAGAAGTTCATCCAGATCGACATCGAGCCGAAGGAAATGGACTCGAATGTCGAGATCGCGGCGCCGCTCGTCGGCGATATCGGCTCGTGCGTGTCCGCTTTGCTCGATGGCATGGGCGCCAAGTGGCCGGCGGCGCCGGCGGACTGGACCGGCGCCGTCACCAAGAAGCGCGAAGAGAACATCGCCAAGATGGCGCCGCGCCTGATGAACAACAATTCGCCGATGGATTACCACGGCGCGCTCGGCGTCCTGCGCACGATCGTCAAGGAACGGCCGGACGCCATCCTCGTCAATGAAGGCGCCAACACGCTCGATCTCGCGCGCGGCATCATCGACATGTATCAGCCGCGCAAGCGCCTCGACGTCGGCACCTGGGGCATCATGGGCATCGGCATGGGCTACGCGATCGCCGCGGCCATCGAAACCGGCAAGCCGGTGCTCGCCGTTGAAGGCGACTCGGCCTTCGGCTTCTCCGGCATGGAGATCGAAACGATCTGCCGCTACAAGCTGCCGGTCTGCGTCGTGATCTTCAACAATGACGGCATTTATCGCGGCACCGACGTCAACAGCGCCGGTGCGGACCCTGCGACGACCGTGTTCGTCAAAGGCTCGCGCTACGACAAGATGATCGAGGCCTTCGGCGGCGCCGGCGTGAACGCCACCTCGCCGGACGAGCTCAAGCGGGCGGTGAACGCCGCGATGGATTCCGGCAAGCCGACCTTGATCAATGCGGTGATTGACCCGGCGGCGGGCAGCGAGTCCGGCCGCATCGGCAACCTCAATCCGCAAAGCAAGCTGAAGAAGAAATGACGCGCTGAGTCATTCCGGGTTCGCGTGCTGCGCACGCGCCCCCGGAATCCAGAAACAACTTCAGAGCCGCGGCTCTGAACTCCGGGTTCTCTCGGCTCACGCTCGAGCCCCGGAATGACGAATAGGATGGAGAAATCGAAATGGCCAAGGCGAAGAAGAAGACAGCAAAGAAATCCAAACCGGCGGCGAAGAAGCCCGCGCGCAAGGTGGTGCAGCTCGTGGCGAAGGCTGCGAAGAAGACCAACGGCGCCAAGAAGACGAACGGCCACGCGCTGCCGAAGCCGTCGAGCAAGCCTTACGGTCAGGACGGCAAGGCGCTCAGCGGCGTGCGCATCCTCGACTTCACGCACGTGCAGTCGGGTCCGACCTGCACCCAGCTTCTCGCCTGGTTCGGCGCCGACGTGATCAAGGTCGAGCGCCCGGGCGTGGGCGACATCACGCGCACGCAGCTCGTCGATGTGAAGGGCGCGGACTCGCTCTACTTCACCATGCTCAACCACAACAAGCGCTCGATCACGATCGACTCCAAGCACCCGCAGGGCAAGCGCGTGCTCGACGAACTGATCAAGACCTGCGACGTGCTGGTCGAGAACTTCGCGCCGGGCGCGCTCGATCGCATGGGCCTGACCTGGGAGCACATCAACAAGCTCAACCCGCGCATGATCGTCGCCTCGGTCAAGGGCTTCGGCCCCGGTCCCTACGAAGACTGCAAGGTTTACGAGAACGTCGCGCAGTGCACCGGCGGCTCGGCCTCCACTACCGGCTTCCGTGACGGTCCGCCGCTGGTGACCGGCGCGCAGATCGGCGACTCAGGGACGGGCCTGCATCTCGCGCTGGGCATCGTGTCGGCGCTCTATCAGCGCACGCGCACCGGCCGCGGCCAGAAGGTGCTCGCCGCCATGCAGGACGGCGTGCTCAATCTCTGCCGCGTCAAGCTGCGCGACCAGCAGCGCCTCAAGGCCGGCCCGCTCAAGGAATACAGCCAGTACGGCGAAGGCGTCGAATTCGGTGAGGCGACCCCGCGCGCGGGCAACGATTCCGGCGGCGGCCAGCCCGGCTGGATCTTGAAGTGCAAAGGCTGGGAGACCGATCCCAACGCCTACATCTACTTCATCACGCAGGCGCCGGTGTGGGGCGCGATCTGCGACGTGATTGGTGAGCCCGGCTGGAAGACCGATCCGGAATATGCGACGCCGCCGGCCCGGCTGCCGAAGCTGAAGGCCATCTTCGCGCGCATCGAGGAATGGACCATGAGCAAGACCAAGTTCGAGGCCATGGACATCCTCAACAAGTACGACATCCCCTGCGGGCCGATCCTCTCGATGAAGGAGATCGCCGAGGACGAGTCGCTGCGCAAGACCGGCACGGTCGTCGAGGTCGATCACCCCACGCGCGGCAAGTATCTGACCGTGGGCAATCCGATCAAGCTGTCGGACTCGGTCTCCGAAGTGAAGCGTTCGCCGCTCTTGGGCGAGCACACCGACGAGATCCTGAAGGATGTGCTGAAGCTTTCGGCCAAGGATATTGCCGAGATCAAGAACTCCGGCGCGCTGTCCGCGCCGAAGAAGGAAGAGAAGGCGGCGTAGTAACGACTGTCATGGCCGGGCTTGTCCCGGCCATCCCGCTTAGGCAGGCATTGCCTCTGGAATCGGGATCGCCGGGACAAGCCCGGCGATGACAAGTGAGAATGGGGAGAGCCAAAATGCGTATCGTCGTTCACGGCCAACAGGCGTTCGGCAAGGCCGTGCTGGAAGCGCTGCTCAAGCGCGGTGAGAATGTGATCGCGGTCTATGTCGCGCCGGAAAAAGAAGGCGCCAAGGCCGATCCGCTGAAGGAAGCGGCGATCGCCGCCGGCCTGCCGGTGCATCAGCCGTCGTCCTACAAGGACCCGAAGGTCTGGGAAGAGTTCAAGGCGCTGAAGCCGGACCTGCAGGTCATGGCTTTCGTCACTTTGTTCGTGCCGGAAGAATTCCTCAACATCCCGACGCACGGCTCGATCCAGTATCACCCCTCGCTGCTGCCGGCCTATCGCGGCGCGTCGGCGATCAACTGGCCGATCATCAAGGGTGAGAAGGAGACTGGCCTGTCGATCTTCTGGCCCGACAACGGCCTCGATACCGGCGACGTGCTGCTGCAGAAGACGACGCCGATCTCCGGCACCGATACGCTCGGCACCGTCTATTTCGACCGCCTGTTCCCGATGGGCGTCGATGCGATGATGGAGTCGGTCGATCTGGTGAAGGCCGGCAAGGCGCCGCGCATCAAGCAGGACGAAGCGAAGGCCACGTATGAAGGCCTCTGCCGCGCCGCCAACGCCAAGATCGACTGGGGCAAGCCGTGGGAGCAGATCGATCGCCTGATCCGCGGCTGCAATCCGGCGCCCGGCGCCTGGACCACCCTGAATGGCGCGACGCTGAAGATCTTCGACGCCAAGCCGCTTCCCGCGCGTGATCCGAAAGGCATCGCCGGCAAGCTCGGCGAGGTCGTCGTGGTCGAAGCCGACGGCATCACCGTCGTCTGCGCCGATGGCCGCTTCAAGATCACACGCGTGCAGCCCGCCGACGGCAAGAAGATCGATGCCGGCGAATGGGCGAAGTCGGCCAATCTCGCCAAGGGCGCCATTCTCTCGTGATTCCCGTCATGGCCGGGCTCGTCCCGGCCATCCCGCTTAGCCGGGCACAGTGCTCACCTAAGCGGGATGCCCGGCACAAGGCCGGGCATGACAAAGCAAAATTTTGTTCAACGTCTCCAGTGGAAACGCACCATGCCCGCCTCGCAGCATCAAAATCCGAAATCCGACATCGAGATCTCGCAGGCCGCCACCAAGCGGCCGATCATGGATATCGCCAAAGAGAAGCTCGGCATTGCGCCTGAGAATCTCGAGCCCTATGGCCACTACAAGGCCAAGGTGTCGATGGACTACGTCAAGTCGATGGCCGGCAAGCCGAACGGCAAGCTGATCCTCGTCACCGCGATCTCGCCGACGCCCGCGGGTGAAGGCAAGACGACGACCACGGTCGGCCTCACCGACGCGCTCAATTATATCGGCAAGAAGGCGATGCTCTGCCTGCGCGAGCCGTCGCTCGGCCCGTCCTTCGGCGTGAAGGGCGGGGCGGCCGGCGGCGGCTATGCGCAGGTGATCCCGATGGAGGATATCAACCTCCACTTCACCGGCGACTTCCACGCCATCACCTCGGCGCACAATCTGCTCTCGGCGCTCATCGACAACCACATCTACTGGGGCAATGCGCTCGGCATCGACTCGCGCCGTGTCGCCTGGCGCCGCGTCATGGACATGAACGACCGCGCGCTGCGCGAGATCGTCTGCTCGCTCGGCGGCGTCGCCAACGGCTATCCGCGCGAAGCCGGCTTCGACATCACGGTGGCCTCGGAAGTCATGGCGATCTTCTGCCTCGCCAAGGACCTCGAGGATCTCAAAGAGCGTCTCGGCAACATCATCGTCGCCTATACGCGCGAGCGTAAGCCGATCCGCGCCAAGGACCTCAACGCGCACGGCGCCATGGCCGCGCTCTTGAAGGACGCGATCGCGCCGAACCTGGTGCAGACGCTGGAGGGCACGCCCGCCTTCATCCATGGCGGGCCCTTCGCCAACATCGCGCACGGCTGTAACTCGGTGTCGGCGACGACCACCGCGCTCAAGCTTGCCGATTACGTGGTGACGGAAGCCGGCTTCGGCGCCGACCTGGGCGCCGAGAAGTTCATCGACATCAAGTGCCGCAAGGCCGGCCTCAAGCCGGACTGCGTCGTCATCGTCGCCACCATCCGCGCGCTGAAGATGCACGGCGGCGTCGCCAAGGCGGACCTGAAGAAGGAGGACCTGAAGGCGCTCGAGGCCGGCATGTCCAACCTTCAGCGCCACGTCGAGAACATCAAGAAGTTCGGTCTGCCGGCGGTGGTTTCGATCAACCGCTTCTCGGCCGATACCGATGCCGAGATCAACCTCGTCAAGGAGAAGTGCAAGGCGCTCGGCGTCGAGGCGCTGATGGCCGATCACTGGGCCATGGGCGGCGAGGGCGCGGCCGACGTCGCCAAGGCGGTGGTCAAGGTCATCGACAGCGGCAAGGCCGACCTCAAGCTGCTCTACCCGGACGACATGCCGCTGTTCGAGAAGGTGCGCACGATCGCCAAGGAGATCTACCGCGCCGACGACGCCACCGCCGACAAGTCGGTGAAGGACCAGCTCAAGCAGTGGGAAGAGATGGGCTTCGGCAAGCTGCCGGTCTGCATCGCCAAGACGCAGTATTCCTTCTCGACCAATCCGGATGCCAAGGGCGCGCCGACCGGCTTCAACATTCCGGTGCGCGAGGTCAGGCTCTCGGCCGGCGCCGAGTTCATCGTGGCGATCTGCGGTGAGATCATGACGATGCCGGGCCTGCCGAAGGTGCCGTCGGCTGACGCCATCGACGTCAAGGACGGCAAGATCGTCGGCTTGTTCTAGGACCCGTCACCCTGAGGTGGCCGCGCACCGATCTCGGGCTTGCCCGAGATCGGCATTCTAATGCGCAAGTCGGCTATAGCCGACTTGCGTGTGCGGCCCTCGAAGGGTGACAGTCAGTGCCCGTCATCCTTCGAGGCTCGCTTCGCTCGCACCTCGGGATAACGGAGTGAGGTTGGGGCCCGCTCGCGCAGCGGGCCCTTTTTGTTTCGATGCCGCGCGACGCAAATTCATTAAAATTTTCGGCATTTTTCAGCGTGGCGGTAGAGCGAACTTTTGCAACTCTTCGTTATGTCATCGGCATGTTTCAGCCGGACGTCTTCCTTGGGCGGCCGTATTACAGTCGTCATGTGGAAATGCAGTCGGTGACCATGTCCTCAGTATCCGTGTTCGAAGCCGCCCTCGCCAACGACCTCCAGTCCGCTCCCGAAAACCCCTCGCTGCTCGACGAACTGATCGATGCCGTCGGCGCCGGCGACGTCAAGCGCCGGCTGCGCATCCTGCTGCGCATCACCGACCTGTTTGCCGCAGGATCGCGCAGCTATTCCGCGCAGCAGATCGCGCTGTTCGATGACGTGATGCGCGAGCTCGCGGCTGAGATTGAGGTCAAGGCGCGCGCCAAGCTCGCGCAGCGGCTCGCCGCCATGGACAATGCGCCGCCGCGCATGGTGCGCACGCTCGCCTTCGACGACGCGATCGCCGTCGCCGGTCCGGTGCTCGCGCACTCGCAGCAGCTCACCGACGAGGACCTTGTCGAAAACGCCGCCAGCAAGAGCCAGGAGCATCTGCTCGCCATCGCCGAACGGTTGACCGTGAGCGAAGCCGTCACCGACGTCCTGGTCGACCGCGGCGACAAGCGCGTCGTGCACAAGATCGTCGCCAATGAGGGCGCGCACTTCTCCCTCGCGGGTTACGGCAAGCTGACCATCCGCGCCCGCAACGACCGCAAGCTGACGCTGGCGCTCGGCCGCCGCAGCGACATCCCGCGGCAGTATTTCCTCAAGCTCCTGGAGACGGCGTCCGCCTCCGTGCGCGCCAAGCTCGAGGCGGACAATCCGCCGGCCGCCGAGGCGATCCGCGAGACCATCGACGACGTCGCCACCACCATCCAGCGCGAGGTGCGCGAGGCATCGCCGGAGCACGCGACAGCGGTGCGCGAGACCAACCGGCGCCTGCGCGTGCGGCCGATCTCGGAGGCCAGCGTTCACGCTCCGGCGCGCGCACAGGAATTCGAGAAGACCGCGGTGGCGCTGGCGCGTCTCGGCCGCTTTCCGCTCGACCTGGTCGAGCGCGCGCTGCTCGATGAGGGCGACGACATGGTCCTGCTCTTCGCCAAGGCGGCAGGCTGCACCTGGACCACGGCGCGTGAGCTGCTCACGATGTACGCCGCCAACCGCGCCTTGAGCCCGGACGACCTGTCGCGCAGCTTCGAACGCTACAAGAAGCTCAGCCAGAAGACCGCGCTCAGCATCGTGCGGTTTCACGAGCGATCGACGCGGAAAGCGCCCGCTGAGGGCGAGGCGGCGACGCCCGCGCCGGGCGATCTGCCTGAACTTGCGGCAGCTTCGGTCTAAGACCAACGTGTAGTCGTACCACCCGGCGGCCTCAATCTCAGGCCGCTGGGACGCCGTTGTCTTTTTCGCTTCACGAACTCACACTTTCGCCGTACCAAATTGGCATGGCCGGGTTACGCCCGAAGCGTCTCGTTTCTGCAACGGCCATGGCCTAAGAAGCGGGATGCATCCCACTCTCTCCCGCACGGAGCGGCTCGCCATGGACCTGAAACTCATCTCCACCGGCCGCAATCCGCCGAAAGACGTCCACGCCATCATCGAGATTCCGCTCGGCGGCGTCCCCGTCAAATACGAATTCGACAAGAACTCGGGCGCGATCTTCGTCGATCGCTTTCTGCACACTGCGATGTTCTATCCCGGCAACTACGGCTTCATCCCGCACACCTTGTCGGAGGATGGCGATCCCTGCGACGTCATGGTGATCGCCCAACACTCGGTGGTGCCGGGCGCCGTCATCCGCTGCCGTCCGGTCGGCGCGCTGCTGATGGAGGACGAGGCCGGCAAGGACGAGAAGATATTGGCCGTGCCGGTCGACGCCCTCTACCCGTTCTATACGGGCATCAACAGCTACCGCGACCTGCCGAAGCTGATGTGCGAGCAGGTCGCCCACTTCTTCGAGCACTACAAGGATCTCGAGCACGGCAAGTGGGTGTCGGTCGTGAAGTGGCTCGACACCGAAGATGCCGAGCGCCTGATCATCGAAGGCATCGAGCGCGCGAAGGCGTAACGCGTCGCGCCGCAAGCGAAGATGCGAATGGCCGGGCCAAGCCCGGCCATTAGACCCAGCCTAACCTCCGATTGCCTTGGCCACGGCACGCCCAATCGCGGCGATCGCCGCATTGCGCTTGTCCGCCGGCGCCGACGTTTCGGTGAGATAGGTGGCCACCAGGACAGGGGCCCGGTTCGGCGGCCACGCGATGGCAATGTCATTGGTCGAGCCGCGCTCGCCGGTGCCGGTCTTGTCGCCGACCTTCCAGCCTGCCGGCAGACCCGCGCGCAGGCGCGTGCCGCCGGTCTTGTTGGCGAGCATCCACGCCGTCAGTTGCTTCTTCGAGGCCGCCGACAGCGCCTCGCCGAGCAGCAGCGTCTGCATGTTCTTCACCATCGCCGCAGGCGTCGTGGTATCGCGCAGGTCGCCCGGGACGGACTCGTTCAACGTCGGCTCGGTGCGATCGAGCCGCGTAATCTCATCGCCGATGGAGCGCGCATAGGCGGTCACCGCCTGCGGCCCGCCAAGGCTCGCAAGGATGAGGTTCGCCGCCGTATTGTCGCTGTAGGTCATCGCCGCTTCGCAGAGGGCGCCCAAGGTCATGCTGGTGCCTGCGGCCTGCGCCTTGATGAAGCTCGATTCGGGGACGATGTCGGCGGCCCGGATCATGATGCTCCGGTCGAGGCGCTCTTTCCCGCCATCGACGCGTTTGAGCACGGCCGAGCAGGCCAGCAGCTTGAATGTGCTGCACATGGGGAAGCGGTCGTCGGCATGGTGGCCCGCCTGCGCCTGCGACGCCGTATCGAGGACCGCCACGCCGAGACGGCCGCCGCTCTCGCGCTCGATGCGGGAAAATTCGTCGCCCAGCGAAGCCGGCAGTCCGCCGTCAGCGTGCGCCGAAAGCGTCAATCCTGGAAATCCGAGGCTCGCAATAGCGCCGGCTCCGATGATGAAGAGGCGTCGTGTCGTCATCTAAGTCGCTCCCTTGGCCGGTCCGTCCCGGCAGACAGCCCGCAAGAGCAACCCGATCACGGCAGAATGTGGATCGATTCACGGTCGCATCATGATGTCCTCGGCTTCCCGGGCACATCAGTCTGGCACAGTAAATGAAATAAGTGGGCCGCGGTCGTGGGCCGCTCAATCAAGTTCGATGGGAGTCCAACGGATCGCGGCGTTGAACATGGCGGCGCGCACCAGGTTCACGGCGTATGGCGCACCGAACAAGGCCAGCGTTTCCTTGCGGTCGCCCTGCACGACGACGATTTCCGGCGTGACCTCGCCGCGCGCCTCGATGCGCTCGCGCATCCGCGCCGCAAGCTGATCGATCTCGTCGAGCCCGAGCAGTTCCTCTTTCACGCGGACCGCGTGGATCATGCCCTTCGGCGCGTGCCGCACAGTGCCGTGGACGTAGCTGCGCTTCATCTCAGGCCCCGAAATAGCCGACGCCGCCCTCCGGTCAGGGAAGGCGGCGCCGCCACATTATCACGCGCTATTGGAAAAGCTTCATCGCGTTGGCGATCGTCTGGATGACGCCCCAGGCGAGCGGGATGCCGACAAATCCCCATGCGAGGAAGAGTTTCAGCTTCATTGAGCTGTCTTGCGTTTCACTTGTCATTGTTTCTCCTCCACACTGGTTCTAGGCCCGGGCCGGGCTGGCCACCGCCCCTGTGGGCGCAGCGTCACGGTCGGCATTGTCGGCCTGCATATGGAAGCGCGCATCAACGGCTTTGACCAAGAAGTTGCAGATAAAGCCGATCACGAGCAGGCCCGCCATGATGTACATGGTCGTGTTGTAGGCCTGCGCCTTTGGAACGCCGTGCGTGACGTTGTACTCGCGGATGTAATTCACGAGCACCGGCCCGAAGATGCCAGCCATCGACCATGCGGTGAGCAGCAGGCCGTGAATGGCGCCGACATAACGCGTGCCATACATATCCCGCAAATAAGCGGGCACTGTCGCGAAGCCGCCGCCATACATGCTGATGATGATCAGGAAGCAGACCACGAACAACGAAACGCTGCCGACGGAGCCGGTGTACGGCACCGAGCAGTAGAGGATGAAGCCCAGCACCATGAACACGAAATAGGTGTTGCGCCGGCCGATATAGTCGGAGGTCGAGGCCCAGAAGAAGCGGCCGCCCATGTTGAACAGGCTCATCAGCCCAACGAAGCCCGCAGCCGCGACTGGCGTGATGTGGCCCGGGAACATCTCCTGGCTCATGGCGGAGGCCTGGCCGAGCACGCCGATGCCGGCGGTCACGTTGAGGCAGAGCACCCACCAGATCAGCCAGAACTGCGGCGTCTTCAGCGCGTCGTAGACATAGACGTCGTTGTTGGTAATCAGCTTCCGCGCCGCCACCGGCGGCGTGTAGCCTTCCGGCTTCCAGCCGGGCGCCGGCACGCGCACGATGATCGAGCCGACCAGCATGAAGATGAAATAGACGATGCCGAGCACGATGAACGTCTCGGCGACGCCCACGTGCGTGGCGCTCGAGAAATGGCTCATCAGCCACACCGACAGCGGCGAAGCGATGAAGGCGCCGCCGCCGAAGCCCATGATCGCCATTCCGGTCGCCATGCCCGGGCGGTCGGGAAACCATTTGATCAGAGTCGATACCGGCGAGATGTAGCCGATGCCGAGCGCGATGCCGCCGAGCACGCCGTAGCCGAGATAAACCACCCAGAGATTATGGGCATAGACTCCGATGGCGGAGATGAAGAAACCGCCGGCCCAGCACAGAGCTGCAGTGAACATGGCGCGGCGCGGCCCACCTTCTTCGACCCAGCGGCCGAATACGGCCGACGAGACCCCAAGAAAGAAGATGGCGATCGAGAAGATCCATCCGAGCTCGGTCAGTTTCCAATCATCCGGTGCCGACTGTGAAATTCCGAGAAGCTTCGTCATCGGCAGGTTGAAGACGCTGAATGCATAGGCCTGGCCGATGCACAAATGGACGCAGAGCGCAGCCGGCGGCACCATCCACCGGCTGAAATTCGGCCCAGCAACCGTCCGGTCGCGGTCGAGGAATGAGAGCAGGCTCATCGTGCGATTCTCCCCTAGGAGTTATCTGTTCTTCTTTTTCGACAGACCGCAGGACGAGCATCGACGCGCCCCCACGTCTGCAGTTTGCAGACTGCGGAGGTCAATTTCGTGAATCAATCAAACTGTTCCTATGCTGCGATAGAAAAATTGCATGCTGCAATTGCGAGAAGCCGCGTGCCCCGTGAAATAGAGCAATCCGCCTGCAAATAATAAAAGACCCGTTCGTCGGGAAAATAATATCGCGCTGCGATATACGACTAAATGATGACGGTCCGGCGCCGAGTTATCCTCAGTCCGCCAATAACGGCGCGACTCGCCGCGCCTCGGTGACGAGCGCTGCCGTGAGCGGCGTCATCGGCTCGCGGGCCGGCGCCACGAGCCCGATGGTGTGGCTCGCTTCCGGTTCGATGATGGGAATTGCGCGCAGCATATGCGACTCGGTGAGCCCCAGGGAGGCCGCAAGCCGCGCCGGCATCACGCTCGCCCAGCGTCCGGTGCGGACGTGTGAATAGAGCAGGACCATCGAATCGGATTCCAACGTGATGTTCGGTGCGATGCCGGTTTCGCGCAGCAGCCGCTCGATGATGCGGCGGTTCTGCATGTCCGGCGTCAACAGGCAGAGCGGGACCCGGGCGGCATCGGCCCAGGTCACGGTCTCGCGGTCGCCGAGCGGAGCGTCGGCGGAGACCAGGAGGCGGTAGCGCTCGTTGTAAAGCGGCACGGCGGTGACACGGCCGAGTGGCTCATTGTCGAGATAAGTGAGGCCGGCGTCGACCTCGAGATTTTCCAGCTCGGTGAGGATCTCGATTGAGGTGCGCGAGTACACGGTGAACTGCACATTGGGATGGCGCGCGCGATAGGGCGTGGTGAGCGTCTCCACCATCGCCAGCGCTGTCGGAATCGCGGCAATGCGCAGGCGCCCGGAGAGACCGTGCCGCAACGCATGCACCTCGTCGCGCATGGCGCGGGCGTCGCCGACGATTCGCCGCGCCCAGTCGAGCACACGTTCGCCTTCCGTCGTGAAGCCCTGGAAGCGCGAACCGCGATTGACCAGGAGGACCCCGAACGTGTCCTCGAGCTGCTTCACGCCGGCTGACAGCGTCGGCTGGGTGACGCCGCAGGCGTCGGCCGCGCGCCCGAAATGCTTCTCGCGGGCGAGCGCGAGTAGGAATTCAAGCTTATCAATCACGTCTGAAAATCCGGGCTACAGTATTTCTGAAGCGCACGACACGATCTCACGATTGATGGAAACAATGCGTTGCGCGCGCCGTTTCACCCCTAGATTGATCGAAAATTCCAGGGATTTCAACCGAATCGATAGAAATTTTCTATCGTGCGATCGGTACTGGGGCCTTGTTTGGATTGATTCAAAAAGGTTTTTTCATAGTCGGAGGCTATGATGACCGTACAAGAACAAGAACCTGCCATTAAAGCGGATATTGCACGCAAAGGGCGGCGCAAGCCGCCGCGCACGCCGAAGGGGCGTCAGGTCGACATGACCGCTTTGGCGGACGTGCAGGACCTGCTCATTGATCGTTCGCGCCGCCGCGACCTGCTGATCGAGCATCTGCATCTGATCCAGGACAAATACGGCTATCTGTCCGCCGCCCATCTCACCGCGCTCGCCGCGGAAATGAAGATGGCGCTCACCGAGGTTTACGAGGTCGCGACCTTCTACGCGCATTTCGATGTGGTGAAGGAAGGCGAGGCGCCGCCTCCGCCGGTCACCGTGCGCGTCTGCGATTCGCTCTCCTGCGCCATGGCCGGCGCTGAGAAGCTTTTGAAGGAATTGCCCGGCAAGCTCGGCAAGGACGTGCGGGTGGTGCACGCGCCATGCATGGGCGCCTGCGATCATGCGCCGGTCTGCGCCGTCGGGCACGTCCAGACCTTCAACGCCACGCCGGACAATGTCGCCGCCGCGGTGAAGGCAAAGCCGCACGCGCATGCCTGGAAGCCCACGACTGATTTCGCCGCCTACCAGAAGGACGGCGGCTACGCGCTGCTGAAGGATTGCCTCTCCGGCAAGCGCACGGTCGATGGCGTCATCAAGATCGTCAGCGACGCCGGCCTGCGCGGCCTCGGCGGCGCCGGCTTTCCCACGGGGCGCAAGTGGTCGCTGGTGCGCGCGGAGCCCGCGCCGCGCCTGTTCGCGGTGAACGCCGACGAGGGCGAGCCCGGGACGTTCAAGGATCGGCATTATCTCGAGCGCGATCCGCACCGGTTCCTCGAAGGCGTGCTCATCGCCGCCTGGGTGGTCGAGGCGCGCGACACCTACATTTATATCCGCGACGAATATCCCGAGCTGCGGCTGATGCTGCTCGAGGAGATCGCCAAGCTCGAGGAAGCCGAGCTCACGCCGCACACCAGGCTGCATCTGCGCCGCGGCGCCGGCGCTTATATCTGCGGCGAAGAGTCGGCGATGATCGAGTCGATCGAAGGCAAGCGCGGCCTGCCGCGCCATCGCCCGCCTTATGTCGCGCAGGTCGGCCTGTTCGGCCGTCCGACGTTGGAGCAGAACGTCGAGACGATGTTCTGGATCCGCGATATCATCGAAAAAGGCGCGGCGTGGGCGACGTCTCAGGGCCGTCATGAACGCAAGGGTTTCCGCAGCTTCTCCGTCTCCGGCCGCGTGAAGAACCCCGGCGTGAAGCTCGCGCCCGCCGGCATCACCATGCGCGAACTGATCGACGAATTCTGCGGCGGCATGGCCGAAGGCCACACCTTCAAGGCTTATCTACCGGGCGGCCCGTCCGGCGGCATTTTGCCGGCGTCGATGGCCGACATCCCGCTCGATTTCGGCACGCTGGAAAAATACGGCTGCTTCGTCGGGTCGCATGCGGTTGTCATTCTGTCCGACAAGGACGACATCAAGGCTGCGGCCTTGAACCTGATGAAGTTCTTCGAGGACGAGAGCTGCGGCCAGTGCACGCCGTGCCGCGTCGGCACCGAGAAGGCGGCGAAGCTGATGGAGCAGGGGCCGTGGAACGCGGACCTGTTGACCGAGCTGTCCAACGCCATGCGCGACGCCTCGATCTGCGGCCTCGGCCAAGCGGCGCCGAACCCGCTGCTCTGTGTTTTGAAGTATTTCCCCGACGAGCTCTCGAAGCCGCTCGGGACATGGTGACTCGATCCGTCATCCTGAGGTGCCGCGGAGCGGCCTCGAAGGATGACGGCCACAATGCCAGCCCAGGCCCTTCGAGGCTCGCCGCTTTCGCGGCTCGCTCCTCAGGGCGACGGGAGAGGTTAAAAGGAAACGGCCATGACTGAAGGCAGTGCAGCGAAGCCCAGCGTGTCCCCGGACAAAGTCGCCGGCAACAACACCGCGGCAAAGACCTTCTTCATCGACGATCGCGAGATCGACATCCGCGACGGCGAGACGATCTTCCGCGCCGCGCGGCGCCTCGACATCAAGCTGCCGCACCTCTGTTACACGCCGAAGCCGGGTTATCGGCCGGACGGCAATTGCCGCGTCTGCATGGTCGAGATCGAAGGCGAGCGCGTGCTGGCCGCGAGCTGTCTGCGCACGCCGTCGCCCGGCATGAAGGTGAAGACGCAGACCGATCGCGCCAAGACGGCGCGCAAGATGGTCGCCGAATTGCTCGTCACCGACCAGCCGATGCCGGAGGTCGCGCATGACCCGATGTCGGAATTCTGGAAGACGGTGAAGCGCCAGGGCGTCGAGCAGAGCCGCTTCCCCAAGCGCGAGCGCATCGTCGTGCCGGAGCCCGACCGCAGCCATCCGGCGATGGCGGTCAATCTCGACGCCTGCATCCAGTGCAATCTCTGCGTCCGCGCCTGCCGCGAAGTGCAGGTGAACGACGTCATCGGCATGGCCGGCCGCGGCCATACCGAGAAGATCGTCTTCGATTTCGACGATCCGATGGGCAACTCCACTTGCGTCGCCTGCGGCGAATGCGTGCAGGCCTGCCCGACCGGCGCGCTGATGCCGGCGACGATGGTCGATGAGAACAACGTCTACAAAGGCGCGCCCGACCGCACGGTCGACAGCGTCTGCCCATATTGCGGCGTCGGCTGCCAGCTCACCTACCAGATCAAGAACGACAAGATCGTCGCCGTCACCGGCAAGAACGGCCCGGCCAATGAGAACCGGCTTTGCGTGAAAGGCCGCTTCGGCTTCGACTATGTGCACAATCCGCAACGCCTGTTGAAGCCGCTGATCCGCAAGGAAGGCGTGCCGAAGGTCCCGCACGAGTTCATCGACCCGTCGAATCCGTGGACGCATTTCCGCGAGGCGACCTGGGAAGAGGCGCTTGACCGCGCCGCCGGCGGCCTCAAGACAATCCGCGATCGCGACGGCGCGCAGGCGCTCGCCGGCTTCGGCTCGGCCAAAGGCTCGAACGAAGAGGCCTACCTGTTCCAGAAGCTGGTGCGCACCGGCTTCGGCACCAACAATGTCGACCACTGCACGCGGCTCTGCCATGCATCGTCGGTGGCGGCGCTGCTCGAAGGCGTCGGCTCGGCGGCTGTCACCGCGACCTTCAACGAGTGCAAGAACTCCGAGGTCATCATCGTCATCGGCGCCAACCCGACCGAAAACCACCCGGTTGCCGCCACCTTCTTCAAGCAGGCGGCCAAGCGCGGCGCCAAGCTCGTCGTGATGGATCCGCGCGGCCAGGCGCTCAAGCGCCACGCCTGGAAGATGATGCAGTTCAAGAACGGCACCGACGTGGCGATGCTCAACGCCATGCTCAACGTGATCGTCGAAGAGAAGCTCTACGATCAGCAATACATCCAGACCTATGTCGAGGGCTTCGACGCCTGGAAGGGGAACGTCAAGGCGTTCACGCCGGAAGAGATGGCGCCGATCTGCGGCATCGAGGCCGAGACCCTGCGCGAGGTCGCCCGCGCCTATGCCCGCTCCGAGAGCTCGATCATCTTCTGGGGCATGGGCGTCTCGCAGCACACGCACGGCACCGACAATGCGCGCTGCCTGATCGCGCTCGCGCTCATCACCGGCCAGATCGGCCGTCCGGGCACCGGCCTGCATCCGCTGCGCGGGCAGAACAACGTGCAGGGCGCCTCCGACGCCGGCCTCATCCCGATGTTCTTCCCCGACTACAAGTCGGTCGAGGACCCGGCGACACGCGCCCAATATGAAAAGGCCTGGGGCGTGAAGCTCGACCCGAAGAAGGGCAAGACCGTCGTCGAGATCATGGACGCGATCCACGCCAACGAGATCAAGGGCATGTACATCGAGGGCGAAAACCCGGCGATGTCCGATCCCGATCTCAACCACGCGCGCGAGGCCTTGGCGCATCTCGAGCATCTCGTGGTGCAGGACCTGTTCCTCACCGAGACCGCCGTCTACGCCGACGTCGTGCTGCCGGCCTCCGGCTGGCCGGAGAAGACCGGCACGGTGACCAATACCAATCGCCAGGTGCAGATGGGCCGTCAGGCGCTGCCCCTGCCAGGCGACACGCGGCAGGACATCTGGATCATCCAGGAGATCGCCAACCGCATGGGTTGCGGCTGGACCTACAAGGACGTCGGCGAAGTCTTCACCGAGATGGCCTCGATGATGCCCGCGCTCGCCAACATCAGCTGGGAGCGCGTCGCGCGCGAGGACGCCGTCACGTATCCCGTCGACGGCCCCGATGTTCCCGGCCGCGACGTGGTGTTCGACGACGGCTTCCCGCGTCCGGGCGGCTTCGCCAAGCTGGTGGCCACCAAGCTGCAGCCGCCGGACGAGGTGCCGGACCACGAATATCCGTTCATCCTGTCGACCGGCCGTCAGCTCGAGCATTGGCACACCGGCTCGATGACCCGGCGCGCGACCGTGCTCGATGCGATCGAGCCGTCGGCGATTGCGCAGCTCTCGCGCGGCACGATCGCCAAGCTCGGCATCGAACCGGGCGACATGGTGCGCGTGACCACGCGGCGCGGCACGGTGGTGCTGAACTCCCGCCAGGACGACGCCGTCCCCGACGGCGTCGTGTTCATCCCCTTTGCTTACGTCGAAGCGGCGGCGAACTTGCTGACGAATCCCAAGCTCGATCCGTTCGGCAAGATTCCGGAGTTCAAGTTCTGCGCCGCCAAAGTCGAGAAGGCCGAGCCGCCGCACATGGAAGCGGCGGAGTAGCTGTCTCGCGTGAGAATCGTAGCGTGGGCGAAGGCGCGCCAGCGCCGAGCCCACCACCTGCGGTCTCTCGAAGGGCTCCTACAGACCCTCAATTTGTCATCGCCGGGCTTGTCCCGGCGATCTCGTTTAGGAAGGCACGGCTACTCCTCTAGGAGGCCACGGCTCTGCCGCGCCAATTGTGGTGGCAGAGACAGCAGGCTCTAGTCAGCATCGCGATCGCCCAATGGCTCGAAGTTCCTTCCCGCGTAATAAATGCCAAGAATCACCACGCGTTTGGCCTGTCCATCCACGTTGAACAGAATCGTTGCGCGTCGCTTGAATCCGACGGTGCGCAGACCTGCTCGCAGGTCATCGCGCTTGGTGCCGCGCGCGGGGGAGTGCGCGAAGCCGAGACAATAGGCTTCGATTGCCTCGACAAAGCCAAGCGCGGTTTCCGCACCCGCGCGGTCGGCAATGTAGTCATAAATGGCAAAGAGATCGGCTTTGGCTGAGGCACTGATGATGACCTCGAAGGTCATCGAGCGCTCCGCTTCAGCCTCTTCGCATGATGCTGTCGCAATTCAGCGAAGACCTTCTCAGCCGGCTGACCCTGTGGATTTTGCTTGTACGCGTCATATCGCGCGACGCCTTCCGTCCGGAGCCAGTCCTCGACCGCGGCCTCGCGCTCGTTCAAAGCGCGCAGCCCTTCGCGGATGACTTCGCTTTCGGTTGCGTAGGCGCCGGACGCGACCTTGGCCTTCACGGCTTTCGCCATGTCCCGCGGGAGTGTGATGCTGAGCGATTGGGTCTTGCGCATGCCGACGCCTCTCTGCCCAGACGATAGTGCACGATTAAATCCTATTCAATGGCCCCCTCGCGGGCGTAGCCCTACCGCCACTTTGCGGCTTCCGACACGGCGCGCTCGAGATCGCGGAAGTTGCCGCGCAGCTGATCGAGCGCGAAGGCGAGCGCGAAGACGCGCTCGACGTCGTCAACGGGTAAGGGCAATGTGAGGCCCTCGCGCCGGGCTTCGGTCACGGCCGTGGCGAAGTCATCGAGCGCAGTATTGACCGGCGCAACCGGCGGCGCATTGCGCCGGGCGCTGAGCGCGTCTGCACTCTGGCGCAGATAGTCGCCCGCCATCTTCGAAACGCGTGTGAGCTGCGGTCCGAGCCTCGTCTGGAATGCTTCGGGAAGCGGGACGCTCGCCGCCCGCGCGACGATCACGAAGTCGTGCCGCAGGCGCTGCAGCGTGCGCAGGAGCGGCGCTGCGCTGAACTCCGGAGCCAGAAAATTGATCCGCTCGTGCTTTGCCTCGGCGGCGGTCGCATCCGAGAGCGCAGAGGCTTTGCCGATGGCATCCTGAAGGCGCACGATCGCCGCTTCGTCGCGGCCGTGCATCAGGCACGACAGCAAGTCGGGAAGGTACCGCGCCATCAGCGCGAGCACCTGCGCCGCGGCCTGGATCGTCAGCGTATTGGCGCGCGCCGGAAGGACCAGCAGCGATATCGCCAGCGCGGTGAGGCCGCCGATGGCGACCTCGATCACCCGGTAGAGCGCCGACTCGACCGGCCCGACATGGGTGATGCTCGGAATCAAAAGAACCAACACGCCGGTGAACGTGGCCGCGCTGAATGTCGGATTGATCGCGCCGATCAAGGCCAAGGGTGCGACCGCGATCGCCAGCACGACGACCAGCCCGAATTGGCTCTCGTGTGGGAGCAGCGCCGCGAGAGCCCCGGCATAGATCGCGCCGCAAAGCGTGCCGACGAGATAATCGAAGGTCGCCTTGACCGATTTGCCGAAGCTTACTTGCGTCAGGATGACGGCGGTCAGCACCGTCCATAATGGCAAGGGGATGTGTAGGAGTTGCGCGAGCACGTAGCTCACGACGGCGGCGACCGTGACTCGCAGGGACAGGCCGATCTGGCTTCTGTATTCCAAGACCTGTGTGCGGAGCGATGTCCACTCTGTGGTCAGGCTGCTCATGGAGAAGTCCTCGTGCAAGTGGCGGCCGCAAATCTCCGGCGATCATCGCGCGCCGCTGCGGTCGCAGCATAACTTCTTCATAACTTTTCGCGGTTTCTCCGATTGAAAATTTTAAATGTTCCGAACCATTCCGCAACATCGACGCTGCCATGAGCTTGACGCGATCCGGCGCCGGCGCGACAGTTGAGGTAACAAATCAAAACGCGTCGGCACATCCCGCCACATCCGACGCATTCTCCCGGGAGGAGACCAGCCGATGCGGAGCCAATCGCCCGACACGGGACGCCGTAATTTTCTCAAAAGCGCAACCATCGCCGGCGCTGCGGCGCTGACAACGCCGGTCGTCGCCGGTGCGCAGACACCGGACGCGACGAAAACACCGAAGCCGGATGCGAAGGCCGCGCCGCCGGGCCCGAAGCAGATGGCGGCCGAGACGATGCCGCCGCAAGACGCCAAGGACCCGGTTTTTCAGACGACCAGTGGCGGCGACTTCATGGTCGACGTCTTCAAGACGCTCGACATCGATTACCTGGCGATGAACTGCGCCTCGAGCTTCCGCGGCCTGCACGAAGCGGTTCTCAATCACGGCGGCAACACCAAGCCCGAGATCCTCACCTGTCCGCATGAGGAGATCGCGGTGCACATGGCGCAGGGCTACGCCAAGATCGAAGGCAAGCCGATGGCGATGATCTGCCACGGCGTCGTCGGTCTCCAGCACGCCAGCATGGCGCTGTACAATGCGTGGTGCGATCGCGTGCCGGTGATCGCGATGGGCGGCAACATCATGGAGGCCAACAAGCGCGGGCCGGGCGCCGAATGGGTCCATGCTGCGATCGATCCCGCCGCCATGTTGCGCGACTTCACCAAATGGGACGACCAGCCGACCACGCTCCAGCATTTCGCCGAGTCGGCCGTGCGCGCCTACAAGATCTGCACCACACCGCCGATGGCGCCGGTCGTGCTGTCGCTCGATGGCGAGTTGCAGGAAAATCCGATCAAGGACCCCGAGCTGCTGCGGATCCCGAAGCTCGGTAAGGTCATTCCGCCGCAGGGCGACGATGCGGCGCTCGCCGAGCTGGCGCAGATGCTGGTGAATGCGGAGACGCCGGTCCTCCTCGTCGACCGCGTCGCGCGCACGCCGGCCGGCATGGCACGCCTCGTCGAGCTCGCCGAGACTCTCCAATGCGCGGTGATCGACAATGTCGGGCGCATGAACTTCCCGTCGCGGCACCCGCTCAACCAGTCGTTCCGCCGCGGCATCATCCGGCAGGCGGATGTCATCGTTGCGATGGAGGTGAACGAGTTGTGGGGCTCGCTGAGCGAGTTCGACGACCGTATCGTCCGCACTTCGCATCCGATCACCAAGAAGGGCGCCAAGATCGCGACGCTCGGCTGCCGCGACCTCTATATGAAGGCCAACTATCAAGACCTGGGCCGCTATCAGGAGGTCGATCTCAACATCGCCGGCGATGCCGAAGCGAGCCTGCCGACGCTCATCGAGCAGGTGAAGCGCCTCGTCGACGACGGCAAGAAGACGGCCTTCGCCGCGCGCGGCAAGAAGCTCGCCGCGGCCCACGCAGCGGCCGTCGAGCAGGCCAAGTCCGACGCGACCATCGGCTGGGACGCGAGCCCGATCACCACCGCGCGCATGTGCGCGGAGGTCTATGCGCAGATCAAGGACGAGGACTGGTCGCTGGTCGGCGCCACGATCCGCCTGACGTGGCCGCACAAGCTGTGGAATTTCGAGAAGCCGCATCAGTGGAACGGCGTCTCCGGCGGCGCCGGCATCGGCTATAACCTGCCGGCCTCGCTCGGCGCGGCGCTGGCGAACAAACGGCACGGCCGCTTCACACTGTCCTTCGGCGGCGACGGCGACTTCAACTTTGTGCCGGCGACGTTGTGGACCGCGGCGCATCACCAGATTCCGATGCTCTACATCATCCACAACAACCGCGCCTATCATCAGGAATACATGTATCTCCAGGCGATGGCCGCGCGGCACGGACGCAGCCTGGCGCACACCGACATCGGCACCACGCTGAAGGATCCGCATATCGACTACGCCACCGTCGCGCGCGGCTTCGGCGTCTATGGCGAGGGGCCGATCTCCGATCCGGCCGAGCTCGGCCCGGCCTTGAAGCGCGCTGTCGCCATGGTCAAGAGCGGTTATCCCGCGCTTGTCGACGTCGTTGCCGATCCGCGGTGAGGGGCTGAGCATGACACAAAGCACAACGCGCCTGACGATCTTCACGCTTGCCGCGCTGGCGGTGGCGTCGTTCGGTTTTGCCACGGCAACGCTGGCGCAGGACACGCCGGCGCCGGCCGGCGATGCCGCCCATGGCCGCAGCGTCTACCTCGCGGACGGCTGTTTCGAATGCCACGGACGCGCGGGGCAGGGCGGCGGCTTCAACTATCCGACGCCTGCGCTGGCAAAGCTTGAGATGCCGGTGGAGTCGTTCGTGGCGTTCCTGCGCGACGCGCCGCACGACATGCCCTCGTTCTCGCCGAATGTCCTCAGCGACAAGGATGCCGCGGACATCTGGGCCTTCCTGCAATCGCTGCCCGGCCGCAAGCCGGCCAAGGACTTCCCGCTGCTGAACCAGTGAGCGCGCTCTTAACTTGTGTCCCGGGCGCAGCGCGGCATGACATGACGCGCTGCAGACCCGGGACCCCGCTTCGCATGGGATGAGCCGGCGACTCCGAGGAGCCGCAATCGGCGCTAGTGCACCGTGGTGCTTCCCTCCACCACGCGCAGCTCTATGCGGCCGATGAGCATGGAGCGCGTGCGTTCGGCCTCGCGCAGCGCGCCCTCCGTCTGCTCCCACGTCGTCTTGTTGGAGCCGAGCAGGACAACGCCGCCGATCATCGCTGCCAGCGCGCCGAAGAACATGCTCGGATAGAACGGCACCAAAGTCGTCAGTGTCAGCAGCGCCCAGACGGCGCCCGCCGAGATCGCGATCTTGGCGGCGAGAGAAATCTTGCGGCAGCGCTCGCGTGCCTCGGCGAGCGCTTCGATGCGCGCTTCGAGTTGCGCGATGTCTTCGCGGGATGTCTGGTCGTCCATAGGGCTTCACGTCGCGCCGCGCCGCCGGCCGGCGCGGCGGCGAACCTAGCGCGGCCGCGCCCGAAACGAAACGTGTCGGGAGTTCCTCAATTCGCAGGAACGAACCCAGCCATGAATCGTTGGCCGCTCAAGCGGCGAGCGTCGCGCAAATATGCGCCGACTTGCTGCAAAGCAATAACACCAGTGGAGGACGCCATGATGAAATGCCTCATGAGCGGGGTGGCCGCGCTCGTCCTGGTGACGGCGCCGGCCGTGGCACAATCGCAAATGCAAAGGCCGAGCGACATGCCGCAGACGACGGGCCCGAGTTCGGGGGCCGGTGTTCCCGGCCATCCGGGCGGCAAGAGCGGTCCGGCGGTGAAAAATCCATCGGAGACGAGCGGCGAAGGCACCGGCGCGGCTTCTGATCACACGCGGGCGCAGGACTCGTCCAAGATTCCGGGCGCACCCGGCGGCAAGAGCGGGCCGGCAACCCGCAGTCCGGGACAGATGGAGAAGTAGGCCTTCGTCGCGCGGCGCCGCCGAGCGATCGGAATGGCTGACGGACTCTCGGCCGCGCGTTGACGCGCGCGGCCCGCATAAACTTGCTTGCCAGCGGGAGGACAATCCGCGTACCGATCTCACAAAAGAACCGTTCGCAACTCGTGAAAGTGAGGTCACGCCGATGCCCGATGCTTCGATTCCGTCCGCCGGTCCCGTCGATCCGGCTCTCATCGAGGATCTGGTCGCCGCCAACCGCATCCTGGCGCAGAACGGCGTGCTCGACGCCTGGGGCCACGTCAGCATCCGGCATCCGAACAACCCGGAGCGTTATCTGCTCTCGCGCGCGCGTGCCCCCGGCCTGGTCTCGGCCGAGGACATCATGGAGTTCGATCTCGATTCCAATCCGGTCGACCCGAAGGGCCGACGCGCCTTCCTCGAGCGCTTCATCCATGGCGAGGCCTATCGCGCCCGCCCGGATGTGAACGCGGTGGTGCACAGCCATTCGCCGACCGTCATTCCCTTCACCGTCACCGACGAGCCGCTGAAGGCCATCTCGCACATCGCGTCGTTCTTGGCGTGCGGCTGCCCGGTGTTCGAAATCCGCGACGTCGGCATCACGCAAGGGCTGCTGGTGACCGATAGCAAGCAGGGCGCCGCGCTCGCCAAGACGCTCGGCGACAAGCCGGTGGCGCTGATGCGCGGCCATGGCAACCTCGTGGTCGCGAGCGACATCCCGCGCGTCGTGCATCGCGCGCTCTACACCGAGATCAACGCGCAACAGCTCGCCACCGCGCTGTCGTTCAAGCGTCCGATCAAGTACGTGGAGCCGGACGAGGCGCAGGATCCAAAGCGCCTGGGCGATTCCTGGGAATTGTGGAAGACGCAGGCGATGCAGGGGGCGTAGGACTGCTGTCGGCAGTCATTCCGGACGCCGCCAACGGGTCCGCGCGAAGCGCGGCCCGACGACAGGCGCCGCGGCGATCCGGAATCCAGAACCGCGCAGAAAATCAGTTTGACTGGATTCCGGGTTCGCGCCTTCGGTGCGTCCCGGAATGACAGAGACCATCAGTCCTTCGGCTTGTCGCGGAAGTACGGCTCGACGGCGCCGGTGAGCTTGATGGTCATCGGATTGCCGTGCCGATCCTTGGCGTTGCCGGCGGTGACGCGGATCCAGCCCTCGCTGACGCAATACTCTTCGACGTTGGTCTTCTCGACCCCCTTGAAGCGGATGCCGACGTCGCGCGCCAAAATCTCGGCATTGAAATAGGGGCTGCGCGGATCGCTGGAGAGACGGTCGGGCAGGGGGGTGTCGGTCTTGTCGTCGGTCATGCGCGGGCTTCTCTCACAGAGCGGCCAGCTCGCGCAAGCGGCAAGGCGTTCACGCCCGCTTGCCGGTTCCCAGCATGAGGCCGAGGCCGACCAGCGTCACGACATAGGCCAGCACCCCGAGCGGGATGGCAACGTACAGCGCGAGCTTCAATCCCTGCTCGAGCCCGAACAGCACGCCGGCGCCGACAAGCACTGCGACGATCCGGGTGGCGCCATTCGTCTGCATGGACTGCCGCGCCTACTTCTTCGTCGCGTCGGACGAGTCGCGCATGTTCGACCAGGGATCGACACGGGCGGTCGTCCCGTCCTTGTTCATGCGCTGGAGCGTGGCCTTGTACTGCTTGTCGAGCGCCTCGGCCTGCTGCTTCTTGGCGACGTCCTCGGGCGACGGCTGCTGCGCCTGTCCGCGCCGCTGTGCCATGGACGGCGCGGCCAGCACGGCCAGCGCGGCGACTGCGATCACGATCTTCTTCATGGCTTTCCCCGGCGAGCCTCCCCCGGCGGCACATTATCATTGTGTCCGCATCCGCTCAATGCGCGGGAATTGCTACGTTTTTGGGGCATCGCCGGCGGCGGTAGCGGGGCGCACCGCGCGGGGCTTGACCGGCCCGCCGTCTGACGCTTTCACTGGCCGCAACCGCACACCTTCGCAGGCCTGTGCAAGAGAGAAGGCTTCTTGAATGTCCCTCGCAGCGCTCGATCTGTCTGGCCGCCCGGAAGGTCTGGCCGCCGTCCGCCATGACTGGACGCGCGAGGAGGTGCGGGGGCTGTTCGCGCTGCCGTTCACCGACCTGGTCTTCCGCGCCGCGGAAGTCCACCGCGCCTACTTCGATCCGGCCGAGGTGCAGATCTCGACGCTCCTGTCGATCAAGACCGGCGGCTGCCCCGAGGACTGCGCCTATTGCCCGCAATCGGCCAAGTTCGACACCGGCGTCGACGCCGGCAAGCTGATGAGCCTCGACGCCGTGCTCACCGAAGCCCGCGCCGCCAAGGCCGGCGGCGCATCGCGGTTCTGCATGGGCGCCGCCTGGCGCTCGCCGAAGGATCGCGACCTCGACAAGGTCTGCGCGATGGTCGAGGGCGTGAAGGCGCTCGGCCTGGAGACCTGCGTTACGCTCGGCATGCTCGAGGCGGCGCAGGCGCAGAGGCTGAAGGGCTCGGGGCTCGACTATTACAACCACAATCTCGATACCTCGCCGGAGTTCTACGGCGAGATCATCAGCACGCGCACCTATCAGGATCGTCTCGACACCTTGGCGCATGTGCGCGACGCCGGCATTAATGTCTGCTGCGGCGGCATCGTCGGCATGGGCGAGGGCATCGAAGACCGCGTCGGCATGATCGCGACGCTGGCCTCGCTGCCGGTGCATCCGGAGAGCGTGCCGATCAACATGCTGGTGCAGGTCAAAGGCACGCCGCTGTCGGGCACGGCGAAGCTCGATGCGTTCGACTTCGTGCGTACGATCGCGGTGGCGCGCATCACCATGCCGGCTTCGATGGTGCGCCTCTCGGCCGGCCGCGAGGACATGAGCGAGGAGACTCAGGCTTTGTGCTTCCTCGCCGGCGCCAATTCGATCTTCTGCGGTCCGAAGCTCCTCACCACGCCGAACCCGGCGCGCGACCGCGACATGGCCATGCTCGCCAAGCTCGGCCTCCGCCCGATGGCGTGAGGCCTATCCCGTAGGGTGGGCAAAGGCGCGCAGCGCCGTGCCCGCGCCGTCATGCGCGCCGGTTACGTCATGCTCCGCACGATCGCCAATCCGGCGAACAGGCCGAGAAGGCCCAGCGCGACCGACAGCGAGACATAGAGCGCGGCGAGCCCGAGTTCGCCACGCTCGTAAAGAAGCGCCGTGTCGAGCGAGAAGGTCGAGAACGTCGTGTAGCCGCCGAGAATGCCGGTGGTGAGGAACAGCCGCCAATGCTGGGGGGCGCCGCCTTTGAAGGCGAAATAGGCAGCCGTCAGCCCCATGATGAATGAGCCGGTGACGTTGATCAGCGCCGTCGCATAGGGAAACCCATTTCCCAACAGGCGGCCGACGCCGAGATTGATGCCGTGGCGGATCGCAGAACCGATGCCGCCGCCGAGAAATACAATGAGAAAGCCCATGACGTGTCCTTCATGCTACAGGGCGGCAAATGCCGTCCTGGGCGGATGTCCTACCGCCTCACGCGCATCACCTTCCGCAAGGCGGCTTGGGCTCACCCGGATGCCTTGCGGTGCGTCTGCGCAACCAAACGCGGTAGGAGTCATCAGCCCTTATGCACGACCGTCATTGGGCGGTTATCGGGGGACCCCATCCCCATCGCCTCAAACCTAGTGGGCGTCAGGCCCCCGCGCAACCGTTTCACGGAGGCTTGTCCAAAGCTAGAAGATGCCCGGCATGACGCCGGGCATCACGATCAAGGGCCGGTGAGAGAAGCGGCGGCCGTCGCTAATGCGTGGCAGCACCGGTCGTCTTGAGATAAGCGTCGACGACGTCCTTGCCGACGCGCGAGCTCATCTCGTGGTAAATCGGCGCCATGGCCTTGCGCATCGCGTCGGCATCGGCGTCGCTCGGTGTGACGATGGTGGTCTTGCCGAAGGCCTTGATCGCCGCCAGCGCCTCGTCGTTCTCCGACTGCGAGATGTCGTTGGCGTAGACGGTCGCCTCGTGCATCGCCTTTTCGAGCTGCGTGCGGATGTCGGGCGGCAGCCCGTCCCAGAACGGCTTGTTCACGACCACCACGTAGCCGATATAGCCGCTGTTGTTCAGCGTCATGAACTTCTGCACTTCGTGCATTTTCTGCGTGTAGATGTTCGACGCCGTGTTCTCCTGGCCGTCGACCACGCCGGTCTGCAGGGCCTGGTAGACGTCCGAGAACGCCATCACTTGCGGCAGGGCGCCGAGCAACCGGTACTTCGCCTCGAGTACCTTCGAGGATTGAATGCGGAATTTCAGCCCCTTGTAATCTTCCGGCTTGAGCAGCGGCTTGTTGGCCGTGCCTTCGGCGAAACCATTGTCCCAGTAGGCAAGGCCGACCATGCCCTTCGCCCCGAGCAGCTTCAGAAGCTTTGCGCCGAGCGGTCCTTCGGTGACCTTGCGCAGCGCGGCGATGTCGGGAAGAACGTAAGGGAGATCGAAGACCTCGAATTCCTTGATGCCGATCGGTCCGAACTTGGACGTCGCCGGCGCCAGCATCTGCACGGCGCCGAGCTGCATCGCTTCGAGCTCTTCCTTGTCCTTGTACAGCGTCGAGTTGGGATAGACTTCGACCTTGACCCTGCCGTTCGTGTATTTCTCGGCAAGCTCTTTGAACTTCAGCGCACCTTTCCCCTTCGGCGTATTCGGCGCGACGACGTGGCTGAATTTGATGACGATCGGATTTTGCGCGAAGGCGGGACCGGCGGCCGCGGCCAGGCACAAGGCCACGGCAATGCTGAGCAGGCGTTTCATGATTCATCTCCCTCGCCCGGGGCTCTGATGGCCCTCGTGGCGAGGAAGAGTGTAATCGCGATCGGATGATCCGGCGAGCGCTCAATTGCATCTGGTGCGCCGCAACGGGCGGCGCAGACTTGGGCTGCAAAGATGCGCGGACTACTGCCCGTGCGCTTCCAGGACGCCGCGGCACGCCTTGGTCAGCTTGGCGCGGTGCTGTTGCAGGCACGCCAGCACTTTGAACGTGTCAGGAATATCATCCACGCAGTAGCGCGTCGCGTCAGGGTTACAGGCGCGCTGTTCCTCGGGCGTGCCTTGGAACAGGCCACCGCTATTGTTGGCATCCGCAGCGGGCTTGTGGCGCTCGTTTGCGGCAAACGCGGTTCCGGATGTGAGCAGGCAGGCAAGAAGCGCGGCGCCGCCGATACGAGCAAGCATCATTGAGGATTATCCCGGGCTTGAATTTTGGACCTAGACATACGGAGCAGGAGTGAACGTCTCACGGTTCCGATGCCTGCGCAAATAGGCGAAAACGGGGCAGTCCGTCCAGACTTCTCGCATTCACAAAAAAGACCGGAGGACATCCGGTCTTTTTCGCTGCGCCGTGGCCAGCACGGCTCAGTGATAGTCGACGCGCCGGCGTTCGCTGTAACGATGGTAGTGGTGGCTGCGGTAGTGATGATGCAGCCCCATGCCATGAGAAATACTGGGGCCTGCTGTGTAACCGATGATGCCGCCGGCGACGAGGCCTACCGGCCCGCCGACGAGGGCGCCGGACGCCGCGCCCATCGCGGCATCGCCGATGCGCTCTCCGGCGCTCGCGGCGGCCGGCGCGAGCGCGATACCCGCAGCAATAACGGTCACTGCCAACAACGTTTTCATGGGTTGCCTCCTTCCGATGAACGCGTGTCAGCATGCTTAAGTCGCATGGCTGACAAATTGTTCCATCGGTGACTCCGGTGGTCCAGCGCGCTCGCAGCATTCGCGCTGCCGCCTGTCCCTGCATCGCGGGCCGATTTCGCGGCGATGTGCGGCGGCCCTAGCGCAATGCTGCAAAATGGTTGAACCTGCAAAAAACAACAAGCGACCAGGGACGAAGACAGGGAGGACTGAATGGCCTGCCGAGTGGATCCGGCTCACATCAAGAAAGCCGTATTTATTGCTGCGTTGATCGCGACGTCGATTTGTCTCCAACCGCGCGCGATGGCCGAGGATTATCCGGCCCGCAACATTTCCCTGATCGTGCCTTTCCCGGCCGGCGGCGGTGTCGACACGGTCGGCCGTGTGGTCGCGCAAAAACTTAGCGAGGCGCTCAATCGGCAGGTGCTGGTGTTGAATCGCCCCGGCGCCGGCTCGGTGATCGGGGTCCGCGACGGCGCCAAAGCCGAGCCTGACGGGTACACGCTCTTGATGCTGGTGACCGGCGCGAGCCTGCCGGCGAACACCGGCTACGACCTGGCAAAGGACTTCGCCCCGGTCGGATTGGTCGCCTCTATCCCGATCGTGATCATGGCCAATCCATCGGTGCCGGTGAAGACGTTGACCGATGTGATCGCCCTGGCCAAGCAGAAGCCCGGCACGCTCACGGTGGGTACGCCGCCGTCGCCGACGCTCAATTATTTCGGCGCCGAGCAATTCAAGTCGATGACCGCGACCGACATGACGATCGTCACCTACAAGGGCACCGGGCCGCTGACCAACGATCTCATGGGCGGGCACGTCTTGCTGGCGTTCAATACCCTGCCGCCGGCCATCGGCAACATCCAGGCCGGCAAGCTGCGCGCCATTGCGGTGGCCGCGCCGGAACGCTTGTCGGCAATACCGGACGTGCCGACGACCGGTGAATCCGGCCTGCCGGCATTGGACATCGTGCAGTACTACGGCATCGTCGCGCCCGCCGGAACGCCGCGCCCGATCATCGATCGGCTCAACAAGGAATTGCGCACCATCGTGACGTCGGATGATTTCAAGGCGCGCATCGCTGCCGCCGGCGGCGGGCCGGTCGCCAGCACCCCTGAAGAATATGCCGACAACATCCAGCGCGAAGAAGGAAAGTGGGCGGCGCTCATCAAGAAGCTGGGCTTGGTGGTGGAATAGCGCACATGCGGGACATTGTCGGGACGTGGCGTCTGTTCAAGACCGCCGCGCGCAACGATGCGGGGGAGCCGATGCATCCCCCTTATGGCGACAAGCCGCGCGGCCTGCTGGTATTCTACGCCGACAAACGGATGATGTCGGTGTTGTGCGATGGCCGCGGCGAATTGCCGGCCGGCGAAGCCGTTCGCGAATATAATTCCTACTGCGGCAACTATGAGTATGACGGCAAGACGCTCGTCACCCATGTCGACGCGTCCGCCGATCCCGGCCGCGTCGGCGGCGATCAGACCCGCTTCACGCATTTCGAAGGCGACCTTCTGGTGCTGACCCAGAAGCCGCGGCTGTGGCAGGGCGTGATGCAGCACCGCGAGCTGTATTGGGAGCGTATCGCCGACGCACCCGCAAATTAGCGGGTGTCAGCGCACCTGATACTCGATCGGTTGCCCCGCCAGGAGCGCGCGGGCATTGCTCAGGATCGCGTCGATTTCGTCGAGGACGGTCTTGCGCGAGCCACCCGCCAGGTGCGGCGTCAGGATCGCGTTGCGCAGGCCGCCGAAGCGGTTCGTTCCCGGCCGCGGCTCGTCGTAATGCACGTCGAGCCCCGCGCCCGCGATCACGCCCTGGGTCAGCGCCTCGTAAAGCGCGTCCTCGTCCACCATGCGGCCGCGGCTGGTATTGATGAAATAGGCGCTCGGCTTCATCTGTGCGAAAGCCGACGCGCCGATCAGCCCCTTGTTCTCGGGCACATTGTTGGCGTGCAGCGAAACGAAGTCGGCCTGCGCCAGAAGCTCGGGCACCGGACGGTATTCAAGGCCGTCCCGTTTCTCCTGTTCGGCCGGCAGCCGTCTGCGGTTGGCATAGACCACGCGTGCGCCGAAACTTTTCGCAATGCCGGCCGCTATCGCGCCGACTTCACCCAGCCCGATGATGCCGACGGTCTTGCCGAACAGTCCGCCGAGGCGGGACATGCCGATCCAGTTGTAGGCGACGCCGTGTTCGGGATGAACCTTGTCGTGGTCCCACTCTCCCTTGCGCACGGCGGCGTCGGCTTCGATCAGCCGCTTCGACAGCGCCAGCATCAACAGAATGGCGTGCTCGGCGGTGTAGTGGAGCGTGCGGCGCGGCACGCACGACACGAGGATGTTGCGCTCGGCGGCGGCCTTGAGATCGATGCCGTCGGACCGGCCGCCGATGCGCTGAATGAGCTTGAGTTTCGGATTGGCGTCCATCAGCGCGGCATCGATGGTGCCGCGGCGGAATATCAGGATGGATACGTCGCTCCCTTGCCGCAGATCGAGCTTCTCCGACGCGGGAACAAGCCGCACGCCGTCGGCTTCACCCAGCCCGCGTCCGACAGCCCGGATCTGGGTCAGGTCCATGCTCTCGGGCAGGAAAAAGTCGCGCGCCCATTGGTCGGTAATCTCGCTCGAGCCGAGTGCATAGCGCGCGAGGCGGATGACGTGATCGTCATCGAGAATCGCGATTTTGACAGGGGTGTCCATGGTCTGCGGCTCGCTCACCGTGTTGCGATGGATCTGGCCTCAGTGAACGGCGGCGCCGGCGCGCGGCGTGATCGGCCCGCGGTGGCGGATGACTTCACCCGCGAGCCGGTGCGCGGCCGCCGCAGCTTCGACGGGGGCGCGACCGGAGAGGCGCGCTGCGAGATAACCGGCATTGAAGCTGTCGCCCGCCGCTGTGGGATCGACAGGCACGACCACGTCCGGCACCGGCACGGCGTCGCGCGCGCCGGCGCTCGCGATGACAGCGCTGTTCGGCCCGTTCTTCACGACGATCTCGCCGACGCCGAAGGCCTGCAGCCGTTCGATCGTGGTTTCGGGTGATGGATCGCCCCACAACACCGCCTCGTCGTCATAGGCCGGCAGTGCGATGTCCACGCGCTTGAGCGCTTCGGCGAAGACAGTCCGCGCGCGGGGCAACTCGCCTTTCCATGCGCGCGGCCGGAAATTGGGATCGAATGCGATCTTGGCGCCATTGCTGCGCGCCAACTCAACGGCAGCGAGGAAGCGGCCGAGCCCGATATTCGTATAGAGCGACAATGTGAGGCCGGAGAAATAGACGAGCCGCGCTTCTCCGAGCGCGACCGCCAGCCGGCTCCAGTTCGGCAGCGTGAACAGGTCACGCGCCGGCGCTCCGTCTTGCCACGCATCGGTGCGTGAATGGCCCCGGGCGTCGCTGTCGATCAACGACAGGCTCGGAAGCCGGCCGGCCGACGTCAAGATGAGATCGGTGCCGATGCCTTCGGCCTCCGCCAAGGCGGTGATCGCCTGGGAGTAGGGATCGTCGCTGAGCGCGGTCGCGAAGGCCGTCGGCACGCCGGCGCGGGCGAGATAGATCGCGGTGTTGAAAGTGTCGCCGCCGCTTTGCAGCGCGAAGCGGCCGTCGGCGCCGCGCGCGAGTTCGATCACCGCCTCGCCGACACAGATCGCTCGCTTTATCTCTTCGGCCATGCGTTCCTTGTGCCTCGGATGCTGCGCGGCATATAGCGCAACGAAATGCTGCGCTGCGCAGAGGACATCAGGCCGTGCCTAACACGGATGCGCGGCCGCGTCCCCAACTCTTCCGTCGGCCCGGTTGTTGCGCGCGGCAAACGTGTTACCCTTGCGGCATCGCGGGGGCGCGACATTTAAAAGAACACTGCGGTTCCCGCTCAAGGCCGGAAAAAATTCCGGCCGCATAACAATGGCTCGGCCGTCGAAGGCTGAGAGCAGGGTGGGGAAACGCATGGCCGACGTCGTCACGACGGATTCGGAAATATCCGAAGACGCGCTCCGCAAAGCCGAAGAATACGTGCAGCAGGAAGAGGGCGCCGGCAATCGCCTGTCCGGTTGGGCGGGAACGATCGTCACCGGCATCGCCGTGGCGATGACCTTGTTCCACCTCTACGCCGCCTACGACATCGTGCCGACGCAGGAGCTGCGTTACATCCACGTCGCCTTCGTGCTCGTGTTGAGCTTCATGCTCTTCCCGCTGGCGAACCGCTTCCGCAATCGCGTGCAATGGTTCGATGTCATCCCGGCGCTGATGGGGGTCGGCATCATCTGCTACGCGCTGTGGGGCGGCGATGATTTCACCGACCGCGCCGCGGTGCCCGACCGTTGGGACGTGATCCTCGGCGCCATCTTCATCGTGCTGGTGCTGGAAGCCGCGCGCCGCACCACCGGTCCGATCATGCCGATCGTGGCGATCCTCTTCATCGCTTACGCGATGCTCGGGCCCTATCTGCCGCCGCCCTGGACGCACCGCGGTTTCGACATCGCGCGCCTCGTCGGCCATCTGTTCATCACGCTCGAAGGCATCTTCGGCGTCGCGGTCGATGTCTCCGCGACTTTGATCATCATGTTCACCATCTACGGCTCCATCCTGCAGCATTCCGGCGCCGGCAAGTTCTTCATCGACTTCTCGCTGGCGGTGATGGGGGGCAAGCCGTCGAGCGCGGGCAGGGCGGTGGTCGCGTCGTCGTTCCTGCTCGGCGGGCCGTCCGGCTCGGGCGTCGCCACGACGGTGATGATCGGCACCGTCGCCTGGCCGATGCTGAAGAAGGCCGGCTTTCAGAAGGACCCCGCCGGCGGCCTGCTGGCGGCCGGCGGCTTAGGCGCCATCATCTCGCCGCCGGTGCTCGGTGCCGCCGCGTTCCTGATCGCCGAGTTTCTCAAGATCAGCTATCTCGACGTAATCTGGATGGCGACCATCCCGACCTGCCTCTATTACCTCTCGCTTCTGTTCATGGTCGAGCTCGACGCGATGCGCTTCGGCGCGCGCGAGGTCGTGTTCAAACAAGAGTTGACGCTGTGGGAGATGACGAAGCGCTACGGCTTCCACTTCGTCTCGCTGGTCGCCGTCGTCGTCTTCATGGTCATCGGCTATTCGCCGATGCTGGCGGTGTTCTATTCGACGGTGCTCGCCTTCGCCATGAGCGCGCTGGCGCCGGACACCGCTCTCGGGCCGCGGCAGATCCTGATCCCGCTGCTCGTCGTCTACGTTGTCGCCGCCGCGCTCCTGTTGCTGCCGGGCGCGAGCAGCACGGCCATTGCGCAAGCCTTCAGCACGTACTTCCCGATGCTGGTGCTGCTGCTGATGGCCGCGCTCGCGATTTGCGGCCTCAGCGCCAAGGGGCAGAGGGCCGTTCCCACGTCGAAGAAGCTGACCACCGCATTGGCCGAAGGCTCCATCGGCGTGCTCAGCGCCGCAACGACCTGCGCCGCGGCCGGCATCATCGTCGGCGTCGTCACGCTCACCGGCCTGGGGCTGAAGTTCTCGTCCATCGTCATCGACATGGCTGGCGGCAGCCTGCTGATGACCGCGATCTACACCTCACTCGTTGTGTGGATCATCGGCCTCGCGGTGCCCGTCACAGCGTCCTACATCATCTGCGCGGTGATCGCGGCGCCGGCGCTGATCAAGCTCGGCGTGCCCGATTACGCCGCGCACATGTTCATCTTCTATTACGCGGTGCTGTCGGAGGTGTCGCCGCCGACCGCGCTGTCGCCCTTCGCCGCCGCCGCCATCACCGGCGGCGATCCCTACAAGACGACGATGCAGGCATGGAAATACACGCTGCCGGCGTTCCTGGTGCCCTTCGTCTTCGTACTCGATCCGCTCGGCGCCGGCCTGTTGCTGAAGATGCCGAAGGATGGCTCGGTTACCGACATCATCTGGATCACCTTCGTCACCGGCGCCGGCCTCGGCGCGCTCGCGGTCGCCGCGCAGAACTGGGCGCTGCGCCGTACGACGCCGGTCGAGCGCGGCCTGTTCCTCATCGCCGGACTGCTGCTGGTGTTCCCGAGCCTGCTCGAGGCGATGCTCGAAGGCATCACTGGCCTCGACATCCCGCATCCTGCGCCGTTCGGGCTCGCGCTGGGGGCGGCCTTGCTGCTCTGGCAATGGATGGGCCGCACCCAATCGCCTGTGCCGGAGGTGAAACGATCCGAGCCTTAGTCGTCTGCAACACAAAACAACAAAGCAAACGTGGAGGAGGAAGCACATGAACCGGAAGATCAAGCTCGTCCTGATGGCGCTTGCGGCCGCGGCGCTCGCCGTCGGCGCAGCGAAAGCGCAGCAGCGCACCATCGCCATCGGCACCGGCGGCACGGGCGGCGTCTACTATCCGATCGGCGGCGCGCTCGCCAATCTGTTGTCGAAGAACCTGCCGAACACGCAGGCGACCGCCGAAGTCACCGGCGGCTCGGTCGACAACCTCAAGCTCATCAATTCGGGACAGAGCGAGATCGGCTTCTCGATGGCCGACGCTGCGCTCGATGCCTTGAACGGCCAGGACAAGTTCAAGGGCGCCAAGGTGCCGCTGCGCACCTTGATGGTGCTCTATCCCAACATCATGCATGTGGTGACGATCGACGGCACCGGCGTCAACAGCATGGCCGATCTCAAAGGCAAGCGCGTCTCCACCGGCGCGCCGGGCAGCGCCACCGAGGTGATGGCTTTCCGCGTCATCGAGGCTGCCGGCCTCGACAAGGACAAGGACATGAAACGCGAGCGCCTCTCGGTCGCCGAGTCGGTGAATGCGATCAAGGATCACAAGATCGATGCGTTCTTCTGGGTCGGCGGGCTGCCGACCGCGGCGGTCACCGATCTCGGCGCCACGCCCGGCGTGAAGATCAAGCTGATCGATCACTCAGACCTCGTCGCCAAGATGAACGAGAAGTACAACAACCTCTATGCCGCGAGCACGATCAAGGCCGGCACCTATCCGGGTCAGGATGCGGACAACAAGGCCACGGCGGTGTGGAACATCCTCGTCACCAACGACAAGATGTCGGACGAGGACGCCTACAACATCGTCAAGCTGATCGTCGACAAGAA
>Ga0310811_10000501_pt1 | contig 50789 bp, 46 predicted proteins | sample YCmetagenome_FD_207642 | JGI IMG/M metagenome (GOLD analysis project Ga0310811, IMG submission 207642) | Soil microbial communities from experimental microcosm in Duke University, North Carolina, United States - YC | ecosystem: Engineered > Artificial ecosystem > Soil microcosm > Unclassified ... | reverse complement strand
CAACGCCGCCCTCGCCGATGTCCGCGCCAAGGTCGACGACGCCAAGCGCGACCTGCCGCGCGATGCCGACGAGCCATCGGTGCAAGAGGTCAATCTCTCGCTCTACCCGGTGCTCGTGGTGGCGCTTTCCGGCGACCTGCCGGAGCGCACGCTGCTGCGCATCGCGCGCAATGCCAAGACCGCCATCGAGCAGGTGCCGGGCGTGCTCAGCGCCGAATTGCGCGGCGCGCGCGACGAGGCGGTCGAGATCATCGCCGAACCGATGCTGATGAAGAGCTATGGCGTGGCGCTCGATCAGCTTATCGCCGCCATCAACGGCTCCAACAGCGTGGTCGCTGCTGGCGCGATCGAGGGGCAAAGCGGACGGTTTGCTGTCAAGGTCCCCTCCCTTATCGAAACTCCGAAGGACGTGCTGTCGATCCCCGTCGTCGCGTCGTCCGGCGCCTCGGTGACGCTCGGCGATGTCGCGCAGGTCAAGCCGACGTTCAAGGACGCAACCTCGGTGACCCGCGTCAACGGCCACACCGCGATGACCATCGAGGTGTCGAAGCGCACCGGCGCGAACCTGATCGAGACCGTCGACGGCGTGAAACACACGATCGACGCGCTACGCAAGACCTTCCCGCAAGGACTGAACATCACCTTCACGCAAGACAAGTCGAAGGTGATCCGGCAGATGCTGTCCGATTTGCAGAACTCGGTCGCGACCGGCGTTCTGCTCGTCGCGGTGATCATTTTGTTCGCGCTCGGCTTCCGCGCTTCGCTGTTTATCGGCATCGCGATTCCCGCTTCCTTCCTTGCCGGCGTGCTCGGCCTGTATCTTGCGGGGCTGACGATCAACATCGTGGTTCTCTTCTCGTTGATCCTCGCTGTCGGCATGCTCGTCGACGACGCCATCATCGTGTCGGAATTCGCCGAACGGCGGATGGGCGAAGGCATGGAGCCAAAAGCCGCCTACGCGCTTGCCGCGAAGCGCATGTCCGGCCCCGTGATCGCAGCAACGGCGACGCGCGTCGCCGCGTTCTCGCCACTCCTGTTCTGGCCCGGCATCGTCGGCCAGTTCATGAAATACCTGCCGATCACGCTGATCGCGACACTGTCGGCCTCGCTCGCGGTCGCGCTGTTCTTCACGCCGACGCTCGGCGCCCTGCTCGGCCGCGCGGCGCACGCGACCAAGACCGGCGGCCCCGTTCCCAACACGCCTTACATGCGCACGGTGAAACTCGCGCTGCGCTATCCCGGCATGACGCTGGCGCTCGCCGCTTTCCTGCTCGTCGCCGTGCAGGTGGCTTACGGAAAATACGGCCATGGCGTTGAATTCTTCCCGAACGTCGAGCCTGACTACGGCCAGGTGATCGTCCACGCGCGCGGCAATCTCTCCCTGGCGGAGAAGGACGACGCGATGCGCGCCGTCGAGAAGCAGGTGCTACCGGTGAAAGGCCTGCAAACCGTGTACACGCGCGTCGGCGAGCAGCCGCGCGGCTCAAGTGAAATTTCCGAGGATACGATCGGCGTCATCCAGTTCGAATTCGCCGACTGGAAGACGAGGCCGAAAGCCTCCGATCTGATGGACATTATCCGCACAAAGACCGCGGACATTCCCGGCATTCATGTCGAGGTGACGGCGCCGCGGGCCGGACCGCCGACCGGCAAGCCGATCCAGGTGCAGCTTTCCGCCCTCGATCCGGATGCGTTGCCCGCCGCCGCCAAGAAAGTCGCCGCGATTCTCGCAAAGACTGACAGCGTGCGCGACCTCGACGATGGCGCGCCGCTTCCCGGCATCGACTGGAAGATCGACGTCGACAAGGCGGAAGCCGCGAAATACGGCGCCAGCGTCAATACCGTGGGCACCGCCGTGCAACTCGTCACTAACGGCACCAAGGTCACGGAATATCGGCCATCCGACACCGACAAATCCGTCGACATCATCGTGCGCTTCCCGAAAGCCAAACGCAGTCTCGATCAACTTGATGACCTGCGCGTGGAGACGCCGATGGGAAATGTGCCGATCGGCAATTTCGTCACACGCCATCCAGCGCAGCGCGTCGGCTATATCAATCGTGTCAACGCCGCCCGCATCATGACGGTCTCCTCCAACATCGCCGAAGGCGTGCAATCGTCGAAGGTGCAGGAAGCGATCACCCAGGAACTGGCGCAGGCCGATCTCGGCCCCGGCGTCACCTGGAAACTCAAGGGCGAAGACGAGGAGCGCGCCAAGGCGTCCGCGTTCCTGCTCAAGGCCTTCGGCACCGCCATCTTCCTCATCTTCGCGATCCTGCTGGCGCAGTTCAACCGGCTCACCTCGGTCACGCTCGTGCTCACCGCCGTGGTCCTATCGACCATCGGCGTGCTGCTCGGGCTGATGATCATGGGCCAACCGTTCGGCGTGGTGATGACCGGAATCGGCGTCATCGCCAATGCCGGCGTCATCGTGAACAACAACATCGTGCTGATCGACACCTACGACCGCTTTCGGCACGAGGGCATGGCCGCCTATGAGGCCATCCTGCGCACCTGCCACGAGCGCGTGCGGCCGGTGCTGCTGACCGCCGTCACCGCGATCCTCGGCGTGTTGCCGATCGCCTTCGGCATCAATCTCGATTTCTTCGCGCGCGAGGTGAGCATCGGCGCGCCGGCCACCCAATGGTGGATCAGCCTGTCCACGGCCATCGTGTTCGGCCTCGGCTTTGCCACCGTGCTGACCCTCGTGGTCACGCCGGCCGCCCTGATGATGATCGAGAAGATGGCGCTCTGGCGCCGCACCCGCCTGCGTGCGCTGATCGGCAAATTGCTCCGGCGCAAAACCGAAACCGCATGAATCCCGAAGCCGCCTAACGCGCTATCACGCCGCACCTTGCTCCATGCCTGCGGGTCGCTAGACTGTGCGCTCGGGATGGAAACAAGAAAAAGGTGGGCCATGAACTCTGCTGCGACCGCACGGCGCCTCGCACTCTCGTCGATGCTTGCACTCGTTGCGACGGCAGCAGCCTGCCCACTCGCGAGCGCGCAGGATGTCGCGAGCTTTTACAAGGGCAAGACGATCCGCATCATCGTCGGCTTCACCTCCGGCGGCGGCTATGACCAGTATGGCCGCCTGCTCGCCCGCTACATGGGCAAATACATCCCCGGCAAGCCCAACATCGTGGTGCAGAACATGCCCGGTGCGGCGAGCCTGAAGTCGGTGCAATATCTCGGCTCCGGTGCACCCGCAGACGGCACCACGATCACGACCTTCAACGCCGGCTTGCTCACAGCGTCGCTGATGACACCGAAGAAGGTCCCGGTGAAATTCCTCGACTATGCCTGGATCGGCAATATCAGCGAGGATTTCCGCGTCTGTTTCACCTGGAACAAGACCGGCATAAAGACCTGGGAGGACTTCACCTCGCGTCCAAAGATCACCTTCGGCAACACCGGCATCGGCACGTCGGCCTATGTCGACGACCGCATGCTCAGCGAATTGTTCGGCGTCAAAATGCACATGGTGCAGGGCTATCCGGGCAGCGCCGACAAGCGGCTTGCGATCGAGCGTGGTGAACTCGATGGTGATTGCGGCTCGTGGACAAGCATGCCCGACGACTGGCTGCGCGACAAAAAGATCACGCTGCTGACACGCTTCTCGAAGGAGCTTGCACCCGGCATGCCGAAAGACCTTCCCTATGCCGGCGACCTGTTGAAGGACCCGCACAAAAAGCAGGTCTTCACGTTCCTCACCGCCGCCGCCTTGATGGGACGTCCGTTCATCGCGCCAAAGGCGACGCCAGCCGACCGCGTCGCGGCGCTGCAGACGGCGTTTGACAAGACGATGAAGGACCCGGACCTCATCGCCGAAGCGAAGAAAGAGGGTTTGACGATCACGCCGATGTCCGGCCCCGAAACCGAAAAGGCGATCGCGGAGCTTTACAAATCGCCGCCGGATGTGATCGCCGACGCGCGCAAGATTGCGGAGGAGTAGTCGGCCACCAGCCGGCTGCCTCTTCGCGACATCTGTCGCGTGACGGCTTGTGGCGCGCAACATTTCATCAAATTGAAATGATCTGCAACGGAGGTCTTCTTAACGCGTTCTGATATCAGATCGCGATAGGTTTGAGCATGACGGCATCCGAAGCAGGTTCGCCCGTTTCGACACGATGCTCCAGGGGACCAACGATGGCACCGATATTCGGCAGAAAAACCCGCGAAGTTCGCAGGCCCGCGGACACTGCCGCCTGGATCGTTTCCGAAGGAAATTTCGGCGCCATCAAATGCAACGTCGTCGATCAGTCCGCAAATGGTGCAAAACTGACCGTCGATAATCCCGCCTCGGTCAGCAAGCACTTCAATCTCACCTTCTCGCTGGACTCCCGACGCGGAAGGCGCTGCGAGGTGAAATGGCGCAAAGGCCACACACTCGGCATTGAATTTATGGACAGCCAGACCAGCATGGGGTTTGGCAAGAGCCGCGCGCGATAGTCTCAAGCAAGGCTCTGCGCGGATTTTCTGTCGTTTATCGGTGTTGATCGGATCGACCGCAGTTTTGCTTTTAATCCACGATCGCGAATACAAATCGACGAGAAGTGGCGACCCCGGGTGGACTCGAACCACCGACCTTCAGCTTAGAAGGCTGCTGCTCTATCCGGCTGAGCTACGGGGCCGTCGATGCGGAACGCCGTGTAGGGACGCGATGTCCCCGGTACGACGTCCAAAAGCTTCCAAATCGTGCGAACGGCTCATCCTTCGCGCAAAATCCGCCCGGATGCAATTACCGGCACGGGCTGCAAACGGGTCGGTCCGAGGCTCAGCGCCATAAGTGTCTTATTGCGCCTGCGGCTGTTCGCACATGCCGTCGCAGCAATGGGCGATGCCGCTGCCCTGACAGTCCGGGCACGGCCGTTCGGCCGCCGTGAGTTCGGCCGCGTTGCCTTCGCCGCCATGGACGCGCGCACGCTCGGAAAAATCGCGGCCGGTGCCGTGGCAAGATTCGCAGCGCATGGATCCTCTCCTCATTGTCTCTTGCGCGTATTCGGACTGCAAAACCGATACCCACTGGCGTGATACGCATCCAGAATCAGATCGGCTCCATGATCATAGCCGAAGAGGCCGCGCGTCACGGCCCTCCTCCACAGCCTCGCCGGTGTCCCGACGGCGGCCTTGGCCTCCACGCCTTCCTTTCCAAGACTGCCCATTTCCAAGACTGCCCAACGCGGCTAGCGTTCGCGCAAGCCCGCGCCAAATCCGCGCACAACAGCGGGTCACCTGGGAGAGCGATCATGGACCACAATCGTCGCGATTTTCTCGCCGCCACCGCCGTCGCCACACTCGCCGGCTCGGGCTCGTTGATGGCACAAGCCTCGTCTCAATCCGGTCCGCCCGATACACCCACGCCCGCACCAACATCCGCGGCGCATTCGCCGAAAACGAGCGCGACGACCTACCAAGCGCCGTCCGATGTGCGCAAGATCGACATCGTCAACCTGCGCGAGATCGAAGCGCAGGCCGCAAAAGTCATTCCGGCCGGCGCTTTCGCCTCCATCTCCGGCGGTGCGGGAGATGAATGGACGAAGCAGGAGAACCAGGATGCTTTCAAGCGGCGTCCGATTCATCCGCGTTACCTGACAGGGCGTGGCGCGCCCGATCTGTCGACCACGCTGCTCGGCACGCCGATCTCCATGCCCATCATCACCACGCCGATGGCCGGCCACGGCCTCGCGCATGTCTCCGCCGAAGCCGGCACCGCGAAAGGCACGGCGGCGGCCAACACGCTCTTTGTCGCGCCGCTGCTCTCCAACATCACCATGGAGGAGATCGCCAAGGCGAGCGACGGGCCAAAGTGGTTTCAGATCTATCTGCCGGCCGACCGTGGTCTCGCGCGCGAACTATTGGGACGCGCCAAGGCGTCGGGCTATCGCGCCATCGTCGTCACCATCGATTCGTTCATTCCGGGCAATCGCGAGACGCTCAAACGCACCAAATTCCGGTCGCCGCTGCCGCAGGCGAACTACCCGGCGCGCGTGCATGGACACGGCTCACCGCAAAAGCGCGATCTTGGCTGGGAGGACATCGCGTTTGTGAAAAAGGAAACGGGCCTGCCCGTCATCATCAAGGGCGTGCTGTCACCGGAGGTCGCCGCAGAGGCGGTGGACGCGGGCGTCGCGGCGATCCAGGTCTCCAATCACGGTGGTCGGCAACTCGACGAAGTGCCGGCCACGATCACCGTCCTGCCGATGATCGCGGACGCTGTGGGCGGGCGTGTCCCCATCCTCCTCGACAGCGGCATCAGGCGCGGCCAGGACGTCTTCAAGGCGCTTGCGCTTGGGGCCTCTGCCGTCGCCGTGGGACGGCCGGTCCTCTACGGCCTTGCGCTCGGCGGCTGGATGGGCGTGCACACGGTGCTCGAACATCTGCGCGGCGAATTGGCGATGACGATGCAGCTTGCCGGCACGCCCAATGTCGCGAGCATCTCGCATCGCTCGCTTTACGCCTGAGCGGCGATAAACGCCTTACGCGTCGCTCGCACGGCGCGTCAGCCTGCGCAGCGGATGATAAAGCGGCGTCCAGATTTTTTCGCGCACCGCCTCTTCGATCTCTTCCCGGCTGTGCGCCGGACAAAGCTTGTCGCGGCACGCCTGCTCGCCGACCGCGATGGCGATCGTCACGGAAAGTTCGCGCAGTTGCGCCACGCGCGGCAGCAGGTTCGCGTTTGGATCGGATCGCGCCGGCGAGGCTTCGGCAAGCGCGCGGGCCGCCGCCATGAACATTCCGTCGTTGATGGTTTTGGCCTTGACCGCGATGGCGCCGAGTCCCACGCCCGGAAAGATGTAGGAATTGTTGGTCTGATCAACCTCAAACGGATTGGCGTCGCGCATCACCGGCGGAAACGGGCTGCCGGTCCCCATCACCACGCGCCCGTTCGTCCAGGCCATGAGGTCTTCGGGCTTGGCTTCGGAGCGCGAGGTCGGGTTCGAGAGCGGAAAGATGATCGGCCGCGGCGTTGCCGCCGCCATCGCCGTCACCGCCTCGCGCGTGAACGCACCCGGCTGGCCGGAGACGCCGATCAGCGCCGTGACGCCGGCATTGCGGCACACATCGGTGAGACCGATGCGGCCCGGCTGCTCCAGCGTCCAGCCGGCGACGGCGTCCGCCGGCTGCAGGAAGGGCCGCTGGAAATCCGCGATGTCGTTCATGCCTTCGACGAGCAGGCCGTGCTGATCGATGAGATAGAAGCGCCGAGCCGCAACCTGAGGATCGAGCCCGTCCTCGACCATCGCGCGATGCAGCAGCGTCGCGATGCCACATCCGGCCGAGCCGGCGCCGAAAATCGCCACAGTCTGCCGTTCCAGCGGAATGCCGGTGACGTTGACCGCCGACAACAGCGTGCCCGTCGCCACCGCCGCCGTGCCCTGGATATCGTCGTTGAAGCAGCAGAGCCGGTCGCGATAAAGGCCAAGCAGGCGCGTCGCATTGGCCTTCGCGAAATCCTCGAACTGCAGCAGCACATGCGGCCATCGTCCCGCCACCGCCTCGACGAACGCCTCCACGAACGCGTCATACTCTGCGCCGCGCACGCGCGGGTGCCGCCAGCCGACATAGAGCGGATCAGCCAGAAGCCGCTCATTGTCGGTGCCGACATCGAGCATGATCGGCAGGGTCGTGGCCGGGTTGAGCCCGCCGCAGCCGGTGTAAAGCGCGAGCTTGCCGATGGAGATGCCCATGCCGCCGGCGCCCTGATCGCCGAGCCCGAGAATGCGTTCGCCGTCGGTGACGACGATCGCCACCACGTCGTCGAAGCGGCGGTTGGCTAAAATTTCCGGCAGCCGGTCCTTGTGCGGCGGGCTGAGATAAAGGCCGCGCGGCTTGCGAAAAATACGACTGAATTCCTGGCAGCCGAGGCCGACCGTCGGGGTATAGACGATCGGCAGCAGCTCTTCGAGATTGCGTGTGAGAACCGCGTAGAACAGCGTCTCGTTGAGGTCCTGCAATTCGCGCAGGAACGTGTAGCGCCCGAGATCGGTGTGGAGACCGCGTAGCGCCACGATCCGGCGCGAGACCTGGTCATCCAGCGTCCCGATATTCGGGGGCAGCAGACCGTTGAGTTCGAGCGCGTCGCGTTCCTCCTGGGTGAATGCCGTCCCCTTGTTGAGGAACGGATCGGTCAGCAACTCATAGCCGACGCGCGCGGTTTCGACCGCGTCCATGGCGCTGTTGGCTCGTGCTGTCTCGTGCGTCATCAAGGTCCCCAGTGCGGCCGTCAAATCGGCCGCCCGCCACTATATCCAATTTTGTGACACGCCTGTCAGCCCGGGCGTCAGGCCACCTGCGTCGTAACATCTGTTATTCAGATGCCAATTGCGCGCTATACTGCCAGCAAAAGGGGCGACCCTGATGTCTTGTTCTAGAGGGAGGATTGCGATGATTCGAAGACTGAGCACCGCCGCCGTGGCCTGGAGTGTCGTGCTGGCGGGCGTGTCGCTGACCGCAGCGACCGCGCAGACGGTCAAGGTCGGGATCGTCAACACCTATTCAGGGCCGGAAGCGCAGGTCGGCGACCAGCTCGACAAGGGAATCAAGCTCTATTTCAACACCCACCAGAAGGATTTGCCCGCGGGCGTGAAGGTCGAACTGGTCGTGCGCGACGATACCGGGCCAAATCCGGAAGTCGCCAAACGCCTGGCGCAGGAACTGATCGTGCGCGACCGGGTGAATGTCCTCGCCGGCGTCATCTGGTCGCCGAACGCAGCAGCGATCGCCCCGCTGAGCAGACAGGCGAAAACGCCCTTCGTCCTGATGAACGCGGCGGGCGCTGCGATCCCGCGCATTTCGCCGTATATCATCCGCACATCGTTCACGATCTGGCAGCAAGCCTATCCGGTCGGCAAATGGGCAGCCAAGAACGGCATCAAGACGGCCTATACCGCCGTGAGCGATTTCATCCCCGGCCATGATGGCGAGGCCGCCTTCTCCAAGGGCTTTACCGAGGAAGGCGGCAAGATGCTCGGCTCGGTGCGCTTCCCGCTGGCCAATCCGGACTTCGTGCCGTTCATGCAGCGGGTGAAGGATGCAAAGCCGGACGCGGTGTTCATCTTCGTGCCGGGCGGCAAGCAGGCGACCGCGGTGATGAAGGCTGCGGCCGAGGTCGGACTGAAGAAGGCCGGCATCAAGATCATCGCCACACAGGACATCGTGCCTGACGAAGAACTGCCGAATATCGGCGCCATCGCCGAAGGTGTGATCACCGCTGGGATTTATTCGACGGCCGGCGACCGTCCCGCCAACAAGGAATTCCTGGCGGCGTGGAAACAGGCCTACGGCGCCAATTCCACGCCGGATTTCTTTTCCGTCGGCGGATGGGACGGCATGGCCGCGATCTTCTCGCTGGTGAAGGCAAAGAACGGCAAGTTCACCGGCGACGAGGCGATGGATTATCTCAAGACCTGGAAAGACCCGAACAGTCCGCGCGGGCCGATCTCGATTGATCCGAATACCCGCGACATCATCCAGAACGTCTATATCCGCCGCACGGAAATGAAGGACGGCAAACTGGTCAACACCGAGTTCGAGACCATCCCGGCCGTGAAGGATCCGTGGAAAGAATTCAATCCCGAGAAGAAATAATTCTCGCGATGGCCTCTTATCTTTCGGCGGCGATCTTCATCGGATTCCACGGCCTCGCCTTCGCGATGGTGCTGTATCTGATTTCGGTCGGCCTTTCTGTCACCATGGGACTGATGGGCTTCGTCAATCTGGCGCATGGCGTCTTTGCCGTCGCCGGCGGTTACATCATGACCGGATTGATGAACCGGTTTGGCGTGCCGTTCCCGCTGGCGCTGCTCGTCGCCGTCTTCACCGTCGCCGCGCTGAGCGTGGTGATGGAGCGCCTGCTCTATCGCCGGCTTTACGGCCGCGACGAGCTCGATCAGGTGCTGATGACCATCGGCCTTATTTTCATGTCGATCGCCGTGGCCAAATATCTGTTCGGCTCGACGCCGGAAGCGGTGCACCTGCCGTCCTGGCTTTCCGGCCATGTCGACATCGGCGGCCGCGATTTCCCGACCTATCGCACCTTCCTCATCGTCTGCGGCATGGGCCTCGTCATCGCCTTGTGGCTGACGGTGGAGCGCACGCGTTTTGGCGCGCAACTGCGCGCTTCCGTCGACAATCTGCGCATGGCGCAATCGCTCGGCATCAACACGGGCCTGCTGTTCACCAAGGCGTTCGCACTCGGCAGCGGCCTGGCTGCGCTCGGCGGCGGGCTCGGCGCTGAAATCCTTGCGATCTATCCCGGCTATGCGCTGGAAAATCTCGCTTACTTCCTGATCGTGGTCGCCGTCGGCGGCATGGGCAGCATCCGCGGTCCGTTCGTCGCCGCGCTGCTCATCGGCATTGCCGATGTCGGTTTCAAATATCTGCTGCCGGAAACCGGGAGTTTTATCATCTACGCCATGACCATGGCTCTCTTGCTCTGGCGGCCGCAGGGCCTGTTCGGCCGCGCCTGATGTCCGAAACCGTCTCCGACAAAATTGCCGCCGCCCCGGCGATCGCCGCCTTCGCCCGGCGTGACCGGCTGCGCGCCTATGAGGCGCTGCCATGGCTCGCGGCCATCGCCGCCTATTTCCTGTTTCCGACTTATCTCCCACTCGGCGCGCAGATTTTGGCAACGACACTTTTCGCCCTCTCCGTCGATCTCATCCTCGGCTACGCCGGCATCGTGACGCTCGGCCATGCCGCGTCCTTCGGCGTCGGTGCCTACACCGCCGGCATCCTCGCGGTGCGTGGCTGGGGCGAGCCGGTGACGGGATTGCTGGCTGCGGCTATCGTGGCGGGCCTCGTGGGCCTGCTCAGCGGCCTCCTGATCCTGCGCACGCGCGGCCTGACACTGCTGATGCAAACGCTGGTCATCGCCGTGCTGCTGTACGAGGCCGCGAACAAGGCGACGAGTCTCACAGGGGGCGCGGACGGGTTGCAGGGTATGCAGGTCTGGCCCGTGTTCGGGATCTTCACCTTCGATCTCTTCGGCGCGACAGCTTATCTCTACGCGCTCACCGCCCTCTTCGTTGCCTGGCTGATCGTGCGGCGCATCGTGTATTCGTCGTTCGGCCGCTCGCTCACCGGCATCCGCGAAAACATGCTGCGCATGCAGGCCATCGGCGCGCCGGTCTATGTTCGCATGGTCGTCATCTACGCGGTGTCGGCAGCGCTCGCCGGCGTCGCCGGCGCGGTCATCGCGCAAACCACGCAATTTGTTTCCCTGACCTCGCTGGGTCTCGATCGTTCGGGAACGATTTTGGTCATGCTCATCATCGGCGGTGTCGGCCGGCTTTACGGCGCCTTCATCGGCGTGCCGCTCTACATGATCGCGCAGGACCAGTTCTCGCAGATCGATCCGGTCTATTGGTTTTTCTGGATCGGGCTGTTCATGGTCCTGCTCGTGAGTTTCGCGCCGGGCGGCGTGCTCGGCTCGCTCGCGCGCCTGACGCAACGGTGGCGGCGATGACGGACATCCCCGCCGCGCTGGAAACGGAAAAGCTGAGCCTGAATTTCGGCGCCTTGCATGTGGCCAACGCCATCGATTTCCGCCTTGATCCCGGCGCACGCCACGCGCTGATCGGCCCCAATGGCGCCGGCAAGACGACCTTCGTCAATCTCGTCGCCGGCCGGCTGACGCCAACATCCGGGCGCATCCTGCTCGACGGCTTGCCGATCACGCATCTGCCGCAGGACACGCGGGTAAAGAAGGGGCTGGTGCGGACCTTTCAGATCAACGCCCTGTTCCGCGATCTGTCGCTTCTGGAAAACGTGACACTCGCAATTTCCGAACGGGTCGGCATCGCCAGCAACATGTGGCGATCGGCGGGATCGCATCGCGCGGTCATCGCGGAAGCCTACGCGCTTCTCGAAGACCTGGGTCTCGCCGACGATGCCTTGCGCAGCGTGCGCGAGCTGGCCTATGGCCGCCAGCGCCTCGCCGAGCTTGCGGTCGCCCTCGCCCTCAAGCCAAAAGTGCTGCTGCTCGACGAGCCGGCAGCAGGAGTACCGTCCGGTGAAAGCGGCGTCATCATCGCCATGATCGAGCGCCTGCCGGCCGACATCACGCTGCTCATCATCGAGCACGACATGGACCTCGTGTTCCGCATCGCCAAACGCATCACGGTCCTTCTGCGCGGAAGAATCCTTGTCGAGGGCACGCCGGCGGAGATTTCCGAAAACGCCGAGGTGCGTGAGGTGTATCTCGGTGAAAGGACGCCGACATGAGTGGGACAGACTTGAACACAGGGGATGCATTGACGCTCGACGGCGTCAGCGCCGGCTACGGCGCCACCGTCATCCTCGAAGGCATCGCTTTCTCGTTGAAGAAGGGCGGAACGCTGGCGCTGCTCGGCCGCAACGGCGTCGGCAAGACCACACTGCTCGCCACCGTGATGGGCAATACGACGCGCCACGCCGGCACGATCCGGCTCGGCGGCGAAGATATTTCGCGAGCCCCCACGCATCGACGGGCACGACGCGGCCTCGGTCTGGTGCCGCAAGAGCGCGAGATTTTTCCTTCGCTCACGGTCGAAGAGAATCTCACCGTCGCTGCCCGGCCCGGCCGTTGGACGCTGGAGCGCGTGTACGACTTCTTTCCCGGCATCGCATCCCGGCGCGGCAATCTCGGCAACCGGCTCTCCGGCGGCGAACAGCAGATGCTGGCGATCGGGCGGGCGCTGATGGGCAACCCGAGCGTTCTGTTGATGGACGAACCACTCGAAGGACTTGCCCCGGTGATCGTCGATGCGGTCCTCGCCGGGTTGAACCGTCTCAAGCAGGATGACCGGCTTGCGATCATCCTCGTCGAGCAACATGCGCGCATCGCGCTCGACTTTGCCGATGATGCCCTCATTCTCAACCGCGGCCGCATTGTTCATGCAGGACCAAGCGCGGCGTTGCGTGACGATGCCGCGCGGCTTTCCGATCTGCTCGGCGTGCATGGCGGCGCGCAGGTGCCATGAAGTCGCATTTAACAGCATAAATACACTAATAATAACAATATCTTGTTAGCTTCATTTCATGCGCCTTATAGGCGCGTGCGAAACCGTTGCTTAAAGAATCCTCGCTAGCCTGGCAGCCAGACGACGCCACGCGCGACACCTTCACCCCGTCGTCCGCACAAGTACGAGCCATGACAGGTAAGGCAACGACCGACAGCATGGCCAGCGACATCATAGCGGCGAGCCCGGACGACGCGGCCACGCGTCAAGCGGCTTCCTCTGGCGCGGCCTGCTGTTGCGTCGTCGACGATGATTTAAGCGTGCGCCAGTTCCTGTCGCTGATCATGCACGGCGCGGGCGTCGACACGGTCGAGTTCGAAGAGCTTCGCGATTTTCGTGCGGCCGTGGAGCGCAACGACTTTTCAGGCCGCCCACCACTCGTCTTCATCGACATCGCGCTCGATGCGTCGCCCGTAATCGACAATATCGTCCAGCTTGGCCAGAAAGGCTTCAAGGGCCCTGTCCAGCTTATGAGCCTGCGCGGCGCGGCCGTGCTCGAGCACGTCAATGCCATCGGCAAACAATACGGCCTGACGATGCTGCCGGTGCTCAAGAAGCCGTTCGACACCGGCACAGTGGTCAAAATCATCCGCGACCTGAAGATCGGTGCGCCGCCCGCCGTCGCCGCCCGCATCGATCTCGAAGACGCGTTGAAGAACAACTGGGTCGAATTCTGGTATCAGCCGAAAATCGACCTGCGCCGCAAGCAACTCGCCGGGGCGGAAGCCTATGCACGGGTGCGCCATCCGCAGCACGGCATCCTCGCGCCGGTGGCCTTTCTGCCCGGCGCACAAGACGCCGACCTCACCAAGCTCGCCATTCTTGCGCTCAAATGCGCTATCCGGACCGGCGAGGATTTCTCCCAGATCGGGCTCAACCTGCGTCTGTCGATCAACATGCCGGCGCGCGTGCTGCAAGCGTTGCCGATGGCCGACATCATTCGCGACAACCGCGTGACAATGGAGAACTGGCCGGGCCTCCTGATCGACGTGCCGGAGTCAGAGCTTGCCTCCGACCTCCCGCTCGCGCGCGAGATCGCGAATAAACTTGCGCCGCTCAATATCAAGCTCGCGCTGGACGATTTCGGCCGCAGTTGTTCGTCTTTGGCGCGGTTGAAGGACTTGCCGTTCGCCGAACTCAAGCTCGATCGGACTTTCGTGAATGATTGCGGCGTCGACCGCATCAATGCGCCGCTATGCAAGACCGTGATCGACCTTGCTCACAGTTTCCGCAGCGCGGCTGTTGCCGTCGGTATCGAAAAGGCGGCCGATGCGCAGGCCCTTATCAGCATGGGCTGCGATTTCGGGCTGGGCCACCTGCTCGGCCAGCCGATGCCAGGGGATCGCTTCATTTCGCTCATCAAGCAGCGGGCGCAGTCACAGGGCCGCCCGGCTGGTGATGCATCGGTCCCGACAAGTCAGCGCGCGTGACGGATGGTGCGATAGCGGCAGCGCTGACTTGATTTAGTGCGTCCAGCGGTCGCGGCGGCCATAGGCAAAATTGTCGGAGTAGGCCATGAGGCGCCTATCGACCTCTTTCGGCTCGAAAACCTGAAACGCGATGCCGTGGCGCTCGCAATAGCTCATGGCCTCTTCCTTCGAATCGAAGCGAAGGCGCAGTTGCTGTTTCATATCGCCTGAACTCGTCCAGCCCATCAGCGACTCGACCGCTTGCGGCTCTTCCGGCTCGTATTCGAGAATCCATTGCTTGGTTTTCGCCGTGCCGGATTGCATGGCGGTGCGAGCGGGTTTGAAGATGCGGGCGGCCATTTCGTTTCCAAAAACAGACGTTGAAGTGAGGACAGCGAATCGGCCTTCCAGCCGTCATGGCTCCTCTGGATGGGGTGATAGCAAATGACGGAATGGACGGAAAGCCGTCCCGGTGCGGGACCGGAGCCCAGTCCGCCCGCCAATGGAACCGGAGCGACTTGAAAACATTAAGGAGGCAAGGGGCAATTCCCCAGGCGTTTACCAGAAGGTGACAGGACCATGGGTTCGCTGCACTATCTTCCCGGTAATGGACCGGACTGGACCTCTCGCGAACTCGAGATTTTCGGCAGCCTGCACACCGCGATGCTCCGCGAAGGTCACGATCTGCGCTGCGTACGCGGCACGACCCAGGACGGTATTCCCTACTGGATCCTGCGGGAAAACGGTCGCGAAGGCATGGTGCGTGTCATGCGCAGCCGGCGTCGTTATGCGGTGCTTTCCCACGAACTCGGCCTCGCCCTTCAATCCATCGACCTGGTGGCCGCGCTGATGCCGATCCGCGAACGCTTTAATGCCCGCAAGACCTGGTCGCAGGTCGACTCTGCGCTTTGAACCGCTTCGGCCTCTGGCGACATAATTTGCACGTTTATAGTTCGCGAAAACGGGACCCTGTCCGCGAAGCCGCCGGCTCTTTATAAAGGCCGGGCAGCGGTTAGACGGAGAGACGAATGGTCCCCTTTTTCGTGCAGATCAAATGCCAGCTCGGCAAATCCTACGACGTCGCCAACGCGCTCGCGGAAGCTGAGATCGCGTCCGAGATCTATTCCACGGCGGGGGATTTCGACCTGCTGGTCAAATTTTACGTTGAGGCCGACACCGATATCGGCCATTTCGTGAACCAGAAAGTGCAGACGATCCCGGGCATCCAGGACACCCGCACGACCCTCACGTTCAAGGCGTTTTGAGCCGTCGGCGAATATCCGGCGTTAGGTTATTGGTCGGGGCAGCAGGATTCGAACCTGCGACCTGCTGTACCCAAAACAGCCGCGCTACCAGGCTGCGCTATGCCCCGAAAACAGTCCGGACATCCTTTGTCCGGATGTCCCGCAGCCCGCCGCGTGCGAGCACCGGCGGGCGGCGTTCGATACACCTTTGATGTACCTCCGGCAAGCAATGCGGCCCCTGCTGCATCAGTCCGCCGCCGTGAGGGAGTTTTCCGGATCGCAAAAAGCACGTGAGCCAGCGGCGTCATTTCACGCTTGGCGGCAGCGTCACCTTGTCGCCGACGGCGATACCCATGCTGCTCGCGCTTCCGCCGATGATTTCCAGGACATAACGCACCGGCGCCTGCGACGGGATCGGCGTTTCGTCGAGCGGTTTGGCGTTCGCATGGATCGTCGCGATGCTGCCATCCGCGCGGATGAACAGCATGTCGAGCGGCACCAGCGTGTTGCGCATCCAAAAACTGACCTGTTGCGCCGTCTTGAAGTCGAACAGCATGCCGGTGCCTTCCGGCAGGGTCTTGCGATACATCAGGCCGCGCTCGCGGCCTTCCTCGGTGTTGACGATCTCGACCTGGAAGACGTGTACGCCGTTGCGGCTGGCGATCTCGAGGCTTTCGACGGGCGCCGCCCGGGCCGCCGGCGAAGCCACCAGCAGACCTGCTGGCGCTCCCGCAAGGACGGCCGCCGCAAGGCAACCCGCTACCGCAGCGGCATTAATGCGGGGCATAGGAATCAGGCGTATGCGGAAGAGGAACGGCCGCCAGAAAGCGCGGCGCGGCTGTGAGACGCCGTCGCCGCGCTCCAGATGACAGGGATTTAGTGGGAGGCAGGCCCCGTCGCGCCGCCTTCGGGGTGGATTTCCGCGGCCATCAGCCCCTTCGGCCCGGGTCCGAAACGGACCAGGACATACTGGCCGGGCCGCAACTCCATGAGGCCGAAACGCCGCAGCGTTTCCATATGGACGAAGATGTCGGGCGAGCCATCGCCCCGCGTCAGGAAGCCGAAACCGCGCAACCGATTGAACCACTTGACCTGCACCCGCTCAAGACCACTCGTGGGCGTCACCGTAACATGAGTTCGCGGTGGTGGCATCTGGGATGGATGGACCGCGGTCGCATCATCCATCGACAGGATACGGAAGGCCTGCAGCCCGCGCTCGCGATGCGACGCCTCGCAAATGATGCGCGCGCCTTCGTAAGCGGTTTGATATCCGTCACGGCGCAAACAGGTGACGTGCAACAGCACATCCGCCATGCCGTTATCCGGGATGATGAAGCCGTAACCCTTGGCGACATCGAACCACTTGATGACACCGGAGACTTCGACAAGATTTGTCGAAACCTCATCGGTCATTCCACCAACGTCTGGTTCAACCCCGTAGCCGATGCCCGGCCCCTTTGATGCAACTCCGTCCGACGTCATGACGCCGTCCGCTTCCTTCTAACTGGACGCCTCTTTCGGGCGATTCAACGAATCTCTCTTCAACATAGCATTCGCGATTCGATGTGGAAGCCCAAAAAACGGCACGGCTGAGTCCTGTGAACATGTTTGCGAAGGAGACTGGCAAAAAAGCCACGCGGCGGATCAATGCGCGGTCGACGGCGTCATGACCCTGTCCAAGACCTTATTCAGAACGCTGCCGATGTCGTGCCGGATGACGAGGTCGGCAAGGTCGTCGAACTCGGTCGCATCCCGATTCAAAATCACAAGACCTGCGCCTTGACGCTTGGCGATCAAAGGAAATCCCGCCGCGGGAAAGACGACGAGCGAGGAGCCGATCACCAGAAAAAGATCGCAGTCCCTGGCCGCCCGTTCCGCGCGAACCATCGCCTCCTCCGGCATCGCCTGTCCGAAAGAGACGGTGGCGGTCTTGAGCGGGCCGCTACAGTGCAGACAATCCGGCGCTGTCCCATCCACATCGAAACGCGCGCGGATCCAGTCCAGCTCGTAGCGGGCAGCACAGTCGAGGCAGGTCGCATAGGTCGTATTGCCATGCAATTCGACTATGTTTTCCGGCTGAATCCCCGAGTTTTGATGCAGGTTGTCAATATTCTGCGTGATCACCACCGGCGCCTTTCCGAGACCATGCAGCGCTGCGACCGCACGATGTCCGCGGCCGGGTTGAGCACCACCGAAAGCCTCTTCCATCGCGAAACGTCGGCGCCATGACTCATCGCGCATGGCGCGATCAGCGAGAAATGCGTCGAATGAGATCGGCTTGTTGCGGGTCCACAACCCGCCCGGCGACCGGAAATCTGGAATGCCGCATTCGGTCGAAATGCCGGCACCCGTGAACGGGACGATGCGACGCGCGCCCGCGATCAGGTGCGCGAGGCGCTCGACGGTGGTTTCGAGATCAGGTGCGATCATCAGGATTCAGGATCGTGGACATTAAAACACCAACGCAATCATAGCCGCCCTTACCCGGGCGCTCAATCCGATATCGCGCGTGCGAAGCCCTGACACGACGGTCGCCGCCGACCTATATGCAGTCCGGTCCTGCATAAACTGCGCGCACGAAGGAGACGGTAGGAATGCGATTTCTGCACACGATGTTACGGGTGAGCGATCTGGATGCCGCGCTCGATTTCTTTTGCAACAAGCTTGGCCTCGTCGAAGTGCGCCGGCGCGAGGATGAAAAGGCCAAATTCACCCTTGTGTTCCTGGCGGCTCCGACGGACGCCCCGAAAATCGCCGCGAGCGCGAACAAGGGGCGCGAAGCGCCGCTGGTCGAGCTGACCTACAATTGGGATTCGGAGAATTACGGCGAGGCGCGTTATTTCGGCCATCTCGCCTATGAGGTCGACGACATCTATGCGCTCTGCGACCGCCTGATGAAGGCCGGGGTAACAATCAACCGCCCGCCGCGCGACGGTATGATGGCTTTCGTGCGCTCGCCGGATCGTCACTCCATCGAACTGCTGCAGAAGGACAAGGCCCTGCCGCCGCAGGAGCCATGGAAATCGATGCCCAATACGGGTCACTGGTAACCAGCCGGGCCGCTTTGCGGAGAGGGCCGCCCGAGGCGCTTGCCCGGCCCGCCCAACCCCGTTATACGTCCGGCCGCACGCGGTTCGTCCCTCTGCCCGTCGCTGTCGCGGCGGAGCGGGCGCGGTCGTCTTCATACGCGTGCAGGTCGCGCCCTTCGTCTAGCGGTCCAGGACACCGCCCTTTCACGGCGGTAACACGGGTTCGAGTCCCGTAGGGCGCACCAATTTTTCACTGTTCCAGAACAAGACTGGGCACTCGGGTCCGCTATTGACCCGTGCCGACGTTAACCGTTTAGCCTCCACTCCTCACCACATCAGAATTGGAAGGTGTGCGGTGGAGAGCGCGGGCGCGCCATGTCAAAACGAATGCTGCTTTCCGCAGGATCCGATCTGGGCAATCACGACGCATCGTGCTCAGCCTTAAGCGGTGTTTCGAAGCGGGGGTCGAGAACGTGCTTCACCGCTTGTTCAACGACGAATGAAAGTCCGTTTTCCACGCGATACAGACCGCCAGAAATTATAAAATGCCTACAACGACATAGCGGCGCCCAGCGTCATCCTCTCCGGCGCGCCAAAAATGCCCTCGACAAACCGCTCGGCGAGATCGCCTTTTGACTGGCAATGGCGTTGCCGCTGGCTAAGGAACAATATGCCTCCCCTTGCAATAGATACGTCAGCCTCGCGCTCGGGACCCGGGCCAAGGGCGCCGTTCGAACGGGATTTTTGGTCATGCTTCGCTGCAGTCTCCGGAATCCGGGATCGTCATGTCTGAACCCCTGACCACTGTCGAAAATCCAGCGACGAAAACAAACCCAACAGACATTTCCGATCTGACAGCCAAAGGCGGGCCACTTTCAGCGAACCCACAACTTGTCGTCTTGACCTGTTTGTTGATCCTCGCCTGCCTGACCATCGCGTACGTCGCTTCCGACATCATTCTACCGTTCGTTCTGGCTTTGGTTCTAAAACTGCTGTTTCAACCGGCGATGCGTCTGTTGGAGCGCATTCGAATCCCGAAAACACTCTGCGCACTGATTTTAATCGTCGCCTTCTTTGCTGTGATCGTCGCGATCGGAGCTGCCGTGTCCGGCCCCGCGACGTCCTGGGCGCAGCGGCTTCCGGAGGCGCTTCCGCGCCTTCAACAACGACTCGATTTTCTCAGTCAGCCGATCATGACCGCTCAACGATTTTTGCAACAGATCGGTGGGGACAGGAGCGCCGGTTTTGGTATGGAGATATTCAGTACCTTGTTCAACCGCACGCGCGACTTCGCCGGCGGTCTGTTCGAGACTTTCCTGATCCTCTTCTTCCTGCTCGTGTCCGGCGATACGTTTTTGCGTAAGTTCGTCGAAATCCTTCCACGCTTCAGGGAAAAGCGCGAAGTGGTGGAACTGTCGCAGCAGGTTGAACGGAATATCTCGGCCTACCTCGTGACCATCACCGCGATGAACACTCTGGTTGGAATAGCGACCGGCATTGCAATGTGGGCGACCGGCGTGGGCGATCCCATGCTTTGGGGCGTCGTTGCCTTGATTTTGAATTATGTTCCGATCATTGGGCCGTTTGCAGGCGTGGCGGTGTTCGTCCTCGCCGGAATGCTCAGCATCGACGGCACCTGGGCGGCTTTTCTGCCAGCAGCTATTTATCTCGGCATCCACATGATCGAGGGCGAGATGATCACGCCGATGCTCCTGGCGCGCCGGTTCACGCTCAATCCGGTCCTCGTCATCGTTTCTCTGATTTTCTGGTTTTGGATGTGGGGCGCTGTCGGCGCTGTCCTCGCCGTGCCGCTGCTCGCGATCTTCAAGTTACTATGTGACGGTATCGAGTCGCTCAATGGAATCGGACATTTCCTCGAAGGCTAAGGAGGAATGGCCAGAGGAATCGAGACCGACGCATGATCGGTATCGCGTTATTCTGCGTCGTGCCGTAAGTTAGCGGCATGGACGACATCACCAAGCCGGCGGCGGACGCCAGACCGCATCCCGCCGCCATTCCCTCCTTCATCCCTACCCCGCTCGGCCGCCCGTTCGCGCCCCTGTTCACCTATTGGAACGGACTGGAAGGAGTCGCGCGCGGTGTGGCGCTGGTTTCGGCCGGATCGCTGACGCTCGTCGTGATGGCGATCGTGGTCAAATTCCTCGGTGAGCGCCTGCCGAGTTCGGAGGTCCTGCTGTTCCGTGCCACGGTCGGCTTTCTGGTCCTGATGCCGGCTTTCGCGCGCGATCCGTTTCAAGCTTTTCGCACCAGGCATTTCGGCATGCACGCAGTGCGCGGCACCATGGGGGCACTCGGCAACCTCACCTTCTTCTGGACGATAACGCATCTGCTGCTCGCCGACGCGATGGCGCTGCAATTCTCGCGGCCGCTATTCATGATCCCGCTGGCGCTGATTTACTTGCAGGAGACCGTCAGCCTGCAGCGTATTCTCGTCTCGATCGTCGGGTTTTGCGGCATCCTTCTTTACGCGCGGCCTTTCACCTCCGGTTTCGATCCCGGCGCACTGGTCGGCGCGATGGGCGCATTCTTCGGCGCCATCGTGGTGATCGGCATCAAGCAACTCGCAAAGACCGAGTCGACGCGCGTCATCATGTTCTACTATGCGGTGTTCAACTCCGTGTTCGCCGCCGTGCCAGCCTTCTACTATTGGGTCACGCCGTCGCTCGCGGAGCTACCTTTGCTGATCCTCGTTGGCATCCTCGGCATGGCGGGACAGACCATGATCACTCATGGCCTGAGCCAGGGCGATGCGACAGTGCTCGTGCCGCTCGATTATTCGCGGATCCTGTATTCGGCGGCGCTCGGCTATCTTCTGTTCGGAGAACTGCCGGGTGCGTGGAGTTTTGCCGGCATGGGGCTCATTCTCGCAAGCTCGCTTTATCTCGTGCTCACGGAACGCCGACGCCGCAAGTAAACGTGACGCGCCTTTCAGAAGCGGCGTTATTTTCCTTTTTTCTTCGCCCGCATGCCGGTCTCGTCGACGACCTCTTTCGTTTTGGCGATGATCTCCGGCGACGTGTCGATGACATCGCGCACGATGCCGGCGGTCTCCTCAGCGCTCATCGCGTCGATGTCCATGTTGAGCGATTTCGCTTCATTCAGAAACGCTGGATCGGTCATCGTCTCGGCAAAAGCCTTGCGCAATATGGCAAGACGTTCCGGTGGCGTGCCGGGCGGCGCGAGATAGGGCTGGCCGAGGCCGGGCGGCGACGAGATCAGCACGAGGATTTTTCGCTTCTCGTCGGTCGCGGCCATTTCGGTGATGAGTTTGACGTCCTTCAGTTCCGCAAGGCGTTTGGAGCCGATCTGCGCCAGAAAGTTCATTTTTTTGTCTTTGATCCAGTCCGGGTGCTGGGCAACGATTGACGAATAGCTGAAGGCGCGCGCCTGCACTTCGCCGCGCGCGATGGCGAGATTGAGTTCCTCCGAACTCTTGTAGCCCATCACAATCTTGAATTTCGTGCCGAGCACACGGTTCATCGCCAGCGGAATGATGGTGAGGCCGGAGCCCGCGCCGGTGCTGCCGAGGATCACTTCCTGTTGCATCGCCTGCTCGATCGTCGCGATGCCCGACGTGCTCTTCACGATGATCACGCTGTTGTCCGGACCGGTCGATCCCAGCCAGTTGAACTTGGCGCAATCATAGGCGACGCCCGTGCCGCCCAGGGTCTGGTTGAGCGGCATCGCATTATGCACCGAGGCGATGGTCAGCCCGTCCTTCGGCGCGATATTGTACATGTAATTGGTGGCGAGCACGTTGCCGCCGCCGGGCATGTTCTTGACGATGAAGGTCGGGTTGCCCGGAATGTGGCGCCCCATATGGCGTCCGAACAGGCGCGCCATGATGTCGTAGGTCCCGCCCGCTCCCGTCGAGGTGATGATCGTGACGACCTTGTCCTTGTAGAAATCCGCAGCGCGCGCGGAAGACGACGCGAGCATGGCGAGCGCCGCAAGCACAATTATTCTGGTCATTTTTTTGTCCTTGTGCGTTTCCCCGCGGCGTGGACCGGTCATGGCGCCGGTCCTTCACCGCATTCGTATTTGACGCGTTAGCCGTAACGCATTGCCGCTCTACCGGCTGCCGTAGCGCGAAAAATCGTAGCCTTCCTTTGCGACCACTTCGAGCAGGAACGGCTTGCCGCCGGATGTCGTGTCGATCGCGGCCTTGATCGCCGGCACGATCTCGGCCGGCTTGGCGACGCGGCGCGCTTCGACGTTCAGGCCCTCGGCGACCTTGGAGTAGTTGCCGCCGACATTGAGTGTACCGTATTTTTCCGAGGATCCTTCGAGCACATGACGTTCACAGGCCATCACGCCGTTGTTGAAAACGACGGTGAGGATGCCGATGCCGTTGCGCGAAGCCGTCTCGATATCCATTCCGCTCATCCCGAACGAGCAGTCGCCCATGACATTGATGCAGAGCTTGTCGGGCGCTGCAAGCTTTGCACCCATTGTGATTCCAAGGCCGTAGCCCAGTTGGGTCGATTTGCCCCACCCCATATACGAGCCCGGCGTCGTCGTTTCCCAGAACGGCAGCAACTGCTCGCGCGGGCTGCCGGAATCATGGGTGATGATGACCTTGTCGCGGTCCACCGTGCGCATGAGGTCGCGGATCACGCGGTACTGGTTGATCGGCTCCTCGTTTGAATCGAGGTGCTTGCCCCATTCCGCCAGCCATTCCTTCTTGATGCTGGCGATCTCCGCCTTGAGCGCATCGCCGGCCTTCTTGCTGCTACCCTTCTTCTGTCGCCCTATTTCAACGATCAGCGCATCGAGCACGAGCGCGGCATCGCCGACGAGCGCCTGATCGGCGCGATAGTCCTTGTTGATATCGCTCGCATCGTTCGTCGAATGAATGATGATCTTGCCCGACGGCATCGCCGGACCGAACGACGTCTTCGTCAGACTCGACCCGATGGCAAGTACGACATCGGCACGATCGAGAAACTCCGTATACATTTTCGGGCACGACCGGGTCGAAGCACCGAGCGCCAGCGGATGATTTTCGGCAATGGCGCTCTTGCCCGGGTTGGTCGCGGCGACCGGCGCCGGAATCAGTTCGGCGAGCGCCGCGAGTCCGTCGGCGGCTTCCGCATAGTGGATGCCCTGCCCGGCCCAGATCACCGGATGTTTTGCTGCAAGCAGCATCCGCGCCGCCTCTCTGACAGCCTCGGGATCCGGCGCAACGCGGCACATCGGCACGACCTTGTAGTCGAGCGTACCTTCGAACTCCGCGTCGAAGACATTGTTCGGCACTTCGAGCAGCACCGGCCCCGGCTTGCCGCTGCGCATCGCCTGATAGGCGCGCCGCATCAGGCTCGGCAGTTCCTGCACCGAATAGGCCATCGCCGACCACTTGGTGACAGGCGCGTAAACTTCAGCCGCGCGAAACGTCGGCCGCACATATTGCCGCTCCGGCGCAAAACCCGCCGGGATGACCAGCATCGGCACGTTTTCCGAATAAGCTTGGGCGACGCCGGCAAAGGCGTTTTCGATGCCGGGGCCGTGCTGCGCGGCAAAAACGCCGTTCTGGCGGCCGCGCCGGATGCGCGAATAGCCGTCGGCCATGCCAACGCCGATGCGTTCCTGCCGGCACAAAATCGGCCGGATGTCGATCTTGGCGCAGGCGTCGATGAGAGGATTACGCGGATAGCAGGCGAGAAAATCCGTTCCCTCGCGTTTCATGATTTCGGCGATGACATCGGCGCCATTCATGGCAATTCAACCTTCCAAATTGATGGGATCAAGGGAGATGACGAGGCGCGAACAGGCAAGCGGAATGGCCCAAAGCTTCCGCTCGCCTTTTGCGCATCACGGAATGGCGACGAGGTTGTCGATCCGGACAGATTGTTTCATCGCATCGGCGATGGACGCGCCGCGTGGCGTCTCGCAGCGCGCGGAGCGCACACGATAGCTCGACGGGTTCATGCCCGGCAGCGGCTTGCCCGCTGCGTGATCCTTGATCGTCTGGCGCAGCAGACGGCGGATTTTGACGATGGCCGCGTCGCAGGCAAGCAGATGCTCGGCGCTGCGGTCGGTGATCGGCCCCATGGATTCCTGGATGGCACAGTCCTCCGTGCCGAACCCCTTCATGCCGGTGTAGGATTCACCGCTCGCCTGCAATTTGCGGTCGATAAGATAGTCGTTGGCCCGGTTGCGAATAGCGTGATCCGTGCCCGGTTCATTTTCGGTATGGATGCCGCGCCAACTCGTTTCGCGCTTCAGGTCTTCATCGGTCAGCGGTCGATAGGGATGGAAATTGATGCTGTAGAGCATCGTGTTCTCGTCATCGATCGGAACCCAGACATGCGCGGCATGTGGAATCGATGAGATGATCTTGTGGAACGGCATCAGCATGACGTTCATGTTCCACATGATGTCGCCATCGCCCAGATCGCGCCCGGTGCCAACGACGAAGCCGAAATCCGTCGGCATCACTTCATAGAGCGTCGCCACGATCTTACGGGTCTTCTCGGCAACGACGCTGCTATGCAGGAAGGTGAGATGCGTGGCATCGAATCCACCTTCCAGGCCCTGCAGCCAGTTGCACTCCTGGATATGGCGCGTCGCGAAGCGGTGCGAGGCCGGGAGCTGCGTCCATTCAAGATCTGGAAATTCCGGCTTCAGCTCCGGAGGCCCCATATAGGTCCAGATGACATCGCCGCGTTCGAGGCAGGGATAGGCCTTCACCTGCAGTTCCCTGGCGGCGCGCGCACGTTCTTCGTCGCTCGCCTGCGGGATACACGGCACGTCGACGCAACGGCCCTCCACGTCGAATTTCAAGCCATGATAGACGCAGCGCAGCCCGCATTCCTCGTTGCGTCCGTAGAACAGCGAAGCCGTCCGGTGCGGACATTTTTCATCGAGCAGGCCGATGCGTCCGTCCGTGTCGCGGAAGAGAACAAGATTTTCGCCCATCAGCCGTACACGCAGCGGCGGCCCGTCGCGCTCGGCAAGCTGATGCGTAAACGCCGCCGGAATCCAATAGCGGCGGATCAGTTCGCCCATCGGCGTACCAGCACCGACGCGAGTGAGCATCTCGTTTTCTTCGCGTGTGGTCATGAAGTGTCCTGCCCTTGTTTTTATTGCTCGTGGCGGGTTGCAATCCCGTCATCGCTTGCGTGATCTTAGTCGTGCGGAAAACCAACGGCAACCGGCCCTTCGCAGCGCGCCGACTCGATCATAAATCGGCTGATCAGCCCTCGTATTCTCCCAGTTCATATTCAGTCATCAGGTCGTACTCTTCGCGCAGGCTGGCGACAGCGTCGTCGCATATCTGCTGCGCGGCAGGAGGCACCGGCCCGCCAGCGACAAAAACGTGGGATACCTCCCAGTTCGATTTGCCCGCGTCCGCGCCTGGCCGTTCCACGACCGTCACCGCATTGACGCCCTGACAGACGGCATGGGTCTGCATGACCTGCAGGATCAGCATTTCGAGTTCTGGCGCGGTCTTATTCCGTTTGGACATCACGGTGCTTCCTTGGCGGTGCTTGGCGGTGCTTCTTTGGAGATATCTTCAATTCGGTCGCGAGGCTGCGACGCTGTACCCGCTATCTCTACCGGGTTCTCTCTTGACGGCAACAACAGGAATGGCGATGACCTCGGCGATGACGTCTTCGATCAGGATCATACTTCTCGCGTGCGCAGTGCCCGTTCTCGCCGGCTGCACCACCGCGCCGATCCGGGAGATGCAGGCGAACCTCGCCTATGAGCGATCGCGCAATATCAAGCCACCGACGCCCAAGCAGGACCTACTGGCGTTCTTCCACAGCTATTTCAATGATCCGACCGGCGTGCGCGATCCGTCATGGACGGAGCCGGCAATCGCCACGGCGCGGCCGGTGGAGCGCTACGTATCCTGCGTGCGCTATAACGCGAAAAAAGCGGGTGGAGGGTATGCCGGTCCGCGCACCGGAGCCGTGATTTTTATTTCTGGCAGAGTCGATCATCTCGTCGCATTGGACCGCTTGCCGGGACAGGCCGAAGAGTCCTCCGGCAACAAGGCGCTGCGGGAATTCTGCGCAGGGGCCAGTTATCAGCCGTTCCCCGAACTCAGCCAGCTTACACGCTGAGCTTTTTTCGAGCTTAGCAACCGCGGCAAATGCCCTTGAGCTTTGAATCAAGCGCGTGCTGTTCGCGCGTCACAAAATCGTCTGGTGACGGGCCGCCGATCACCTCGTCACGACCTGCCGTCGTGCCGGATCCACTGGCGCCGCCCGCCGACGATGGCGCGTAAGGCTGCGTAGTCGTGCCCGTTGCGCCGGGCTGCGATGGCGCTGTCGTCGGAGCTTGATAGGAACCGGCCGCGCCCGTTCCACCGACCCCTCCCGATGACGCGCCTGTTCCGCCGGAGGAGGAACCGCTCGCCCCGCCGCCCGACGACTGGGCTTGGGCTGGAACGACCAGGGCAGCGGCGAGCATCGATGCCGCCGCAAGAACGCCCGTCCAATACGACGCCCGGAGGACGGATGATGGTGACGGCTGTGACGACCGCCGAGAATGTGTGACTGCGCGCATGGTCCCGTCTCCCTTCATCGGCTGCGGAATCGAGATCGTGACCCACGATTCTCGCCACCTTTATGATGATTGTACACCTGAACGGTAACGGTGGCGCAGGCCTTTGTAGTCTTCTACCTCGTAGTCATCGGTTGCCAGATCGGAGGTCCCGCTAACCACCTTCGCCACGCTAACGCCAGTTTGTCGCAGATAGTTCGGCCCAATTGGCGATTTTCCGAACCCGCCGGGAATATCCAGAACGTATTGGGGCTGGCACAGTCCGGAATAGCGGCCGTGCAAATCGCGCATGAGTTGCTGGCCGGATGAAAGGCTGGTGCGAAATCTTGCCGTCCCCGGCGCGTGGTCGAGGTGATGCAGGTAATAGGGTTTTACGCGGCTTTCGACAAAATTTCGCATCAGCGCTCCCAACGTCTCAACATCGTCATTCACGCCACGGAGCAGCACTGACTGGCTCAGCAGCGCGATCCCAGCATCGGCCATGCGGCCGAGCGCTGCTTTCACCTCATCCGTCAGCTCCCGCGGATGATTGGCATGCACCACGACATAGACGGCCTTGCCCGATGCACGTAACGCGCGCAACAGCGACGGCGTGATACGTTCGGGCGCGGCGATCGGCACCCGCGTGTGAACGCGCAGCACCTTCACATGTGCGACCGTAGCAAGCTGCCGCGAGACCTCCGCAAGGCGACGTGCGGAGAGGACAAGCGGATCGCCGCCGGTCAAAATGACTTCCCAGATCGCAGGCGTCGCGGCGATATAGGCGAGCGCCGCTTCACGTTCCGCCGCCGACAGGGCGCGACCGCTGTCCGGCCCCACCATCTCGCGGCGGAAGCAGAAGCGGCAATAGACGGCGCAGATCGCTGTGAGTTTCAGCAGCACGCGGTCGGGATAGCGATGCACGATGCCGGCGACCGGCGAATGCGCGTCGTCGCCGATCGGATCGGCATCCTCGTCGTCGCGCGTGATGCTCTCATCGGCGTGCGGAACGAATTGCCGCGCGATCGGATCGTGGGCATCGCCCGGCACGATCAAGTCCGCGACGGCCGGTGTGATCGAAACGGCATAACGCGCGGCGACCTCCTGCAGCACAGCGCGGTTGTCGGGATCGATCAATCCTGCGGCGCGAAGATCATCGACTGTGCGCAAGGCGCGGGCTTGTCCGGACATCGGCCTTCCCATTGCGGGCTTTCTCATTTCATTCATGGCGTGATCCTGAAACGCACAAAACCTGTGCCATAGCTATCACTGCACGACCGGCGTCCATACGACCTGATCGATGTGCGCCGCGCCGGTCGCCAACATGACCAGACGGTCGAAGCCCATGGCCGCACCGCAGGCCGGCGGCATCATCGCCAGCGCGGCCAGAAAATCCTCATCGAGTGGATAGCGTTCGCCATAGACGCGCGCCTTGATCTCCATCTCGGCATCCAGACGCCGCCGCTGCTCCGCCGCGTCGTTGAGTTCACCGAAGGCGTTCAGCAGTTCGACGCCGCAGGCAAACAGCTCAAAACGTTCAGCAAGGCGCGGGTCTTCGGCTTTCGGCCGCGCGAGCGCCGACTGCACGGCCGGATAGTCGTACAGGATCGTGGCGCGACCGTTGCCGAGATGTGGCTCGATCCGCTCGCCAAGAATGCGGCTGAAGATGTCGAGCCAGGTATCGTCGGCGACGATACGAACGCCCGCGCTTTGTGCAGCCGTCGCCAGCCGGTCGCGATCTGGCACCAATCCATCATAGGTCGCGGGCAGATCGATCCCCGCATGACGACGAAAGGCCTCGCGCACGCTCAGCCGTTCCGGCGGCGCGAACGGATCGATCGTGCGGCCCTTGAACGTGAACTGCGCGGTCCCCCCCGCGCGCGCCGCCTCGGCCATCAGCGCGGCGGCGTCCTGCATCAGGGACTCGTATGTTTCGCCGGCGCGATACCATTCGAGCATCGTGAATTCCGGCGCATGCAGCGCGCCACGTTCGCGATTGCGGAAGCTGCGCGCGAATTCATAGACCCGCGGTTCCCCGGCGGCCAAAAGCTTCTTGCAAGAGAATTCCGGCGAGGTGCGCAGATAGAGCTTCTCGGACCCACCATGAGGCTCGACACGGTCGGTGGCAAAAGCGTGCAGATGCGCCTCGTTGCCTGGCGAGCGCTGCAGGATCGCCGTCTCGACCTCGACGAAATTTTGAGTTCCGAACCAGGCGCGCAGACGCGCCGCAATCGTCCCTCGCAGGGCCAGGAACGGCCGCCGGTCCCGGTGCTTGTCGGGATGCCAGAAGGGGCGCGGATCGGTCATCGCAACTGCCTTGGAACGAGGATGCTGGAACACGGCCGTATGGGCGCGAATCACTGGTATTCCGCGCGCAGATGGGTATGGTGCGGCCCGCAGAGGCCCGCCGCGCGCCGTTTTTGCCCCGTTCCACCAAAGGAAGATAGTCCGTGAAAGTTATCGCCAGTTCGCTCCGCAAGGGCAATATCGTCGACCTCGAGGGCCGCCTTTACGTCGTGATGACCGCGGACAACATCCATCCCGGCAAGGGCACGCCGGTGACCCAGCTCGACATGCGCCGGATCAGCGACGGCGTAAAGATTTCGCAGCGCTACAAGACGACCGAACAGGTCGAGCGCGCCCATGTCGAGGATCGCGATTTCCAGTTCCTCTACCACGATGCCGACGGCTATCATTTCATGAATACCGAAAACTACGATCAGGTCGCGCTCCAGGCCGACCTCATCGGCGATCAGGGTGCCTATCTGCAACCCGAAATGGCAGTGAAACTGGCAATGCACGAGGGCAACGCTGTTTCGATCGAACTGCCGCCGCGCACGGTGCTCGAAGTCGTCGAGACGGAACCGGCAATGAAGGGCCAGACGGCCTCATCGTCGTTCAAGCCCGCGATTCTGTCGAATGGCATCCGCACCATGGTGCCGCCGCATATTGCTGTTGGTACTCGGATCGTCGTGATGACCGTGGACGGCTCCTATGTCGAAAGAGCGAAGGACTGATCTGACCCCGACAGCCAGCAGACGCGGTTTTCTCGCCTGCGCGGCCGCCGGACTGGCGTTTCCGTTCCTCCCCCGCGTGGCTTTCGCGCAGCGCGCCGGCCAGCCTTTCCCGCAGTGGATCGAATTCTTCCGCGCACGGGCGCTGGCACGCGGGGTCTCGTCGCAAACCTACGATGCCGTCATGGTCGGGATGAAGCCCGACGTCTCCGTCTACAAACTTGATTCCAACCAGGCCGAATTCAACGAAGACCTCTGGCAGTATCTGAACCGGCGCGTATCCGACTGGCGCATCGCGACGGGCGTGGAGCGCGTCAAGCAGTTCGGGGGGCTTCTGGCGCGCGTCGAACGCGACTTTGGCGTCGACCGTTACCTGCTGCTCGGCCTCTGGGGCATGGAGACCGCCTTCGGTGAGGTCGTCGTCAATCCCAAACATATGCGCCCTGTCCTGCCGGCTTTGACCGCGCTGGCCTGGGGCGAAGCCCGGCGCCGCCGCTATTGGGAGCAAGAACTTCTCAACGCCCTCGTCATCGTCGAGCGGCGCTGGGCAAAACCGGATGAGATGATCGGCTCCTGGGCCGGCGCCATGGGTCATACCCAGTGGATGCCGGAAGTCTGGCTGCATATGGGCGTCGATTACGATCACGACGGCCGCGTGTTCCCCTATGGGCCGCCCGACGACGCGCTTGCCGGCACAGCGAATTATCTCAACAAACGCGGCCACTACCGCCGCGGCGAGGCCTGGGGCTACGAGGTGCGGCTGCCGGACGGCTTCGATACCAAACGCGCCGACCGACGGACGCAGCGCACTTACGCCCAGTGGCAAGGCATGGGTGTGGTGCGGGCCGACGGCAAAAGCTTTCCCCATCCCGCGCATCACGTGCGGCTGTGGCTGCCGGTCAATGGCGGCCCGGCGTTTCTGTTCGGCCAGAACTTTCTGGCGCTGCGGTCCTACAATCCGTCATTCAATTACGCCCTGGCCGTTGCCTATCTTGGCGACCGGGTTAAAGGCACAGGGCCATTCCGCCAGCAATTTCCCGGTGGCGAGCCACGTCCGCCGACGCTTGCCGAAGTGCAGGAAATCCAGCAGCGGCTGACTGCGCTCGGATTCGACACCGGCGGCGTCGATGGCCGTGTCGGCGCCGATACGATGCGCGCGGTGCGTAATTTCCAGCAGCGGCGTGGTCTTGCGCCCGCGGACGGCTATGCCGGCCTCAAGGTTTTGTCGGCGCTGCGCGGCGGCGCGTGAGACCAAAGCGATAATCCATCGCAGGCGGTCAAGGTCGACGACGGCGGAAAAGCACGCTAGCCTTCGCAACGAGAAAACACCGAAAGAGGATATCAATGGCCGTCGTTACGCCAATGCGACGCTCCACGGCGCAAGGCTCCGCCGCAGACGCGGCGATCCTGACTGTTGACGATCTCTACGTCAGCTTTCAGACGCCGGGTGAAACCATCGTTGCCGTCGACCATATGTCGCTGTCGGTGATGCCCGGCGAATTTTTGGCGATCATCGGCCCCTCTGGATGCGGCAAGTCCACGCTGTTCAACGTGATCGGCGGCCTGCTCGACAATTACGACGGCGAGGTCCGCGTCGGCGATGAACGCATCCGCGGACCGCATCCTTCGATCGGCATGGTTTTCCAGGAAGAGTCGACCTTCCCCTGGCGCAGCGTCCTCGACAATGTCGCCTTCCCGCTCGAAATCTCCGGCATGGGCAAGGCCGAACGCCTCGAACGAGCACGCCATTTTGTGTCGCTAGTCGGCCTCGACGGTTTTGAGAACCGCTATCCGGCCGAACTCTCCGGCGGCATGCGCCAGCGCGTATCGATGGCGCGCACACTCGCCTCCGAACCAAAAATCCTGCTGATGGACGAGCCGTTCGCCGCGCTCGATGAACAGACGCGACTGCTGCTCGGCGACAAGGTCCTGCAAATCCAGCAGGAGCTGAAGCAGACGACGCTACTCATCACCCACAACATCACCGAAGCGGTCCAACTCGCCGACCGCATTCTGGTGATGACCTACCGGCCCGGCAAGGAAAAGCGGATCGTCCTGGTCGATCTGCCGCGTCCTCGCACGTCGGAAGTCGTCGGCAGCGAAGCATTCGGCCGCACTGTCGCGCAGATATGGAGCGATCTGCGCGAAGAGGCGAGCCGCGGCATGCAGGACAGTGAATCCCGCGCGTTACGACCAGGTGGCGCACGCCATGACTGACGTACCGATAGCGAGAGCACCAGGCAGCGACCGCGCCGCTTACAAAGCCGCGCGCTGGGCACCGGCCGCTCTCGGGCTCGCCACGCTCGTCGTCTTCATCGCCGGCATGGAGCTGATTATCCGCATCGGCTGGCTCAACAGATTCATCGTGCCGCTGCCGTCGGAAATCGCTCTCGCCTTCGAGCGCGTGATCCTCGAAGAGCGCGTGATCCAGCGCTTCTTCCTCACCGCCTTCGAATGCGTTTCGGCCGGCCTGTTGCTGACCGTTTTCGGCGTCGGCATCGGCGTGTTGCTCTATCGCTGGACGCTGCTGCGCAAGGCAACCGAGACATGGGTCGCCGCGCTTGCTGCCGCCCCCACGGTGCTGATGTATCCGCTCTTCCTCGTGATTTTCGGACGCAACGCACTTACAATCATCATGATGGGCTTCGTCGCCGGACTGCCGCCGGCCATCCTTAAAACGCTTGAAGGACTGACAGGCACGCGCAAGGTGCTGATCAATGTCGGCCGCAGCCTCAATCTCACCGAACAGCAGATGTTCTGGAAAGTGCTGCTACCATCCGCGCTGCCGACAATTTTTGTCGGCATTCGCCTTGGCCTCATCTTCGCGCTCATCAATGTCGTCGGTGTCGAATTTCTGATCAATTTCGGCGGCCTCGGCCAACTCATCAACGAGCTTGCCGAACGCTACGATCTGCCCGCGACCTATGCCGCGATCTGTTTCGTGATTCTGGTCAGCGTTGTGTTCTTCATGGCTATGGAAAGGGTCGAGCGATGGCTGAGACCGGCCGACTGAGGGCGACGCCCGCCGCAGCATCTGCCATCGATCCCGTGACGCTGGTGCGCATCGTCATCATCGTATCGGTGCTGGTGATCTGGGAAGGCATGTCGCGCTCCGGACTGCTGTATCGCGACGTGGTGCCCTCTTTGCTTGCGATCGGGCACGCGCTGATCACAGAGCTGTCGACAAGCGGCTTCTACGGCAATCTCGGTGTGACGGCCGCCGAAATCGCTGTCAGTCTGGCGATCGGCGGCATGTCCGGCATCGTCGTCGGCATCGTGCTCGGTGCGAACCGTTTTCTCGGCCGCGCCTATGAGCCGTATCTCTATTATCTCGGACCGACACCGAAGATCATCTTCTTCCCGGTGCTGATCATGTGGTTCGGCGTCGGCCCGGAATCGAAAGTGGCGATGGGCGCCCTCTCCTGCTTCTTCCCGGTGGCGCTATCGGCCGCCGCCGGCATGCGCCAGATAGACAAGGTCTTGATCCGCGTTGGACGGAGCTTTCGCCTCAATGCCTGGCAGATGGCGATGAAGATCTACCTGCCCGCCATGCGCCACCCGATGATCAACGGGGTGCGGCTCGGGCTCGGTGTTGCCCTCATCGGCACGTTGCTGGCTGAAACGAAGCTATCCAACAAAGGCATCGGTTTTCTGATCATCCAGGCCTACAGCCTGTTCGACATGCCCCGCATGTATGCGCTGCTGCTGATCCTGTTCGCGATCTCGATCGGCGCCAACGCACTGATCACGCGCCTCGGTCACCTCGACGCGGTGCCGAAGAGATAGACCGTCGTTTGATCTCCCACCTCGTCGTCATTGCCGGACTTGATCCGGCAATCCATGCCGCGTCGACGCAGGCTAGATGCCTCGCCTTCGCGGGGCACGACATCGGAAACCCTCAAATACTGAACCGCTCATAGGTCGCGGGATGGAACATCTCCTCGACCTTGACGAGACGCGAGGAAAGTCCCTCGGCGTGATGACGGGCGAGAAACGCCTCGAGCGTCTTGCGGTTCGGCTCAACGCCGTAGGGCCAGAAATCCTCGCCCATCACATCGCGGGCTTCCTTGAGCCGCTCGTCGAGGAACGGCAGCGTCACCTTGCTCGCCGACGTATCCAGCAGCAATTCCATGGCCTTGGCTTTCGATTCCTGGAACGCCTTGAGCGCAGCGCCCGGCAGCCACGGGTGCTGCTCGGCCAGTTCGCGACGGATGCCGAGCAGATGCATGATCGGGAAAATTTTGGTGCGCTTGTACCAGTCCATGGCCGTCGCGGCCGGATCGGGAAACAGCCAGCCAATATTGGGATTTTCGGTCAGCGACAAAGACGGCGGTCGCGGCGCGATAAAAGCATCGATCTCGCCCGCCGCCAGCAACTGCGTGATGGTGCGGCCTTCCGGCGCGTTTTCCAGCTTCACATCAGGTGGAAGCTTGATGGTGATCTTCTCCGGCCGTTCCGCGTGATCGATGCCGCCGCGCACCCAGGTCACGTCCGAGGGTTTTATGCCGAAATCCTCTTCCAGGATCAGCCGCGCCCAGACATTGGCGGTGAGCTGGTATTCCGGCAGTCCCACCCTCTTGCCCTTGAGATCGGCAGGAGACTTGATGCGGTCGGTGCGCACGTAGATCGCGTTGTGCCGAAAGGCGCGCGAGACGAAGGCCGGCACGCCGACATAGGGACAATCCCCACTGGCCGTCTTCACCGTAAAGCTCGACATCGAGAGTTCGCAAATATCGAATTCGGCATGGCGGAATGCGCGGAAGAAAATCTCCTCGGGCGAAAGCGTCATGCCGATCGCCTCGACACCGTCGATCTGCACCGTCCCGTCGATCAGCGCGCGCGTCCGGTCATAAGGTCCGACGGCAAGCGACAACTTCAGTTTCGGCATTGGACGGTCTCCCACATCTGCAAATGAATTGGGCCGGCGCGCCGGCCTCTCCCGGCCTGTCTTACCCAACCCCGCCGCGAAGGCAAAGGGCCGGCCCAAAGGGGCTGAAAAGTCGCAATTGCGGCGCTTGCGACCTTGCGGCCGGCACCCATAGACTGGCGGCAAGGAACAAGGAATAAGACGACGCAGGCATCGGACCATATCGGTCAGCCGCGATAACACAGAGAGAGGAAGACGTTCATGGTCCGACCGCAACGGTGTCCGCGCTTTGCGGCCCTGCTCGCCGGCCTCGCTGCTGTCGTGGCGCTTGCCGTTCCGGCCAAGGCCGCCGACTTCTACGCCGGTAAAACGATCACATTGCTGATCGGCGCCAGCCCCGGCGGCGGCTACGATACCCAGGGCCGGCTGATGGCGCGGCACCTCGGCAAACACATCCCGGGCAATCCGACCATCGTGGTGCAGAACATGCCGTCGGGCGGCAGCCTGGTGGCGACGAACCACATTTACAATTCCGCGCCGAAAGACGGGTTGACCATCGCTCTCGTCCAGCGCGGCATGTTGCTGATCAAATACTGGAATCCGAACGGCGTCCGCTTCGATGTGGGCAAGCTCAACTGGCTGGGCAGCCTCAACAGCGAGGTCGGCATCACCGTCGCGTGGCACACCTCTCCCATCAAGACCGCCAAACAACTTTTCGAGCAACCTCTGACCGTGGGTGCGATCACGGGCGTCGACCCCGAAACCACGCCGAAGCTCTACAACGCACTGGTCGACACCAAGTTCAAGATCGTGACGGGATATCCCGGCACCAACGAAATCGCACTTGCGATGGAGCGCGGAGAGGTCAGCGGCATCGGCGACTGGTCATGGTCGAGCATCAAGGCCACGCACCCCCAGTGGATCAAGGACAAGCAGATCACGCTGCTGATGCAGGGCGCGATGGAAAAAGATCCTGAACTCGGCGATCTTCCGTCGGTGTTCGATTTCGTCAAAAACGACAAATCTCGAAAAATTCTCGAACTCTATTTCACGCAAAAGAAGGGCGCGCGGCCCGTGATCGCACCTCCCGGTGTGCCCGCGGACCGGATCAAGATACTCCGCACTGCCTTCGCCGCATTGAAGACCGACAAGGATTTTCTCGACGAAGCCAAGAGCAAGAACCTCGAGATCGCCCCGGTGACCGCCGACGAAATGGACAAGGTCATCAAGATCATCACTTCGGCGCCGCCCGAGATCACAAAGCCGCTCGGCGAGGCGCTCGGGCCGACGAAGAAATAGCGCAACACGTCTTGGGTGGCGCGACCTGCTATCTCTTCGCAAAAAAATGGTTTGCCGGATCAAATCCGGCAATGACCGGGCTGTCAGCTAGCTCCCGATCACCTTGATGTTGGTCGTCGGCTCAACGCGGATGGTCTGGCGGTCTTTGATGTATTTCTCGACGACATCCCAGATCGGCGGACCATCGACACCTTCATTGACGCTCGCCCATCCGGTGACGATGTAATTCTTGTTGGCAACGATGGGGGTCCCCGTCTTGAGCGCGGCAAGGTTGGAAATGCGCTGGCCCATGGGCTTGTTGACGTCGATTGTGAAGCTCAAGCCGCCGGTGCGAACCATGTCGCCGCCCTGCTGGTAGTACGGGTCGGGATTAAACAGGTTGTCGGCGACATCCTCGAGGATGGCTTTGAGCCGTTCGCCGTTCATCTTGGTGCGATAGACCTGCGGATAGGTGATGGCCGTCGCGTTATGGATGTCCTCGACCGTGATCGGCGAATCCGGCGGCACCGTCGCACCCCAGCGGAAGCCGGGCGAGAGTGCAATCTCCGCGTCGCGTTCCTGCCGGATGGCGTCACAGATGACATCGTCGAACGTGCCTTCGAACGTGCCGCGGCGATACAGCAGCGATTCCGTCTGACCGGCGACACGTTCAAGATCGGCCTTGAAAGGCGCCCGCTCTTTTTCGATCCGGGCGCTCATTTCCGGATCGGGCGCGATCACGTCAGCCAGAAGCGGAATGAGCCGATATTCGAATTTACGAACGCCGCCTGCGCGCACGTCGAGATCGAGGCGCGAGAGGAATTTGCCGTAGCTGCCCGAAGCGATCAGCAGCGTGCGCCCGATTTTCACCGGTTCGGGCAGTGCATCGTGGGTATGCGCGGTGAGGATCACGTCGATATCGAGCACACGGCTTGCGAGCTTGCGATCGACGTCGAAGCCGTCATGCGACAGCAGCACGACGAGCGAGGCGCCCTCGCGCCGCGCCTTGGCGACCGCCGCGCGGATCGACTCTTCGCGAATGCCAAACGTCCAGTGCGGCATCATCCAGCGCGGATTGGCGACGGGCGTATAAGGAAAGGCCTGACCGATCACGGCCACCGCGACGCCCGCCTTTTCGAAAATCTGATAGGCGTCGAAAACCGGTTCCTGCCATTCCGTGTCGCGCACATTGGCCGCAAGGAACGGCACATCCATCGCCTTGACCAACTCCTTCAGGCGCTTCTCGCCATAGGTGAACTCCCAATGGCCGGTCATCGCATCCGGGTCGAGCAGCTTCAGACAGTTGGCGACATCCTGGCCGCGCGTGCGATTGGCGCCGAGAGACCCTTGCAGGCTGTCGCCGCCATCGAGCAGAAGCACGCGATCATTGCCACGTTCCGCCCGCACCGCCTTGACCGCGGTGGCGAGCCGGTCAAGACCGCCGATGCGACCATAGGTTTTGGCCAACGCAATATAATCGTCGGAAGAAAGCGCATAGGCTTCGCGCGATCCGGGCGCGATGCCGTAACGGCCCAGCAGTAGCTCGCCGGTGAGATGCGGCACCAGACCCTTCGCCTCGCCGACGCCGAGATTGACCGAGGGTTCACGCAGATAGACCGGACGCAATTGCGCGTGCAGATCGGCGAAATGCAACAGCGTCACATTGCCGACCGACGGGAATTTGAGGAGGTCGCTCTGCGTGATCGCCTGTTGCGCAGCGGCGCGGCGCAGATCGATCCCCGCGCCTGCGGCAAAGGCGGCAGTCGCGGCGCCGATCTCGAGCAGTTCACGGCGCGTGATCATAGTCCGTGCATGCCCTTTCCGTTCACCACAAATCCTTCATGCAGGTTGGGTCACGTCGTGCCTGCTGGCGGCACGTGCAACATCAGCGTCCGCTTGCGTTTGATCCAGCCTTGCTGAAGCAAACTCGACTCTTATTCTGTTGTGAGGGCATGATCATGTCCGAAACCGTGCCATCCTCGGATTGAGTCCGGAAGAAAGCTTTTCGGAGGACCTTCCCTGGCGCATCCGCAGCATGACGCATTCGTACGTTAATGCAAATACGTTCGGCAATAAGCGTTACCGCGCTATCGTGGTCTCGCGCAGGTTGCGACCTACCGCCCGCTAATGCCGGATGCCCGGCACGCTGAGCTTCTGCCCGGCATTCTCGGCTGCCAGATAAAGCTCAAGGTCGCCATACTCCTTGGCATCGGGCGACAACTCGTCGGCACGAATGTTCACCTGGCACCACTGGAACCGCCTGCGGATATCCCAGACCTGATTGAGACTCGTGCGCCATGTCGGAAAGTGGTCGAGTTGGCCCTTCTGCCGTCCGAGCCACTGGCCGCGGATCCAGTGAAGCGCGGCGCGATCGGGGGAATGACAGTCGTTGCAGGAGAAGTTGAGCTGTCCGAGCTTGCGGTCGGCCAGCGCCTTGCCACGCTCATAGGCTGCCTTGGCGGGTCCCTGCGCGACATCGACCTTGATCGGTTCGCCGTTCGCGAGATTGCGCAGGTAGATAGCCATGTCGATATTTTCATTGCTCTCCATCAGCCAGTCGGCGCCGGTCGTCGCCTTGGCGTGACGGGTGATGAATTCCTCGACGCCGAGCACTTTACCGAGACGCGGTTCCCAGGCCGGCATATGCGCCGCCCACGACTTGAACGCTGTCTTCGGATCGCTATGGCAAGCGACGCAGGAGGAGCCCGACGCCGTTTTCGTCGCGAACAGCTTCTGTGCCCGCTCGATGGCCCACATGCCGGGATTGACCATCTCGTCGAGATTGTCGCGTGTCTCCACCGGATCGGGCCGCTTGTTTGGATCGTCGACTTTCGTCGCGAACTTTGCCGGGCTTTTCAGCGTCTTCAAGAAAGCAACGATGTCGCCGATCTCTTTGTCGTTGAACAGGCCGTGCGAACCCCACGGAGGCATCACCGTCTTGGGGTTGTAGACGCGTGCGTCATAAACGTAGTTGAACAGCCGCTCGTCGGAGAGCCCGGCATTGCCGATTTCCGAAAGATCCGGCCCGACATTGCCTGGCAGATTGGCGCCGCCGGCCTGCCCCAAGACGTGACAGGCGAGGCAGGAGCCGCCGCGCGTGCGGTCGGCAACGAGCTTGGCGCCATTGGCGGCATCGCCGGTCAACGGTGTGGTGATCTTGCGCGGCGTCGTTGGGGCCGGCGGCGTCGCCAGTTTCGCCAAAGTGTTGAACCTGGACTCATCGCGTTTCGGCCAGCCGGAATACCGTTTCCAGGGCGTCGACGCGGCCGAGCCATCGAGCGAGAGCGGCGCTGGCTTGGAAGCGGCGGGATTGGCGTCCGCTTTTGGCGCGGCGCGCTGCATACCCTGCGCCAGCGCGTGCGATGCCTGCAACAGCCCGAAGCCGCACACCGCGACCACGGCCAGCGCGACGCTGGCGGATTTGAATCCGGCTGCCTTGTTGCCCTTCGGTGTCATCACGCCCTCTAGTTTTTCTCGTGCCATCCCACTCGCGCGATCAACGCGGATCAGGTCACCGTGATCGCCTGCTCCGCCGTCGTGACGGTGCCGTCATCGTCGGTCCAGGTGAATTTGAACGTGCCGCTTTCCTCGACCTTGGCCGTGAATTCGAGATACGGATTGGCCGCGATCGCGGGCTCCAGCGTGCAATCGATAATCGTCTTGCCGTTGAAGGTGCAGGAAAACGAATTGAGGATTTTGCGCGGAATGGTTTTGCCATCCGGCCCCTTGCGGAAGCCGGTCTCCATGGGATGCGTGGCGAGCGTCTTGATCTCGATCACCTCGCCCTTCTTGGCTTCCTTCGGAACGCGCAGACGCGTTTGCACTGCCATGATGAATTCTCCTTCGCGCGGCTCAGCCGCCGCAACCGCCGATGGTGACCTTCACCAGCTTCTGATTGGTGTAGAGCTTGCCGGTCGAGGTCTTGGCAATACAGATGATGTTCTGCGTCGAGGCCAGCCGGATCCGCGTCGAAACCTTTGCCTTGCCTGACGCCGGCGTGAGCTTGGCGTGGATGACGCCCGGACGCGGATTGCCTTCGCCGACGACAAAGATGTCGCTGACGTAGTCGTTCGCTTCCATCGGACTGTCGACGACCACCGAAAGCGGCACCGTGTTGCCGTTCTCCGCGATCTCCGGCAGGTCGATCGTGATCTTGCCGGCTTCGGCCGTTTTGCCGCCGGTGAATTTCGCGATCGCTTCCTTGGCCTCATCCGGCGTCGCACGGGCATCCGACCCGTACAGGACTATCGCCGCCGTCCCCGCGCCGATGGCTACCGTCAGCGCCTCGCGCCGCGTCATCTGCCGCATCTTAAACCTCTCTGGCAAAACCTTACCGTTCCGCCGGACATAAGCATGCACGCGCCCGGGCTTCAACATTTGTGCGCTGCGGGAAAGGCGTTCTCCGGCCAACCCGTGTGAAAGACGAATGTTAGCGTTAAAGAGCCGTTTGCAGGAATTCCCGCAGCGTCATGTGCTCATACGCCTTTTGCCGCACGAAGCGGAACATGGCGAGGAAATCATCCGGCCGCAGGTAGCCGGCGGTGCGCGCCACCTCCCGCCTGTCGGGCGGCAGCGCGGCAAGCCCGTCGGGACTTTCGGGAAAGAACTGGAATGTCGGCGTGAAACGCACGCCATAGCGCCCGGCAACGGCTTTTTCGCCCACCTCACTGCCATCGAAGTCGGTCACCTTGCGTGATCCGACGATATTGAGTTGCAGAATGACGAAGTTGCTTTTGACGTAATCGAGGATGTCGGGCCGCGCGAAATTGACGAAATGCGTCTCCTTGCAATAAGGGCAGCCTTTCAGCTCCCACATCACGGCGAGCCGCTTGTTCTGCTTGGTGGCGTCAGACAGGTCTTCGGAGAGATCGAGAAAACTTTGCAGAAACCACGGCTCGGTGTAGAGCCCGTCGTCGCTCAGCGTCGGCTCCGCTGCAACCGGAGGCGAGCCGGCGAGCGCCGCCGCGGAAACGCCGCCAACGCCGATCAAAACATTGCGCCGTGTGATCATCCGCCGTTCCAGGGGTCGAGCATTGCGGTACATTAGCCCGCCAAAAACAGACCTGAGCCCGCCAAAAGCAGACCCGCATTTACCACCACCATTATAGTTGAAGACGTGAGGAAGATGACAGTCAAATTGCGCCGAACCCGGACGGTAGCCGCTTCTGTGCGGACGCTGCTTTTCCGGTCTTTTCTGATGTTCCTTAGCGCCATCACGATACGACCGGCCTGCGCCAGCACACTTGATGACTTCACCGTCGCGGTCGAAGCGGCGATGGCGGATGGCCGCGTCGCGTCGAGTTATCTGCGCACCGGCAATCTCGATCTCGCCGGCGTCGAAATCGATCGCATGCGTAAGGCGTGGGCTGCGGTGGTGGACAAGTTCGTCAAGGATCGGCCGAATGCGTTCAAGGACGCCAATCAGTTCAACGTCACGATGACGAACGTCAGCGCCGCCATCGTCGGCGCCAGCGTGATGCTGTCATCGAACCATCCCGACCAGGCACGCGCCTCGCTTGAGAAAGTGCGCGCCAATCTTTCGACATTGCGGCGGGGCGCGGGCATCAACGTACTTCCCGACTGCATCCTCGACGCCAACCGAATCATGACCAAGCTGCTCGCCTACGACAAGCTGGATGTCGACGTAAACGACATGACGGTGCGCGACGACATTCAAAAGCAGGCGGATGCCTACGCGACCTTGATGAAGACATGCGACGGCCTGGCGTCATCGAAAATCCATGACGACCCGCAATTCCGCCGCCTGATCGACGGCGCCGACGCCAGTCTCAAGAACATCAAGCGCGCGCTCGATGAGCGCGATGCCGGGCTGCTGCATCGGGTGTTCGACGAACTGAGGGCGATTGACAACCTGCTGGCCTTCAGCGTCGGCTAAACACAACCAAGCCTCTCGCTTGATCCCGGCCCGGAAACGCCTATCTGATGGCAATGCGCAGCCTTCTCGCCGCCCTCTCTTTCGGCCTTGCAGTTCTCGTCGCGTCGCCCGCGGGCGCGGCCGAACTGCTCATGTTCGAGCAGGCCGGCTGCCCGTTCTGTCAGGCCTTCGATCGCGACATCGCACCGATCTACGCCAAGAGCGACGAGGGCCGCATCGCGCCGCTGCGCCGCGTGGATATCTTCAAGCCCATCCCCGCGGACCTCGCCTTCGTGCAGGTCGAGCGGATCACACCGGTCTTCGTGCTCGTCGATCAGGGCCATGAGATCGGTCGTATTCGCGGCTATGCCAGCGAAGAGCAGTTTTGGGGCCTGCTTTCGGTGCTGGTGCGCAAACTCGGCACGTCGGCCCCCGCACCGGCGCCCGACCTGTTGCGGACGGAAAAGCCCGCGCTAACGCCGGCATCGTTCACGCAAATACTTGATTGACCGGCGCGGCGTCGACGATCCGCAACTGCACCCGTTCCGCGCCCTGCCAGCGATCGACCGTCAAACAGCCCGCGACATGCAGTTGCTGCCCGCGATTTTCAAACAGCGCATGGCCGAGTTTCTGCCCCGCTGCACGGAATGCGATTGCATTGATCGTGGCGCCGGTCGGCGCGCGTAGCCGCGCCCGCACATGCGCCTGTCCGGCTTCCTCCGCGAACGCGATCGTGTGCGCCGGAAAGGCGACGATGGGCTCGGGGTTTCCAGCGCCAAAGGGGCCTGCGCGCGACAGTGACGCAACGAAATCCGGGTTCGCCCCGGTCGCAAGCATGGCCGCATCGATGCGCAAAATGTCCTCGCGCCGTGCCGCAGTCACCGCGGCGGATAACCGCTCTTCGAGATAGGCGCGAAAGCGCGCCAGATTGTCCCGGCGCAACGTGACGCCGGCCGCCATGGCGTGGCCGCCGCCTTTTTCCAAAATGCCGTCAGCGACCGCGCTGCGCACGACGCTGCCGAGATCGACGCCATTGATCGACCGCCCGGACCCGGTGCCCATCCCACCCGGTTCGAGCGCGATGGCAAAAGCCGGCCTGCCGAACCGCTCCTTCATCCGCGCAGCAACCAGGCCGACGACGCCGGGATGCCATCCCTGTCCTGCCGTGACAATCACCGATGCAGTATCGTTGAGGCCGACTGCCGCGTAAGCCTCCGCTTCGGCCTCAGCTACAGTCTGAACCTCGATCACCTGACGCTCGCGATTGAGCCGGTCGAGTTCGGCAGCGATGCGACCGGCTTCGATCGGATCGGCTTCAAGCATCAGCCGCACGCCGAGATCGGCGCGGCCGATGCGGCCACCGGCATTGATGCGCGGGCCGAGCAGAAAGCCGAGATGCCACGGTTCTGGTGGACCGGTCAGCCGCGCGACGTCGAGCAGCGCGGTCAGGCCCGGGTTTTCGCGCGCGCGCAACGCGATCAGTCCCTTGGTCACATAGGCGCGGTTGAGGCCCTTGAGCGGCACCACGTCCGCGACAGTGCCGAGCGCCACGAAATGCAGCCACTGCAGCAGGTCGGGCTCGGGCCGCTCCGCGCTCCAGAATCCGCGCGCACGCAAAACGCGATTGATCGCGACGACCGTGAGGAACGTGATGCCGACGGCGGCGAGACCACCGAGCCCGGAGAGATCGTCGCGGCGGTTCGGATTGACGATGGCAAGTGCCGGCGGCAGTTTTTCATCTGCCTGATGATGATCGATGACCACCGTATCGAGGCCGAGCCGTTGCGCTTCGGCCAACGGCTCCATGCTGGTCGTGCCGCAATCGACGGTGATGAGCAGCGTTGCGCCGCGCGCGGCAAGACCGCGGATCGCCTCGCTGTTCGGGCCATAGCCTTCAAAAATGCGGTCGGGAATATGGATCAGCGGCTCGATGCCGCCATGACGCAAAAAGCTCGCCAGCACGGCCGCCGATGTCGCGCCATCGACGTCGTAGTCGCCGAAAATCGCGACGGTCTCGCCGCGCGTTATGGCATCGGCGATCCGCTGCGCTGCCGCCTCCATGGCCGTCAGCGCATAGGGATCCGGCATCAGGTTCTTGATGGTGGGATCGAGATAGGCATCGACCGCATCGCTGTCGACGCCACGGCCGGCGAGCACGCGCGCAAGAATTTCTGGCACACCGTGGCGTTGCGTGATCGCCAGCGCGTTCGCGGTCATGCGCGTGTCGAGCCGGTCGCGCCACAGGCGGCCGGTGAACGACGCATCGACGCCCAAGAAGGACCTCACCTCATCGCGTTCCGTCACAGCTTACGGCTCGCTTTCCGGCACGGATGCCCACCCGCGGCTGGCCCAAATCTACTTTGCAGTGTCGGTCGGATGGAATTTGTCAAATTGCCGGTGCTCGGCTCGAATCCAGCGCACCGTACCGGTCACGGAGCGCATGACGACGGTTTCGGTATAGATCACATCCTTCTCGATGCGCACGCCGCGCAGCAGCGCACCGTCGGTCACGCCTGTTGCCGCAAAAAGGCAGTCGCCACGAACCATATCCTCGACCAGGTAGATCTTGCGCGGATCGCTGACACCCATTTTGGCGGCGCGGTTGCGCTTCTCATCGGTGTCGAGCACGAGGCGGCACTGCATCTGGCCGCCGATGCAGCGTAACGCCGCCGCCGCGAGCACGCCTTCCGGTGCGCCACCGACGCCCATATAGATATCGATGCCAGTGTTCTTGTAGTCAGCCGTATGGATCACGCCGGCCACATCGCCGTCGGTGATGAGGCGAACGCTTGCGCCGACGTTGCGCACCGCGGCAATCAGTGCTTCATGGCGCGGCCGATCGAGGATCAGCGCGTTGATCTCGGACGGCTTCACACCCTTGGCTTTGGCGAGGCTGCGGATGTTGTCCTCGGGCGACGCGTCGAGGGCGACGACATCGGCCTTGTAGCCGGGCCCGACCGCAATTTTTTCCATGTAAACGTCAGGTGCATTGAGCAGCGTGCCACCTTCCGCCATCGCCATGGTCGCGATCGAACCTGGCATGTCCTTGGCGCACAGTGTGGTACCCTCGAGCGGATCGACGGCAATATCGACCGTCGGCCCGTTCTTGCCGCCAACCTGCTCGCCAATAAACAGCATCGGCGCTTCGTCGCGCTCGCCCTCGCCGATCACGATGGTACCGTCGATCGGCAGCTTGTTGAGTTCGCGGCGCATCGCGTCGACGGCGGCCTGATCGGCCGCCTTTTCTTCGCCGCGACCACGTACGCGCGCGGCGGCAACGGCGGCACGCTCTGTCACGCGCACGATTTCGAGAGACAGAATGCGTTCGAGCGCCTGGCCCGGCTGGATGGTAATCGATTTCATCGCGGAAAATACTCCCTCAAATCCTGAACGCGTATCCGCGTATCATCGGTTTTTCTCAATACGGATCAATTGCGGGGCTTCCGCGATCACGCCGTCGGCCTCGACAGCGGCGATGGCGCGGCGCACCGCATCTTCGGTGGTGGCATAAGTCACCAATATGACAGGAACAGGGACAACGCCCTTGGGATCGCCGCCGCCCTGCGGCCGGCCGCCGCGATGGCGCTGCACGATCGACTCCAGCGAAATGTTCTGTTCGGCGAGCCGCGTCGCGATCGTGGCCGCCGTGCCGGGCCGATCGCGCGCGAGCATGCGCATATAGTAGCCGCCCTCGTGGCGCTGCATCGGCTCTTTCTTGGTGTCGGCAAGCGTCGCGAGCGGACGACCGAGCGGCGCGACCCGCACACCGCGGGCGATGTCGGCTATGTCGGAGACCACAGCGCTGGCCGTTGCCGCGCCGCCGGCGCCGGGCCCGACCAGCGTGATCGGATTGACGCCGTCGATATCCATGGTGATGGCGTTGGTCACGCCCATCACCTGCGCGATCTCGGAATCCTTCGGCACCATGGTCGGATGCACGCGCTGCTCGATGCCGGTCTCGGTGCGCATGGCGACGCCGAGCAATTTGACGCGATAGCCGAGTTCGTCGGCGGCATCCAGATCGGCGAGCGTGATCGAGGAAATGCCTTCGACATAGATCGCATCCGGATCGATGCGCGTGCCGAACGCAAGGCTCGCGAGCAATGACAACTTTTGTGCCGTGTCGAAACCTTCGATGTCGAAGGTCGGATCGGCTTCGGCATAACCCAGATTCTGCGCGTCCTTCAGGCACTCCGCAAAAGACAGCCGGTCGCGCTCCATACGGCTGAGGATGTAATTGCAGGTGCCGTTGAGGATGCCGTAGACGCGGGCGAACGAATTGCCGAGCAGACCTTCACGCAACGTTTTCACGATCGGGATCGCGCCGCCGATCGCCGCCTCGAAATTCAGCGATGCGTTATGCTCCTCGGCGCTCTGCACGAGGTCGAGGCCGTGGCGCGCGAGCAGCGCCTTGTTGGCGGTGACGACGGATTTGCCCTGCGCGAGAGCAGTGCGCACCGCACTGTGGGCGGGATCGCCCTCGCCGCCAATGAGTTCGACAAACACGTCGATGTCGGGATCGCGGGCCAGCGCCAGCGCATCGTCATGCCAGCGCACGCCGTCGAGCGCGACGCCGCGGTTCTTCGCCTTGTCACGCGCGCAGACGGCAACGAGATCGACCGGCCGGCCGCATCGCCCGGCAAGCGCCTCGCGGTCGTCCACGATCATGCGTGCGACGGCCGCGCCAACTGTTCCCAATCCGGCAAGACCCACCTTGAGCGCCGCGGCCATCAGCAATCAAAACCTATGAAAATGCGGCGTCAGCGCCGCGTGGCGAGAGGAACCACGTTGTGCAATTTTTCAGGCCCCGTTTCAAGGAAGCGGCGAATATTGCGCGCCGCCTGACGAATGCGCTGCTCGTTCTCGACAAGCGCGATGCGCACAAATCCTTCGCCATATTCGCCGAACCCGATGCCCGGCGAGACCGCGACCTCCGCCTTTTCGACCAGAAGCTTGGAAAATTCGATGCTGCCGAGCGTGTGGAACGGCTCCGGGATCGGCGCCCATGCGAACATCGACGCGGCCGGGCTTGGTACCGCCCAGCCGGCGCGGCCGAACGACTCGACCATCACGTCGCGGCGACGGCGATAGGTTTCACGCATCTCCTTGATGCAATCGTCAGGTCCGTTGATCGCGGCCGCGGCCGCCACCTGCACCGGCGTGAACGCGCCGTAATCGAGATAGGACTTCACGCGGGTGAGTGCCGCGATCAAGCGCTCGTTGCCGACGGCAAAGCCGATGCGCCAGCCCGGCATCGAATAGGTTTTCGACATCGAGGTGAATTCCACCGTGATGTCCATGGCGCCGGGCACCTGCAGCACCGAGGGAGGCGGCGCACCATCGAAATAGACCTCAGCATAGGCGAGGTCCGACAGCAGCAGCAGATTGTGCTTCTTCGCGAACGGCACCAGTTCCTTGTAGAAATCGAGATCGGCGACATAGGCGGTCGGATTGGCCGGATAACAGACGACCAGCGCGATCGGACGCGGGATCGAATGCTCCACTGCGCGCTCGACGGCGCGGAAAAAATCCGGCGTCGGCTGCGACGGCACGGAACGGATCGCCCCGCCGGCCATGAGGAAGCCGAAGGCATGAATCGGATAGCTCGGATCGGGCACCAGCACGACATCGCCCGGACCAGTGATCGCCTGTGCGATATTGGCGAACCCCTCCTTCGAGCCGAGCGTCGCGACGACCTGGGTCTCCGGATTGAGCCGCACGCCGAACCGGCGATCGTAATAGGCCGCCTGGGCGCGCCGTAGACCGGCGATGCCCTTCGAGGCCGAATAACGGTCCGTGCGCGGCTTACCGATGGTTTCCCGCAGCTTTTCAATCACATGCGCCGGGGCCGGCAGGTCCGGATTGCCCATTCCGAGGTCGATGATATCGGCGCCGGCATTGCGGGCGGCGGCCTTTACCTTGTTGACCTGCTCGAAAACGTAGGGCGGTAACCGGCGAATGCGATGAAAATCTTCCATGATGGTACCCGGACGTCGAACCTTTCCCGTGCGTCGAAGCTGATTCCAGACGCGATGAAAGCCTTGTAACACGGCGCGCGCGGCCTCTGCCATCGCCGGATGACGGCCGGCACGTCTTTTCGGCGCGCGCGACCATCGACCAATTCCCTCGCCGCGCCAAACTGTTACACCGTATTCACCGAATGGACCGACATTCCGGCACCGGGGCCTGATCCGGTAGCGCGAATGTCATATATAATGCGCTAATCAGGGAGGATCGCCGCCGCGCTCATGACGGCGGGCGATGAGGTGCAATGGCGACGACGCGCGCATGAAGGACGATGTGAAAATCCCACCGCCCGAGAAAGGGGGCTTCGATGTCGAAGTCTTCTCCCGGAACCTTGCGCGCATGATCGAGGAAGGCGGCAAGGCGCTGTCGGCCTATATGAAGCCGCGCGAGGAAGGCCGTACCCAGACCGACGCTGCCGAGAACATCGCGGAAATCGTCGGAACACTGGGCCAGGTCGCGCAATTCTGGCTGTCCGATCCCGACCGGACGATGGCCCTGCAGGCTGATCTCGGCCGCTCCTATCTCGAATTATGGGCAAACGCCGCCCAGCGCATGACCGGCGAGTTCCCGCCAGCGGTGGCCGAACCGCAGCCGCGCGACAAGCGCTTCAGCGATCCGGAATGGTCGAGCAGTCCGTTCTTCGATTTCGTCAAGCAGGCCTACCTGCTCACCACCACATGGGCGGAAAAACTCGTAGAGGACGCCGACGGTATCGACCCGCATACGCGCCACAAGGCCGAATTTTATCTGCGGCAGATCACGAATGCGATGTCGCCGTCGAATTTCGTTCTCACCAATCCGGAATTGCTGCGCGAGACAGTGACCTCGAACGCGGAAAACCTCGTCCGCGGCATGAACCTGTTGGCGCAGGATATCGCGGCCGGCAAAGGCGAACTCAAGATCCGCCAGTCGGACACCAGCGCCTTCGAGGTCGGGCGCAATCTCGCGACGACGCCGGGCAAGGTCGTATTTCAGAACGACCTGATGCAACTCATCCAGTACGCGCCGGAGACCGAAACGGTGTTGAAGACGCCGCTGCTGATCATCCCGCCCTGGATCAACAAGTTCTACATCCTTGACCTCACGCCCGAGAAATCCTTCATCAATTGGTGCGTGGCGCAGGGGATCACAGTTTTTCTGGTGTCGTGGGCCAATCCGGACAGCAGGCAGGCCACCAAAACCTTTGAAGACTACATGCACGAAGGTCCGCTCGCGGCGATCGACGCCGTGATCGCGGCCGCCGGCACCGACAAGGTGCACATGCTCGGCTACTGCGTCGGCGGTACGCTGCTGTCGGTTGCCCTCGCCTACATGGCGGCGCATCACGACGCCCGCGTGCGCTCGGCGACGCTGCTGACGGCGCAGGTCGACTTCACCTATGCCGGCGACCTTAAGGTGTTCGTCGATGAGGATCAGTTGGAATCGCTCGAACGGCGCATGAACGAACGCGGATTCCTCGAAGGCAGCAAGATGGCCGGCGCCTTCAACATGATGAAGTCGCACGAACTGATCTGGCCCTACATCGTCAACAACTACATGCGCGGCAAGGCGCCGCCGCCGTTCGACATGCTCTACTGGAACGCCGACGCGACGCGCATGCCTGCCGCCAATCACGGCTTCTACATGCGCAATTGCTATCTCTATAACCGGCTCTCACAGGGCAAAATGAAGATCGGCGACAAGCCGATCAAACTCGGCAGGATCAAGACGCCGCTTTACAACCTCGCCACCAAGGATGACCACATCGCGCCGGCGAAATCGGTCTATCTCGGCTCGCGCTATTTCGGCGGGCCGGTGCGTTTCGTGCTCACCGGTTCCGGCCATATCGCCGGCGTCATCAATCCGCCGTCGCGCGGCAAGTATCAGTACTGGACCGGAAACGCGCCCGACCACGGCGAACTCGACGAATGGCTGGCAAAGGCGGAAGAACATCCGGGGTCATGGTGGACCGACTGGTTCACCTGGCTGCGCGGCCATGACGAAGAGCAGGTCCCGGCGCGCGATCCTGCCAAGGGTCCGCTGACGCCGATCGAAGACGCGCCAGGGAGCTATGTGAAAGTCAGAAGCTGACGTAAGCTGGCGTTCTCCTTTCCGCATGCGCGCCGTTTCAGCGCGCAGCCCACAGCATGAACGAGGCGAAGATGTCCAAGGAATTGTTCTGGTTGACGTTGACCGTCGTCCTGACCGGACTGTTGTGGGTGCCCTACATTCTCGACCGCATTATGGTGCGCGGGCCGGCCGGCGCGATGGGCAATCCGAAGCGCGGAGACAAGCCGCAGTCAGCGTGGGCGGAGCGGCTTTACTTCGCCCATACCAACGCGGTGGAGAACCTCATCATCTTCGCGCCGCTGGTGCTGGTTCTCGATTCCATCGGACGCTCGAACACCGCCACAGTCACGGCCTGTGCCGTCTATTTCTGGGCACGGCTCGCGCATGCGATCATCTACACGATCGGCGTGCCGGTGCTGCGCACCCTGGCCTTCGCCGTCGGCTTTATCGCGCAGGTCACGCTTGCGCTGTCGATCTTC
>Ga0310811_10000500_pt1 | contig 50910 bp, 83 predicted proteins | sample YCmetagenome_FD_207642 | JGI IMG/M metagenome (GOLD analysis project Ga0310811, IMG submission 207642) | Soil microbial communities from experimental microcosm in Duke University, North Carolina, United States - YC | ecosystem: Engineered > Artificial ecosystem > Soil microcosm > Unclassified ... | reverse complement strand
TAAAGAGAGAATTACTTAATGCTTTATATAATCTTGACTTTAGTCTTCACATGCAAAATCCAGAAGATTACCCCTGCATAGAGTTAGATCAATATTCTTCAGAGGCTCCTATCCCCGAAGAACCCCAGGTAAAAGATGATTATGAGGAAGATTTATTTACTTCTATCTCACTATTGGATATACCAGAAGGCATGAAGAAATCCCTTGCTCATAAAGGTATTAAAACTATTAATGATTTAAGGAATACCGTTGTTGGCTGGGACGACGATGAAAAGGAATTTTTTGGGCTTTCAGTTATTAACAATGCTTTATCTAAAATTGGCGCCCAGGAAATTAGATAATGAAAACTACCTCTCTAACACTATCTCTTGATAGTAATCTATCTGATAAAGTGGCCTTCTATAAGTTGATGAACGAACAAAAGGCTAGGATTGATGTCGAGCAAAATAGAATCAGGCGTGAGTTATTTGATGCCATTTCTGAGTCATCAGAATTAATTGCCAGTAGTGAGATTGCAGAAGATCCCTCAGCGTGTACAGATATATTGCTAACTGATATTGGTGGGAAAACTATCGGTAAAATTAAGAAACACATCATAATAAATGGTTATGGGGAAGAGAGTATTAAATATATTTTCATCCCAATGTAATATTAATTTTGATTATTTGACATAGTTTATTTTGTAAATAATAATAAAATACCACAAAAAGGAGGAAACTATGAAACTAACGACTGCAATCAGTGAATTAACTAAAAATGGTATCTGCAATATAAAATCTTTAACTAAAGAGCAGAAACTAACTCTAGTTGGCTATATTATTGAAGACATTGTAGATGATGGCTCTGGTGATATGTTTTATAATCTTTTGAAACAAGCAGATAAAAAAGGCTTTTTAAAGGAATCTATAATAGAGTTCTTTACGGATTGCAGTTCAGAGGGTTTCGTTGGAGCGAGTATTTATCTAGGAACATCTTTTATTAACATATTCATTAATTATTTTGATGACATCATAACTGATGAATTTAACGAACAAACACTAATGGAGACAGATCATGCAATTAATTAAAAAACCTCATGAAATTGAGCCGGTTACTACTATAAGAATGCTTGTCTATGGACAACCCGGTATTGGCAAGACGACTCTTGCCCTTTCCGCTCCTGATTGTCTCTTATTGGATTTTGATAAGGGTGCGCATCGTGTTAAACAACAACATCTTCATGACACAGTACAAGTCAAAAGCTGGTCTGAGGTTTGTGATGTCGTTAAGCATCTTCAGGAAAACCCTCGGTTATATAAGACACTAGTAATTGATACAGCTGGCAAGATGTTAGATCACATGAGTGACTATCTGATAAAGTCAGACCCTAAAAATGGCAAAAGAGATGGGAGCTTATCTCTACAAGGATATGGCGCTAGAAAAACGATGTTTTCTCGATTTATATCTACCATCTCGTTATTAGGCAAGCACATTGTGTTTGTTGCACATGAGAAAGAAGAGAAAGAAGGAGATAATCGAGTGCTTAGGCCAGAAATTGGAGGCTCTAGCTCTGTTGATTTGATCAAGGAATTAGACTTAGTTGGATATATGGAAGCACATGGAAAGAAGAGAACGATTAGTTTTGATCCCTGCGAAAGATATTATGGAAAAAATACGTGTTCTATAGAAGAAGTAATACATGTTGTTAACGCAGAGAATAAAACAGATAATAATCTTTTAGAAACTATCTTTAGCAAATATGAGGATGCTATAAAAGAAAGAGCTGAGCAGATGAAAAAATATAATCAGTTAGTGTCAGATTACTCTCTTAAAGCATCTTTAGTTAAAAATGCTAAAGAAGCTAATGAGTTTGTTACATTAGTTAATTCAGAAGAAAATATATGGGATTCCAAAAATAGAGCGGGGTTATTAATAAGAGACAGGGCTAAAGGAATTGGCCTTGTTTTTGACAAGGAATTAAAGGTTTATTCAGACCCGATAACTATCGAAACATCGGTTAAAAAGGAAGAAAAACCTTTAGGTCAGCAAGATATCATATCTAATCTCTATGTTAAATACGGAATAAAAGAGAATGACATTGTGTCTTACTTTAAACGTAAAAAGCAGGATGAGTTTGACGATAATGACGTGCAACATCTACAAGGGATTTATGATTGCATATTAAGTGGAACGGTTAATGCATCTGATGCATTTAAAATAAAAAATAATGTTGCCAACATATAATATATATTATATTATTTTATTGATAGCATTTATAGGTGTTATTAGCCGCTAGCTATCTCCCTAGCGGCTTTCTTAGGAGATAAAGATATTATGCATACACTATTCTTGAAGAAAGTCTATTCACAAGCAATTAATGACTATAATTACTTCCTTGATTCGATATTCCATTGGGTTAATGTTTTCGAGAGAGAGATAGATATTCTACGTGACCCAGAGGTCATTACAGAAACTTGTCGTATTATTCAGATGGACCGAGATGTATTTACTCGAGATCCGCATGAGTTGTTTCTGATCGAAAAAAGGCGGTTCATAGAAAGAAGGTTAGACCAATATCTTAATTTTAGATTAAAGACGCATTTAGCCAAATGCAGTATAGTACCTGCCCAATCTGGAAGTGATGTTAGCATGGTAATAAAGATATTTTTGTGCTGCTATGATTCCAATCAAAAAGCAATCCCAGTTCTTAACAATAGGATATATTGCTGTATTTTAAATTATTTTATATCTGATTCAGATCCAAGCCGTGATAACTATACTGTAGAGAAAATAAAAAAAGATAACAAGCTAGCAAACAAATAAGTATATTAATAAAAGGAGATAACTATGCAAACACAAAGAACAATAATGATATGCACGTGCTTTTTAATTCTGCTTCTTCTCAGTTACTCAGTAGTCTATGCAAGCAGTCAGTGTGTTCCTGGTAAAAAGGCGACAGGCCATATTATTGTATCGGGAGATACTCATAATATAGGCCATAAAGCTGCTCCAGTCGAGGCTGGAACTATATTTACTGATGAGCTTGGAAGGCAATATATATCGACCAAAACCATAACACCATTTGCTGTTAGCAGTAAGGTATTAAGCTCTATTAATCAGATTAATGATAGAAATAGTTTTATTCTTTACTATGACTATCTGACCTATAATTATTTCTTTACGATGGATTCCGAGGTATATATTGAAGATATGCGAGGGTATTCCTGTTTAAATGGAAAAATTGCTAAGCCTACTCACCACACTAATAGTGGATTAACTTTTAGTCATAGTCCTTCAGATCACCGCTACTATGATGGAATGTGCAAGCTTCACAAACCCATAGCGAACATCATTAGATCTACAACGATAAGAGTTCCTGTAGAAGCTGTAGAACCTGGCTCATACTACAATGAAGTTTATCTTGATCACCACTTTTATCTCCCTGAAAAATTATATGGACTCAGGCCATTTGGGATGATTGCAGAGCCGATAAGAGGGGGAACTGACGAAGTATGTGGATAAATTACCGAAATTTGGTATACTTAAGCTGTCAGATCCGTACTGGCTTTATGTAAGAGATTCTCTCGCTATAATCTTTTGCTGCTGGTACACAAAGCCCGTATTGCCTTAAAAAGCTCTACGGGCTTTTTTTATTCTTTAATCCAGTCACTTCAATCATAAGTAAGTTATCTGTTTGTTGCGTACCAGATCGATATAAGATACTATCAAAATTCATTATTAATTATTTTAAAGAGAAAACTATGTATTATATTATTCAACATAAAAAGGGCGTTAATAAACAACGATTTCGAGTTGCTTTTGCTGAGACTGGTAAAGCAGTAAGGCATGTTGCAGAACTAATGGATTGCCAACAGCATGAAGCAGATGCCATAGTAAAGGGATTAAATCAATTTTTATTGGGCTCAGAACCTATTCCTTATCCAGAAATTCCTGACCAAGAAGAAGATGAGTGGACATTCTATAAAGTAACTGGAGAGTTATAAGAAGAATGCTTGTGGCGGCGCTTATATGTAAAGCAGTTCTTCGAACTACCACTCCGTAGGGTTTTTGAGTAGCATTCCGCCACGCGCATTTGTATTATACCATCACATATTTTATGGTCAAATTATATATTAAATTAGATAGCTATCTAAAATATAATTGAGCTTCCTCTTCTCTTCGATTTATAAGTCCTTTGCTTTGAGTGCCATGAACGTATATCCATCTCTTTATTTCGTCTTTAATTGATGGATCATTTGGGTTCTTATTTATTTTCTGCAAAAGCGTACTAACTTTAAAATTTTGACATCCAATGTTGAAGCAAAAACTAACTAATGCATCAAATTGATTTTGATTTGTGGGTTGAATAACTAGTTTATTTATACAGGATTCGAATTCTTCAAGCTTATGCTCAAATAGTGACATGCATCTTTCTGGTGTAATACAATCACCCTCTCGTACATACTGACCATCCTCATAGGTTGTAAATCCTATGCCAATAGTCCAATATCCGGCTGGGCATTTATATGCGCATAAATATTTAAATGCGTCTCCCGAGCATTCATATTTAATGATTAAGTCTTTACAAACTTGGGATGCTTTCATTATTTCGCTAAAAAGTTAGATACCGCTGCAAATGCTTGGGGAATATCAATATTTGGCGAGAGCGCTAATATAACAAATGTAATGAATATCAAAAGCTGAGGGTTTTTAAACAAAGATGAGAAAAAATCCCACCGACTCTGGGTTATCAGAGCTGTCTTTTTTATTTCAGACAAATCATTTTTTATACTTGTCATCTCACTCTCGATAGAAATGACTTTTCTATCGAGGATGATATATTCAGCAATTTTTTCAGTATGTTCTTTCAACTGTTCTACCAAATTATTTAAACCATCAACTACATGGCCCACATCATTTTGTAATACTGCAAATTGCGTTTCTAAATGACGTACACGATCGTCAAGTGGAAAGACCACGTCTGTCTGATCCACTCTTGCTTCAAGCATTTTCGGCCTTCTCAGGTTGAACCTCAGGAATTTGGGCTGGTTCATCTTTCTCTAAGGGGGCGCAGTGTTTCTGATCTCGCCATAATTTTAATAATTCACCTACGAAACTATATTTATGAGGCAATTCTGCAAGGGCGCTAATTGTATTTTGTAATAAAATACCACTAATTTGATGTGTAAATTCACTCATTTACCTTCTCCAATATATCATAAAGTTTTAATTTAGCATGACGCTATACAGCATGTATAACACAATGCCAGGTAAAATAAAACAACAATTAATCATTGCTTATTGCCTGTGTTGTATAATACTCACACCATGCGATCCAATTTATTGTTGTTGCATTTATTCCAATTACTTGCACTAATATATTTTCAGCTCCAGGACCTGATGTCCCTGATAAAACCACTTGCGCTGATGCGGTACCGGCAGGTAATCCAAATGGGGCAGTAGTACCTGGATCTAAAACAATAGCCACAGGGGTCGTTGAAGATACAGCATTTAAATAAAACGTATTTGTTCCATCAAATGCACCCACTACCGATATTTCTCCAGCCCCGCTGGCAGTTCCATTATTTATTATTCCAGAAACTTGAATTCTGGCACGTGTAATACACCCACCTAATGCATTAGAAATAGGAATGGTTAAGATTGTATTTGTACTTACACCTGTAGTGATTAAAGCATTCTGTTGAAAGACTTTATCAGTAACTGGCCAATTATTGCTGGGGTCTGTAGGTATACCATTAAATCTCGCAACACCTTTAGCCCCTAATGCTCCGCTTGTTGATCCACTCACTACATGCAGACTTGAATCAGCAGCTGGTGTATTAAATCCATGCGACACTGGTGTTGCTGGATCACCATAAGAATAAGTATTGTCTCTTGATACACGTGCATTTGGGCCTATCGCTGCGATGTTTAATAACTCATTAACTGTCGCATCAGCACCTGATCCAATGAACAAATGAATATTATGCCCACTTGTAGAAAATCCAGCTCCGCTTCCAATAGAAATACCGTGATTCCCTGCTTGAGCATTATTACCAAGCGCAACAAAATTAGCAATATCATCATCACTCGCATCAGCAAATTCACCGAATATAGTTCCAGCAGCTATTCCACTATGTGAGGTAGTACCACTTCCGTTTATCAAGAGAACACTTGATGAACTATTATAAAAACCCCGACTAACACCATCAGTTACGCGACCATTTGCATCAATACTCAAGGCTGGGAAATCATAAAAAGCAGCTGTTACACCTGTAGGCGCAAGTCCAATAGTTCCATCTACTGTAAATGATCCACCAGGAGTTCCATCCACAGTTAAATCGCTTGTTACATCAACTTCAGTAACGGTACCACCACCACCAGAGCCAGCGCCGATTTGCGTTACGTTACCAGCTTCATCTTTATAAAAGCCAATAGAGTGTCCAAGACCTTCATCAAATTGAGAGTAAAAAACAATTCCAGGCGTAGTTGGAGTAAAAGGAATATCATCCATATTTTGTAAATATAACGTAGGGGTAGCCCGAGCATTAAAAATCTCGATACCGTATGCGCCCGTTGGGGTACTACCAACACCTATTGATAAATAAACTTCTACAAAGTCGCCGAATTGTAATAACCCGTCATTCGGGATATCAAAAAATATTGTTCCATCGCGGGCTACAAATTCTCCATTCTCATAATGAACTCCTGGCGAAACATTCCAATCGGATGTTCCATTAAAGCTTAAAAATTGTACTGCTTTAAAATTACCATCCGTTGCTGTCCCAACAGAGTTGAACGTCACAATATCCCAAATACCCGATGGAGCTGTAATTCCATTAAATACAAGGTTTTGTGAAAATTTAATACCCTGTACGCTATCGAAGAAATTAATTACAGGATTACCAGAACCATCATCTGTCATAACCAAATTACTACCAAATGCGGAGACAGAACCCGTAAATGTGCCGATTGATGCTTGAATCGGGTTAGAGAAAAGGAATGTAGTGCCATCAAAAGTCAATGTATTACTACTTCCACCAAATTGTATTTGTGGATAACCGCTACCATCAACTGATAATGCCACAGAACTCGGAGCTACAGTTCTATTAGAAACTACATCCCCACCTACTAATATTTCTGTTGAGAAGATTGCGATACCATTAAACGTAAAAGCCTCATCAGAAGCAGAGTTAAAAACATATTCATCAGCATTAAATGTATATCTACCCCTGTCTGAAACAGTCGAGCTGACAATCCGTGGACTATAGGTATCATAAGTTTGTACGGGCATCGCAAGCGTAGAGCCTGTCAGTGAGCCAAGTGATCCTAGAGACATGCTTCCAGCAAGCATCATATTTCCTACATTATCAATGCTACCTATAGCATTGTTTTCGGCAGAAAACTGAATCTGACCACTACTATCTGATGCTATTTTTACAAATAAAGCATCTGCAGATAAGATTAAACTACTCGTACCACCTAATGAACTGGGTTTAATGCTCGGAGCATATGTACCATGCATAAATGCATCATAAACGAGCTCTCCGGAATTTGTGATTTGACCTAAATGAACGCCATCACTAGTGGTCATTGCTAAAAATGGAGCATCAAATTCATAAGAAAGACCTGACGCATCGCTTCCTGCATAATTCGCAGTTAAAATAATCGTATTATCAGTTATAACCTGGGAAACAGTGTACCCCACCCCATCAATATAGATTGATGAATTTACGCCCAAATCCCTAGTAAAAAATGTACTATCCCCATTGATAACTGGATTGCCATTAGTGACAGTAAGAGTTCCTGGGCCAGCAACTGAATGAATACCTTGGGCATTAAAGGAAGCTGCTGTGGCATTTCCAGGGAGAACCGGATCATTAGCAAAAGACAAAACAACGTCAGGACCTGGTGTCGCATCAATTTGATCTACAGTACCCGTAACAGAGGATATACCACCACCACCGCCACCAGTGGCGTTTAAAAAGCCATCACCGTCGATATTTAAATTGCTACCTATTTTGATATTTGCGAGATTGCCACCCAAATCAAAACCAATTAATGAGCCATTATCAAAAGATAGTGGGAAATTATTCCAAATATAGGTTGATAAATCATCTAACGTAGTACGAGTATTATCTAAACCACTTCGATATCCTGCGAAAAAATCTGTACCTAATAAATCTTCTGAATCTATTAGGATAAATTGACTAAACTTTCTATCTGCCATTTACTTTCACCCCAAAATATTATGATTCCGTTGCCCATGCCAACCCAAAAGCATATGCACCGACAACTGTTACCCCAGATGTTCCATCCCAAAAACTCACAGGTGATGTAGGCGGCGCATCAGTGCGCGTGCTAATTGTGATAGTTCCTGAAGGATTAATTGCGACTCTACCGGTTTGGAAAGTAACGATAGCGTCAATTTGAACTGGGACAATGTCAGCATAAATCGTAACGGGAGGTCTATATTGCGACGGGATGACCGCGGAGCCAACAATACTAAATGGGTTGGTAGCTCCAGATATTTGACTGCGCAAATTATTTAATGTCATGGTGACGCAATTGCCAGATTTTGATAAATAAATAGCTGTCTCTAAACTTGTAGCCCATGGACCAGAGAATAAAACGTCAGCATTATATGAAATTCCACCACCACCACCGCCAGCAGCATTTAAATTTCCGTCATCATCTAGTGATAGGTTATCTCCTAAATTTATATTGCCCAGTGAACCTGAGTTTAAATAACCAATAAGTGTGGTTGCAGTAGCTGTAATTGGTGCATCATCGATATTATTCCCCGATATTCCACTAAAAACGACTAAGCCACCGTCTTCACTTGAATCAGGTCCCATTACTAATCCCAAAGAATCAGGAGCAACAGAGCTAAAATTCTCACCATCACTCGATATTATGTTACCTGATACTCCAGACGTTGCTGGATAGGTAACACCATTTAATCCTTGCAAGTTATTAAATAAGTATTGATGAATTGCATCAACGCTTGATCGAATATTGTTTACACCACTACGATACCCAGCGAAGAAATCGCTACCTTGTAAGGAATCCCCACTTTCTTCAGTAAAATCACTAAACATCTTTGCCATTTTTAATGCTCCGTAACCAAGGGCTCGCCATCTTGCCCGAGTATATCTTCAAGGGTATCTTGGGTAATTATAAGTTCATGGATGGGAGGAGTTCCCCCATCTTCTGGAATTAAATAATTAACTACTGATTCGTTTGATAATTCATCGATTAATTTATTGCCATCTTCATCGATAAGGTTATTTCCAATAGGAGGAAATACACCTCTATCACCGCCTGTTAATAAATAATATCGCATGTACCTTATCATAACGACCAAGCACCTACTAAAAACGTCTTGTTAGATATTTCAGCAGTTTGCATGATTAATCTAATCCAAGGGGTTCCTATGAAATATCGAGCGTCCAGGTCATAAGCAGCACCTACGCCGTCATTTGCCACTGAAACATCAATATTACTTATGCTGTCTCTAATGGGATAATAATTAGTACCATCGTAGCTTTTTTCGAATGTAATCAATGTGCTCTGTAAATCTGGTGGCACAACCAGGCTCACTGCCGTCAATCCGCATAAAAATACTGGAGTAGAAACAGTTGTACTTTGAGAAACAATAATTTGTGCAGTCAAAGGTGGAACTATATTGTTAATAAATTGTGATGCTATGCTCATTTTTAATCCTCTAGCGGGTCATGCCAACCCATTGTATAAATCAAACTTTCACTACCATCTGCTGTATTAGCTTTAAGATATACTTGTGGCACATCATTAGTAACAACAGATAATCTTGCAGATATCATATCCTCATCACCGTCAGGAACTGTCGTATAAGCGGTGTAATAGCTGGCCGTATTAATAGTTGGCTGCTCAGATAAAGGAGATAATATTGCTGCTGTATTTAGTCCCGAGCCCGTTATAATGGAATGGAATAAATAAACTAACATTTCTTTTGGTGGCGATACGGTTGCCATTAATGCTGGTGTAGAAGAGTTAGGGGCAGTAACGATAGTATCAGTGAATTTTTCCAACCAGAAATCATTTCCAGTGACATAGAAACGTCTAACCCTGGCAGCAGAATCAGTTAAAACAAAGCCTCTTCTTCGATAAAATGTATATCCAGAAGCAGCTAATAGATTTCCCGCATTAAAATTATCATCAAAACCAGCATCTACGTTGCCTTCGCCATCTGCAATAAGAAAGCATCCATAGCACGTGTTCACATCATAATCCCCAGCCATACCACCATTACCGCTGCCAGGCTCCCAATTTCTAGAAATATTTTTAGTAATGAAATCTGTAAGAACAATATTGTACAAATCGTTCTGATCTCTAACATTTCCAGGGTCAAAATCTACATAGTTATCTGGATCTGCTTCGTTGCTCGCTATTTTTGCTTTATATTGATAGCCAGTTGGATAGGGGCTCTGGCTAGAGCCAAGCGGATTGACTAATACAAAATTAGCTCCGTCATAATATAAAATACATTCTGAACCACGTAGAATATCAAGAGCAGTTGGGTCAGCAGTATTTGCTAATTTAATGCTCTTTGTTCCCAATCCATTAACATTGACAGTAGAAGCTCCAGTATTACTTGCTAAGGGAAGAAATCTTACTCGCCCACCAATAAAATAACTGGACATCGGCTCAAAACCACTACTCGCTGAAAGTATATAGGTGTTTGTGGTGCCAGAATCTACGTAGAAGTCACCAGCGGAAGAATAATTAGACACATTAATATTATCGGTTACCGGTGGATTTTCAATAATAAAAACAGATCCAGTATAAACAACAGTCGTCTCTATCCCTGAAGGTATATCACCCGCTTTTGGATCAGAACCACCATTTAACTTAACGTTAACAGGACCATGCCCATTAACATTAATGGTGCACGCACCTGTATTATCATTTCCAGGAATAAATCTTACTCGACACCCTTCAATATAAGCTGATATTCCTTCATATCCATCTTTTGGCGATAAAATATAATCATCTGCTGTCCCACTATCGATGTAAAAATCACCAGATGATGAATAATCAGCAATTACTATTCTGTCAGTAGTTGATGGATTTTGCAGAATGAAATAAGTGCCATCATAAACTAATTCTGTTTGTGTAATAGCAGGAATGTCTCCAGCTTTTGGATCACCAAGAGAGGGCAGCTTAATACTCTTCACCCCAAGACCATTCACATTAACTGTAGAGGCTCCTGTATTTGCATGCGTCGGTGTAAATCTTACGCGACAACCAGTGAAATATTGAGTAATTGGCTCAAAATTAAGAGGTGATGTTAAATGCGTTAGAACATAAGCATTCGCTGCTCCAGTCTCATTATAGTAATCAGCGCCAGCCACATAATTAGATACACTCTTTCCTGAGCTAATAGATGGGTTGTCTAATATTAGGTTAGTACCATCGTATGTTAGCTCATAAAACTCAGTGTTAGATAAGTCTCCAGCAACCGGATCTGAACCGCTCTTTAATTTAATCAATTTCGGAGATAAGCCGTTTATAGAAGCACTGCACGCACCCGTATTATTATGCAAAGGTTTGAAACGAAATCTGGCGCCTGTGAAATATTGCGTAATACCAAAGAAATTTATGCCTGTAGTCGTGAAAGGAAGTAGAATATAACTATCTGCAATACCAGAATCTATATAATAATCCCCTGCTGATGCATAGTTAGCAGCTGATTTACTAGTTTGATTTAAATCATCAGCCGACGGTAACTGCCCAGTTGAGGAAATAAAATTAGTTTGTTCAAGGGGGGATTGATTATACTGAATAGCACTTAGAAAGGTTTCATAATCAATCATCGTTGGGAAAATTTCCATGATTAATCATTCCTCTCATCAGTCCATGAAATGAACAATAAATTTCCAGTTCCTGTGGTAGTTGCTGTATCTGCATAAATCTGACCTGATGAATTGGTCAATATTTTATATACAGTGGATTTCGCAGTTTGTGAGTAATCAACCGTTAACAACGTAATAACTTCAGAAAAGTGAGAATATCCTTCACCCCTATCTGGGCCGGGAGGAGTGGAACAGCTTGGGCTATATAAGTTTGCAGCGTTAACCTCGTCAGTGGTAGAAATTCCCGTAAAGTACCCATAAATATCAACCTTAACTTCCGCTTCTGGAACTCCAACTACAGAAACCAATTGAGGAGCACCAGTAGGAGTAAATGTAGTTAATGTTCTACTGATGTCTTTTATGAAGAATTCATCGCCACTTTGAAAGAATTCAATGATGTTAGAAGAGGAATCAGTACGAAGATATCCACGACGTCTATAATAAATATATCCTGATGTTACGAGTAAATTAGCTGCGCTAAAATCGGTATCAAAACCAGCATCTACGTTGCCATCTTCATCTTGAATTACAAAGCATGCATAAGTGGTATTTGGGGACAAAGTCAAATTGCTTGGCAATCCACCATTATTATTACCTGCTATCCAGGCTACCGAAATATCTTTAGTAATATCAGCTGCCAATGTAATGTTGGCAATATTGTCCTGATCACGAACCTTACCGGCTGAAAAATCTACTAAATTATCAGGACTTCCCGCATTACTATTGACATAGCATTTATATTGATAGCCCTGGTTCCAGGGGGTAGTCAAGGAAACCTGACCATTTAATAAAACCAAAGTAGTGCCGTTATCAGTTAATAACGCCACCTTACCCAACTGTAAATCACCAGGAGCAATATTAGCTCCATTAGGTAAGCGAATTTCTCTTAATCCCAATCCATTTATATTTGCTGTAGAAGCCCCTGTGTTTGTATGGGAGGCAATAAATCTGTAAAGCGCTCCAGTAAAATATCTGGTTACCCCACGCATATTCAAACCACCGCCGGAGACTGGATTTAAGATATAAACGTTTGCAGCACCACTATCTAAATAATAAGCACCAGCAGCAGCATAGTTCGCAGAAGCTTTGCCTAGCTGGTTTAAATCGCTAGAAGATGGAGTTATCCCCGCAGAAGAAATAAAATTGGTTTCTTCCAGAGGAATTTGATTAAAATAAGTTGCCGATAAAGATGTTTGATAATCTATCATCGTTGGAATTATTTGCATTTATTCACCTTTAAAATGACCATGGAAAAGCGACAGGGAATCCCCTTAATTGAGGAGGAGGTTTGTCGCCAGCAAAAACATAAATAATTCGAACATTGGCAGCCACGATCTTATTGAACATGCACTGAACAATGTTTAGAGAGGATGGAGCAAATTTCCACGGAAATGTCACGGGGAAAATATACTCCGAATCTACCTCGGAAAATTCTACATAAATTGTAAATCTATTGGTTTTCCCATCCCCCGTAAAATGATAGGGGAATTCCATGGGGAAAACTGATAATTCTATAGCTGAGTAAATTCTAATCGTGTAGCCGTACTCAGCGGCTAATGCTATAAGCTCTTCTCTCGTACTGATATTCATACGAGCTAATTTTGTAATAACGTCTCTTCTTCGCTCTTCTATTGTTCCTTGACCAGGGAAGCAACTATCAGGAATTCCAACACAGCTTTCCCACTCCTCAATATAATCCACGGTTTCATTGATATTATGATTATCCGCAATATCCTTAATATATTGCTCAGCTCTAATACCTTCGCCGGATAAACCATTCAGCAGTTTTCGCATTCTAGATTGTAAATGATTTTTTGCATCAAATGCAGACCCACCAGGCATGTACTGTGATAATGACGTCGCAAATTCATCTTGCGTAGACACTTCGAAATATGTTTGGTTGCTCATGGGAATAAAATACTCCCCAGTACAGCTATATATCCCGTATCAACCTCAATATCACCGGATGGTTCTGACAAGGTAAATGTTTCAACAAATTGCCCCGTCAATGTATCTATCGTCTGATAAATAACCGCTTCATATGCATAAGCAGGTATATCCACACCAGGAGCATTTCTAGTGGTGAAATAATCTCTTAAATTAGCCGTAATAGCTTCTTGCATAGAAGTGGTATTAGGGGAAAGCGTTGTAAACGTAAAATCAACTGGAAGAGGACTAAGTGGATCATTAACGAAAATATCGCCTGGATAGGTATTTGATGGCGCTATCTCTACTAATGCCTGCTTTACATTTTCTATATCTTGAGCAGAAGGCATAATAGATTCGTTATTATCCTCAACGAAATAAACAGTGACCTGACCAGGCTCAGGAGTAGTAGGTTCTACCCAAACCCTTGTTACACCCGGCACATCTTTAGCCGTCGCCTCAATATTTGCTGCATTAAATTGGGCCTCAGGATTATAGTAAGCCTCGATAACTCGCTGACGGAATGAAGGATATGACTCAACATCAGCACCACCAGAAACCTGAGAAAATTGAACATAAGCTGTATTATTTACACCTGGGATTTGTGAAAGAATACTTAAAGGAGCGCCTGCTTGAAGATTAGTATTTATTCCAAACGTTAGGGATTCCACTTTTGGGCTTGCAAAAACCGAGGTTATCTTAATATCACCCGTTGCAGGACTCACAGGAGTAGTATTAATTTGAAATTGAAAAGAGCTTACCCCAGTAACCTCTATAATGGTGGTGATATTATATTCGGGTTGATCTGCACCACTTATTGTCACTACCGAATTATTAGCAAGATTGTGTTCGCCATCCACGACAACCGCAACTGTCTCTCCATCTCGTATCATCGATACAGCATTGTAATCAATTTCCTCGATAACCGTTTCTTGTAGAGTCTGATACTGGATATTCTGTGATGATTGGAAAAGGGTATTCAATGGAATAACGACACCTTCAGTTCCTGAAACGGTTATAAATCCAGCGGCCTGAGATGCAGGCAATGGCTTTATATTCTTATAAGAGGCCCATCTAGTTTCGAGAAAGTCTTGAGACGCGGTGTCCATGAAAAGCTCTTTTTCAAGCTGCTTTCCTTGCAAATAAAAATCTGAAACTCGCCCCGCATAACTAACAACCAATGCATTTAAAAATGACGCACGTAAATAGGGATTGGAACCCGGTAGATTGTTATACACATCACTTTGGGTGCGTGCAATAATGGCTTGTAGAGATGTATCAAATAAAATTGGCATTTATAAACCCAGTACTGTTATCGTGTTTTCCCATAAATTGTACGAAATGTTGATCACCTGATTATCAAATCTCAAGAGCTGAACATCCAGAATAATTCCAAAATCTGTTTGAACACCCGTAACATTAACACGTTTCAAATGCTTATCATCTATGTACCACTGAAACGCCGTTTGTAGATAATTAATGGCTCGAGTTAATGTTAAAGGAGTGTTGCGTGCTTGAGATAAAATCCATAATTTACTACCAATTTCATACCCCGTAACAAATGCAAATAGATTGCCCCACCAGCCTCGCCGCTGCTGAGGCGGAGATACTTCAGTGCTGTCCGCACGTCTTTCACAGAAAGTTGATATTAATAATGAAGTATAAAACCCGTACTCGGGAGATAAATCACCCTTCAAGGGCTGTGTATCTAATACATTAATATCCTCATCATTAACGATGGATATATCGTATAACCCAATCTCTGGATTAAATGACAAAGCAATATCAGTTGGATTAATACTCATAATGATTTCACCCTCGTAGAACCTGTTGTAATAACGCCATCAACCACGCTATCACCAATTCGTGCCACCCCCTGGCCACCCTCTCCACCTAAATTCACATCGCCATTAATAGTGGTTGTAGTTGCTGTTACGTTCACATTCCCCTGTACCGAGAGATTCACATTCCCCGTAACCGTCACATTTAAATCCGATGTCGAAATGATTTCGATGTTCCCTTCATCATCAAACTTGATATAGCTCTGCGTAACCTGGTTACCAACGGCAACTTCACCTGGTGACAATTCGGAGAATCGATTTTGCGGAGAATATATAATTCCTACCCGATTCTCTTCTTGTCCATTGACGTTGAACATAACTACCTTTGAACCAACCGGCGCACTTGCGCAGAACCCATAGGGGTAAATCGCTTCAATAGTGGCTGCATTCCCAAAGTATTTAACCTGAGCAACCGGACGCTCACCTGAGTCAGGAACGTTTATAGTCACCACCCCTCTTTTTATTAAATTTCGAATGAACCTAATCATGTGTCTATCCCCGGCAGACGTATTATTGCGTCACCTTCTTGATTGGTTTGTGATTCGGTATCGCGTTGCTCTTGCTCTGATTGAAGCTTGTATGAGTTTCTGTCCACAAATTCTATGGTTGTCGTTGGGCCGTTTAAGGTCTCGGTGTACGTTACACGTGAAGTTAATAACTGCGCATTAATATCAGCAAATTCATCAATAACAGTAACCAACAAATTAGGTGTCCAAACTATGTTATCTAGGAGTGCCGTATGACCTTGAACAGTAGCAAAATATCGAAAAGATTGAGTTTTATTCCAATCTCTTTGCCATCTAGCCCTTAATTGACATTCATCGGAATTTGATGAGGATTCAGCAATAAAATTGTATTGTCGAGTATTTCTTACAGCACTATCGTATGATGGACTTCCAGAGAACCCCTCAGAATCTGGTAGCTCTTCTGCGCCAGGGAAGCCTAAAACACTGTCGTTTCCTTGCGAATGACAAACATATTTATTATATCTTTGTTGCCAATTATAACTTACACTTGCTTGTAAAATATTGCATCCATTTAATACCCGATTAAAAAGAATCGTTTTAATAGTATTATTGCTTGATTGGGTTAATAATAAATTCCCCGCCCCATCAGTTGTTGCCAATATCTGTCTTTTGCGACAATACTGCTCAATAACATCAAAACCACTTTGCCCAACCTCTGCATTAACCACTTCAGCTTGAGTAAATGGAGCAACATTAACTGTATTGATGACCCGAACATCAGTTAACCCAATAGTGTTTAATATGGACCGCGCAACTTGCTCTATGGTTATTGGTGAATTAAATGTTACATTCGCACCTAAAGTACTATCAATTAAATCACATGTCTTATCGCGACCTGATATGGATATATAATGGTTATTTGTATCATAAGAAATTTCGATAGCATCAACATATCCTATAAGACGTGGCGTATTATCCACATAAATAGTAATTCTATCTTGGACGCGAATAGGAAATACATTACCTGGTAATATCGAGGATGTGAGCATAAAGCTTCCACTGACTTCTTCAATGGAGCACGTAAGTGAGTAGTCCATAAACCCTTCATAGGTCTGCCCATTGACTTCTGCTGTGATCATTCTTCACCCGTGAATATATTAATATCCCCGGAGGTAAGTGCGGGATTATACAATTGATTAAGTATGGATAAGGGTTCTCTATCATCTAAGCTTCCATAATAGTTATAAGTTAAGATTGTCAACGGAATGGTTGGAGTATAAATAGAGATAACCCTGTTAACATTAACGCTTAATTTCTCTAATAAATAAGTAACTTGTAATCTCAAATCTTCTAGCAATCCTATTGTATCAGGCGATATTCCCGTGCTATTTATAATAAATTGATACTGCTCTTCTAACTGCGCCTGTATGGTATCTATTTCATCTTGGCTTTGATAGGTCATCAATGAGGCATTTACATAAGCATTTGCAATAACTGAAACATTTACCAAATTGTTTATAGAATAATTATTCCTTAGTCTTTCCTCTCGAATATAATAAGCTGAATTGCTGCTAGATTGTAGTGAATTTACTTGCGGAGGGATTGATATAGGCACATCATCACTGCCGAATGAGAATAGCTGGGAATTAATAGAATATTGTGTAGATGGCGTACTGGATATGTTATTCAGTGAAGTCAAAACACCTTGCGTTTGCGAACCTAATGATGTCGCATCCCCAACATATTGCGTTAAATTAGCAGAAAAGTTGTTAAGCCCTGATGTAAATTCATTTAATTCACTGAGATTACCAATTGCGCCAAATGTTAGTCGATTAAGTGTAGCGACAAAAGAGTTCATCTTTGATAATGCAGCCGAATAGTTTTGTTGGGCGTTATATATCAAATCATAAATTGATTCAAAATCATCCAAAATGCCGCCTTGTAGCTGCTCAGATAATCTGCCAATCTGGGGCAATGAATTATTAGCCAATGATGGCTGGGGTAATGCAGAAGACGTATAAAATGTCATACGGAATAAGGCAGCCCCAAAATTCGTCATGGACTCCCTTAGTCTGAATGGATCTGCGGTCACCGTCATCTGCCCATAGAAAGGATGCACTAATTCTCCTGAACCAGGGGATGTTAATGCGGCAATCAAGGCATCTCTAGCCGCATAATAATTATCGCCAGTTATAATTCCATTAATTTCAATAATGGGAGGGAGTAACCCTAAATCTTCTACGTTTCGCGTGTCTTGATTGGGATATTCAAATATCGCTACTTTTCTGCCACTGATATATTCCGCTTCGTCCACTAAAAAGTTAGCGCCTTTAAAGGAAGCTTGTTGTAATGTAGATGGTGATAGCGTCATTCTAATATGCTCCTTGCATTTGCATATTGGAGCCCGTGTTAATTTTTAAACGGTCAGCATTTTTATTAGTTGTTTTGGTTGATTCAACAAGTTTGGCAGGGTCTTTTATATTAATATCAATACTTGCCCCAGAATTTACTTCAACAGGTTTATTTATAGAAGAATTCGTGGCATTTGATTTTATCTGCTCTGACACAGAGAATCCACGACCCTGCGCCATCATAGCGTTAACTTCATTAACAAAAACTGGATTTTGTGCTGAAATCTTCTTGGCTTTATTAACAATCTGTTCCGAGTCTTTATTAGCTCCCGTTAATAAACCAAAAACCCCACGCAGCGCGTTAGCTAATGTTCTAATAACAAACAATGCCGCCTCTAAAGGAGCCATAACAACGGTCCATACCGCATCGAAGAATGCCATTATCTCTTTTTGATATTTCGTTACAAAATCAAATACGCTTTTAAATCCAATATAAAGAACCTTGAATAAAGCATTTGCAGAATTACGGAAGTCTTCAGAGTTTTGATACAGATAAATGAGTAAAGCCCCAATTAATGTTAAAATCAAAACGATAGGATTTCTTAAAAGAGCTTTAAATGCCACACCTAGCGCTATTACAGCCACTGTAGCCATTCTCACCGTTTTCACTACTAGTGAAAGACCTATCAGGACAGGACCAAGAGCAGCGACAACCAATCCTATTTTTATTATTAATTTAGTAAGCTCTGGGTTTTGCTCCATCCACTCAACCATAGCTACCGTTATATCTTTTAATTTAACCCTTAATGCCACGAGAGTTTGTTTTAACTCCGAGACTTCCATTATCTGCTCGCCAATCGCGGCACTCGATAAATAAATCTGGCCCTTTAGCTGGCCAAAGGCACCACTAACAGTATCGGCCTGAAGCTTTAACTTGTTGAAATAAGGACCGCTTTCTGTAGTTAACCTTCTCAGACCCTCCTGAAATCCAGCACTTGATATCTGATTCTTGCCGATGGCTTTTCGAATGTCTTTTTCAGACATGTTATAAAGTTTTGCCAATTCTTTAGTAATTGGAATACTAGCATCCTCTAGCCTGTTTAACTCTTCCAAGCCCAATACACCCTTACTTGCCGTTCGTTGCACTATCTGCCCTAAACTTTCAATAGAGTACAAAGAGCCTTTAGAAATATCTCCCAGCATAGCTAACTTTTCTATTAACTGGTCAAATGGAACGCCTGCGTTTATAAGATTTTTGGTAGCAAGTTGGATTTCGTTAAAATTAAAGGCATTTTCTGCGGAGAAGGCTTGTAATTGCTTTGAGAGTTGCTGAGATTTTTCTACACTATGTAGCATTGAATAAAAGCTAACTGTAATCTTTTCAACATCAGCGGCGGCTGCTACTAATGCAGTGCTGGCTGCAACAAGCGGGGCTGTTAATTTCACCGTTAATGCAGTACCAGCACTTGATAAGGCAGATGATAAAGAACCTAGATTGTTCTTCATTACATTTATTTTTGAATTTTGTATATCAATCTGCTTGTTTACGTTCTCCATTTTCTTTACGACATCATTGATAACCGGTGAGAACTTATCAACAGCTTCATAAATATACGATATTTTAAAATCGCTCATTTTTTTAGTGCAGCCTCTTGTTCTTTAGCTATCTTTGATGCGTACTTATTTAATCTTAATAGCTCATAAAATGGCATTTCGTTTAAATCTTTATAACTTACTGCGCCTTTGTAAAATACCATTAAACGAGCTATTAACAGTCCTATATCATCTTCATCTACTTCATCTGGGATGGTAACAAAAAATGCTTGATATATTCCCCTAGCAATATTTCGGTATCTCGCATATCCATCTGTTCATAATGAAATGCAACAAAAGGTTCTTTTCCATCAACGAAACAAATACCAGAGAATAATAATTGCTTAAAACAATCAATTAATTCGCCAACATTGATATCGGACATAGTCAGCATCAACATAATTGCTTCGCCATCTATTTTAGAATCTTCTGTTGAGTTAGAAGGAGTCGAGGTAGTTTCAGCTTTAGAGTCCCCTGCTTTCCGAGCTGCCTGCAAGAAAAACTGCTTTAATTTAATGCATAACGAAAGCTGTTTATTGCTAGGAGCCATCATTAGGAGCTTTGTTCCTTCCAGCATACCTTCATTTTGCCTTTGATATTTAATGGTGCTTACCAGAAGTTCATATTCAAAAGATTTTTGTAATTTCATAGATTCCTCTTAGATTATACGGCCGTTAGAGCGGTAAATTCTAAATCAATATTGCCATCAGCGGAAGTATTTACTTCATAATTGTTTAATAAGGCTGCTTGTAAGAATGTTCTTGTGAAATTAACATCTGACATGGTTACAACATTATTAGCACCATTTGTTTTCCAACCGCGTGCTAAAGCAATGTTCTCATCGGTAGGTAATAATGAGAATTTAACCATTGAATAGGCTGTTTCAAGGTTTTGAACATAAGCCGTTTGAACGTTGCCACCGCCAGACGAATAAGTCCTAATTTGTTGCTCACCCAATCCCTCTGTGAAAGAGATTGAGTTTGGGATAACGCCCACCGAAACGTTGTTCACCACGATCGACGGGTTACTTAATACTACATTATTTGCCATTTTAAAAGCTCCTATTAACCGTTAGTTGAAAATGCTATCTGCATCGTTGCATTGATTTGTCGTAATTGAGTAACGATAGGAACGACCATATAAATCGTTACCAGGCCAATGCTTAAATCTAAAGAAACTTGCAGATTATTTTTATAAAATGACAGGGCTTGCTGTCCGGCTTGTGTTAACACGTAGTCTTCGCCAGATAAAGTCGTAAATAAACCAACGCAGTATGCTGCGATACTTTCTGCATTAGCCATATTTCGACCTGGGATTAAATCACCTTCGGTTAAACGGCATTGAGAGTAATTTGATTTCAAATTATTGAAATAAAATTCACGGACATTTGATTCTGTGTCTAAATACTCCAAGAATTTAAATGTAACATCATCATTACCAGCCGCATCCGTTTTGTAAGTTGTAACCATTTGCCCCATGATTGACTGGGTTAATGGTGGATTGTCTCCAACTACTGATATACCAGCTGCAAGAAGGCCAGTAATTTCATCATCAGTAAATCCGGTTCCAGCAGTAGAAATAGGAATAAATTGCATCGGTGTATTAAAATAAGGAAGAGATGCAATAGCTGGGCCGCCGATAGAATCTAAATTTGATGGGGCTACCACGAAATTAGAAATAGGAGCGCCAGCAGTTAATCGGAGTCCTCGAATAGCAGCAATTTCAGCTGCAAAAACATCGTTATATTCGAATTTTGAAGGACCAAAATAAGCTGGATATTGTGGGTAAATCTCAGGATTTACAAGTGCATTGGCAGTAATATTGATATTCTTATCATTCAATCCTTCACCAAGGGTGACCAGATTGGCATAAGTATCGGTTCTTACAATAATTACTTCGCCATCTAATATCTTATTTACAGCATTAAAACGAGGGTCCATAAATGCTTGGATGGTTGATAAATCCCATGTAGAAGGATAAACAACTGTTTGATATCGGATATTAGCGATTTGGTCAAAAGCATCCGTTAAGACTGGATCTGTAGCACCACCACTCATAATCGTTATTGTGTAAGATATGCCAGCTACAGCACCAATAACCTGCAATCCAATTTCATTACCCAATGTGCCAGCATTAACAGCGGTAATCGTAACAACACCAGCAAGGTTGGATGCAGTCACCATGGCCTGTGCATCAGCATTGATGGCTGCTACTGCGGCTGCAGCGGCTTGTGTAGCGGTATTGCCAGAAGAAATAGCCACTGAAACTTGATGATAAAAAGATGAGCCAAGGTTTATGGTTAAAACCCCATCCGCAGTTGCAGTTCCTGTAAATGTCAGGGTTGATGTTGCTGCGACGGCCTCATCTGCATCATTAAAAGGAATAACATCCATTTGGGTTATAGAGTTAATTGATTTTGCGGCTCTAATCATATTAGCTAGATGTGAGTTAGCACCAAACAAGGTGTTAAATGAGCCCACATTGTCTAAATCTTCAATTAATATGCCAGGTTGTGCAGTGCCGGCACTTGTCATCTGACCAAGAAATAAAATCTTTTGGTCTTGATTTTGTGCAGCCTGTGGAGCGCTAGTAATAGCGATATTAGTAATCGGCATTGATACAATAGTACTCATGATTTAGTTTCCTCTTTCTTAACGATCTTCTCTTTCTCTGTAACGACTTCTACACATTCATCATGCGCGCTATCTCTTAGTCTTCGTCTCCAGAATCTGTCTTTAATATTTCCCCATGGATCTAACTCAAGAGTTAGAACTGTTCCACATGGAACCCCTTTTAAATCTCGATTTAATTTAATTTTTATCGCGTTCATAATTACTCCAATGGTTCATCATCTAAATCAACATGCGCAGTCATGATTGTTGGTGACTCAAATTCATCGTTTTCTAAGAAATTCAAAGAAATATCTCTGAATGCTGTTGTAAATGGCAGTAATAAGAAGTTAAATGACAAGTCAGTTTGAGTCTCAAAATCAAATTTATGGATATAGTAAGAAGAGTTATATTCAAAAATGTCATGCCCAACGAAAACCATTCTTGCCCATTTATTCACAGGAAAATTATTGGTGAATTTCGTTCCACACATGACCTCAAGCAATGAATACATGACTTCGTCTTCCACCAAATCTCTTTCTCGTCTAGCGGTAATCCCACTTGTTGTAGAACAAATCACATACACAGAGAGGCTCTCTATAAGTCTTTGCCAGTACTGGTCTGTTTTACTAAATTGAGCCGTAGCGTCAGACTTTGTGTTTCTGTCATTATTAGCACGTGTAGGCCCTGAAACGACAATCATCCACATCCTGTCGATACCTTGCTTCGTATAGGCATCAATCGCTCTTTCTATGCTTGCTGCACCGGATATTCTGGTATTTGAAGATGCAACTATGGACCCGGTTGCATTTAACTCATTACCAACTGGGGCCTCATATGAAAATTGCGTGGGACTAATAACAACAATAGGAAAATACCCGTTATATCCAGCAGGTCTAAATTCAATTAATTGAGGTGTGCCCGTCGCTGGAGTGGGAGCTGAATCATCAGGCAATTGGAATGAGAAATTCCTGCGATTGGGCACAGTTAATAACGGGAAAGTTCCGTTATATTCAGCTTGGTCCGCACCGGAAATGGTTATATTTGGCTGCCATCCTTGAGTTAAATCGTGATTCGTTTGTGTGGTTCCATAACCAATATTATTCACTCGCGTCAGAGAAACCAGATTATTTGGAACAAATGCTCCACCAATATTGATTAATTGACCATTTACAAAATTATGAGCAGATGAAGTGGTTGCTGTAACGATTCCACTATTATTTTCTAAGGACGTAACAGATACCGTGTCACTAAAAAGACTCGTATATAAAGGCAGGTTTTGCTGCAACCATAATATAACCGGTTCTATTTTCATATTCCTAAGGACTTCTCCATCTCACTAGCTAAAAAATTATGGAAATTCTTATGATTCTTATCTAAAGCACGCACTAAATAAGGGCGTGGCAATAATTTTCTTTGTGGGCTTCCAAGTTCCAATGCAGCTGCATATGGCGTATTGGCGCCGAACTCTAATTGACGGAAGCTTCGCACTTCAAAATCAATACTCTTTCTAAGTCTTCCCGTTAAATTAGCGGGTGGTTCACCAGGAGCAGAAGCTTGATGCTTATATGTTCTGCTTCCTTTTTTTATGTAATAAATCCGACCTGTCTTTGGTCCTTGCAAAATACTCTCACGCGCATCTTTCGTGCATTGCTTACCCATTCGGTAATAAGCTTTCCTGATACCATTTTTTATTTTTTCTTCATGGGTTCTCAGGTCTTCAAAAATTTTTCCATTATTTGTAGGATTTCTTACGTACAACATTTTTAAGCCCAGTTTGCCGGTAATTCGACATCTCCACGTTTTTCACACTTGAATTGGTAGAAAATGCCTTTTTCTTCGTAATTTATGACATCTAGTATTCGAAAATACTGTGTTTTCCCATCCCAAGAATATTTAATCCAGTTCTCAAAGGTAACGTTGGGTATATATCTGATATACCAATCATGTGTTGCAATACCTACAATATCTACGCCATTAAAAATCTGTTCGCCTCTTGTTTGAACCACCATGGCATAGCAATTAATAACCGTGCTAAATGATTCACCCAAGTCAACAGTGCCTGATAAGGGCGGTGTAATACTTCTTGTTTCCAATGTAATTAGCTTGTTTAATGAGCCCGCACATACCTGTGTTTTTTTATCGACTAATTGGACGCATTTAACCATTACCCATATCTCGCAGAATAATCTTCGCCAGTGATATCAATAATTCTGTATGCACGGTAAGCAGCGTTGCTCTGTGGAGGTAGCGCACATCCACAATTTGAGCAATCACCTCTATTCATATACATATCTGCAATGTGATGTAGCATTGCGGTTCTTAATTCCATGGGAATTGCTGTGTAACTGGTGCCATAACCAGCAATGAAAGTAATTCTTACAGACTGGAAAACATAGGTTGGTGTTGAAAATGGCCAACTTTGCCCGGGCTGTAAATATAAAGAGCTGTAATCATTTTGATGGTCTGTATAGTAAAAACTTGGATCTACTACATTCCATATTCCTTCCACGAGCCCTTCAACGGAAATTAATTGTTGAAGCCTTGAACGTCTTAATGTCGTGGACTCAAAATCAAATTGGTCTCTATATGTTTGGAATGTTGTATTCAAGAAAGTTCTTCGTGTTATTTTTTCTGCATATTCTTGAACTGCATACATCAAATCAATTAGATATAAATCTTCTGGATCTACAATGACACTTAATCCTGATGCTGTAACGCCTGCATATGCTGTGGCCAATGTAAATTGAGTGTTACTAATTACAGCGCCAACCATATATTGCACATTATTAATCTGGATATTCTGCCCAGCAGATAATTGCTGAGTAAAAACTGTGTTCGTTCCAGTTACGTTTGTGCTGTTGTTAGTAACAGCCACGGTGCCATTAATTGGTACAAGGAAGTTTGTAACAGTATTTAATCGCAAATGTTGCTTTACTAAATAAAGCGGCAATGCCGTACCTACAGCAGGAACCGTAACAATATAGGGATAAGCTTTTTGCAGTGCTTGTGGATAAGCCAGGGGCCACAACAAAGAGCTACCCATTGTTAATTATTCCTTGTCATCATCTTTTTGCTTTTCCTTAGTTTTTTTCTTAGGAGAAAGCATTTTGTTCTCTACTTTTTCTTCCAGCATTTTTTCTTCATATACAGGAATATCTTGTTCAACATATTCCGCATAGTGATGATTAACCATTTCTGCTGCCACATAATTTGGAAGAGAATCTATAATCTGCCCACGGGAAAAAGATTTAATCTTGTCCCGGAACATCCACCTAAAATCTTTTAAACATTTAACTGATTTCATTTTTAGTCCTATATATCCCCCTTCTTTAAGGGAAGGGGGAATATTTATTAATTAACAGGAACAAATGTAGAGTCAGTTGGAGCAAAATGAGGCCAGTATTGACCGCAAACTGCAGTTAAAGTAGCGCCAGATGTAACGTTAGTAGATGTAATTACTAAGCGTACATAGCGGTGCTTACCAACATATCCGAGCCAAGAAGGAACATGAGCTGCGGTAATTGCTTGTGCAGCTGAAGTACCGAGTACCCATTTTGGATCTACGGCTGTCCAGTTAACGCCATCATCAGAATCTTGAAGAGAAGGTGTAAAAGTACCGTCTGTTCGTGCTGTTGCAAAAACAAAGAACTCTAAGCCTTCAAACAATTGCGTATCTACTGTTGCGCCAGCGGTTGCTGTGTCAGTAGTGATTGCAGTTGGATTTAAAGCCAATGCTTGAGTACCATAAGAGGTACCAGGAAAAATTCTAGTATGTAAATCTTTAGTTGACATGATTACCTCGTATTAAACAGAGCATTTTAAGAATTTAATTGCTTCATCCATTACTACTTGTCCACCTACTCGACGAACAAATACGAAACGAACTTTACCTTGAGTTGCTTGAGTGATTGCGTCACGAATTACCAGCATGATTGTTCTGTCAATAATTGTGTAACCACGATAGAAATCACCAAAGAACAGAGGAATATTGTCAGCACCGATATCTGGTACGTTGATTGCATTAATGTATGGGAATCCGTTTAATTGAGCGGGATAGCCATTTGCAATACCAGGTTGCCATAGATATTGACCAACACCATCTTTAAGAGTTCGGATGTAAGCCAAGGTACGACGGTTAAATGCATATGCTGGGTTATAGCCAACTTTTAATTCGCCAACAATTTCGATGATATTGTCAGCGGTAAAGCTGTTAGCGATACCAGAATTAATAACTTGAATATCAGGGTTTAATAAAATGCCATCTGGTTGGTTAACGCCATCACCAGTTGTGAAAGCTTCGCCTTCTAATTGAGCAAATCTTTCTGCAGCATCTTTAGTGATTTCTGCTTCCATATCGAATGCAGCATCTTCTAACATTTCAGTGGTTGCATCGGTGAAAACAGCTAATTTTTTGGTTTTTAGCTCGTTTAATGCGTAGTCAGAGTTTGCCTCGTTAGTTGGCATACCTTCACCTACCCAGTAACCTTGCATTAACACATTACGCATTGGGATCATCAAAGATTCACGAGAAATTGTTCTTACGCGACAAACTTCACGCCATGGAGAAATTTCAGTGATACGTTTGATAATTTCTTGAGAATATTCTGGAGGAGCTAAGTATGCACCTTCGACACCGCTATCGGTTCTTAAATATTTAGATTCAATATTTAATTCTTGACGAGCACCAACATCTGAAGCACGGAAAGCTTTCATTTCTTCTGCATTTAAATTGCCAATGCCACCGATAATGAATTTTTCAAATGCTTTAATTTGCATTGATTTTTGCTTAACTTCATCACCACGCATGCCAGGACGATAAAGTTGTTTTTCAAGATTCTTGAAATCTTGTTCTTTTTGCATCAAATCATTTTTTAGCTTAATAACATTCTTAGCTAACTTCTGATTATCTACTTCCATCTCATCTAATCGACCATTTAGTCTTTCAACGATTTGTTTGGTTTCTGCTCGATTATCTTTAATGTTACGAACGATTTCATTACGTAACTGACCCATTTCTACAGAAATAGAGTTGCTTGCCATTTTAACCACCTTAAATTTGATTAATTTGTTGACGAAATTTTCTTAGCTCTTTAACGATTAAATCGTTTGGAGATGCTTCCTTTTTTTCTTCAACCTTTTCGGCGCCAGACTCACTCTGTGACTTGGGATGAAAGAAACTTGCAAGAAATACACTTGCTTTTTTACTGAAAACTCCCGAATCTCTCAGAAGTTGTTCAAAATCTCTTTTTGATTGAATATGTTCTACATCTTCAATACTTAGCTGTGTAGGAGATGTGATATAGGATTTTCCTAGAGGACTCTCTATATCCATCTTGTCGTAATAACTGTTTACAATGCTTTCTATCTTTTTTCTGTCAGCTTCAGGAATTTTTACTCCACCACGTGCTCCATTTAGAGCGGCTGCTATTGCGAAAATAGCGCGTGGTACTGCATGTAACTTCCCATCGATGACATCTGCATAAGGCAATTTATATGCTGTAAAATCTTTTTCATTATCAGCGTCGTAATACATGAATGCTTTCTTGTATTCAGCACTTGGCTCATCAATGGAATTGGTTAATTTGCGAACGCGCATGGTGGCTGCGTTTGCGCTCCATTCTCTATCGTGAGGAGCCAAGGGTAATGTTGTTACTGCACCAACGGCCTTAACGCTCATTACCCTTGCTTCAGGATTCATTGGTTCACCCACCAACGATACTTCCCAAAGAGTTAATTTCTTTAATTCACGCACACCATCTATAAAATCGTAATCATCAATGGAATAGCCTATTGATACATCACTTAATGCTTTTTGCTTTAATAACGAATAAGCTTCTTTACCGCGCTGAATATCGAGATTAATCTCGCCTTCCATCATCAAACCATGGTCTGAATCTTTAGCTGAAGCGGGATTCCAAATACCGATGATTTCGTTTGGATCGTGCTGATAGAGCATCTTTATTGGGCGATTTTTGTCGCAATATTCAGAGATTGATTGCGTAAATGCGCCTTTTAAGACCTTGTCACCACCACGGTCTACGTTGTCATAAGTAGAAACAAAAGCTTTAACATATCCAAAGCTACCGTTGTCTCGCTTTATTTCTTTTGCTTCTTGAATCTCAAGAGAAAAAACCTTTGTTTCTTTCATGTATTTATCTCTTAGAGCGTTTGCGACGAGCCATTTCTTCTAATTCGTCCATCTCTTCATCATCTAAGATATCTCGGTCTTCGGTTTCATCTTCGGGACGACCTTCAATTTCATCTAAATCAGATTCGTCTTCGAGTTCCTCTTCTAAGAGCTCATCAAGAAGCTTCATTATTTCTTCTTTTCTTCGTTTCTTTTTGTCTTTTGGTTCAAATTCTTCTTCATAATCATCAGGAGACCATGCTTCATCTTCTGAGCCTTCAGCTTTGCTTTCTCTTGAAGATTCGAAAAACTTTTCCTCATCGATGCCCTCAGCTTTGCGCAGCTTGTGCATTGGATATGCTTTAAAATCGCCATCTGCTACATATGCTCCATCTTGAAAATCATAAGACTTCATAATTGCAATAGGTTTTTCATGAGCTTTCATGCGGACCTTCATGCCATGCATTTCACCTTCGACTTCGCCATGATCTAAAGTATCAACGACCTTTGCATATTTCATATCACCGCGATCGTTATATGAAACGTAATCACCAGCTTTCACTGGCTCTTCGACTTCTTCTTCATTACCCCAGTTTTCTTCCTCTTCGTCTTCACCGAAGTAGGTATCTTTCTCATCATCGATTTCGAAGTCTTCTGGCTTTTCTTCTCGTGCACGTTTGTTCGACATTTTTATCCTCAATTATTAAGCTGCGACCGCGTAAAATAATCCGAACCAAGTTGTTGATTGGCCTACACCAACGAATTTTGCTGCACTACCGCTGGCAATTACTGAACTACCAAGCGTTGTAACAATCGTTTGACCATCCGTGCCAGCAACAGTTACAGATCCAGATCCAGCCGCAATAATTTCAACTTCAAATCCAGCACCACCTAAATTGGCAATCAAATCAAATGTAAGAGTAATTCCTGGGGTGTTAATGCAATATAAGACTGCCTTTAAGTCAGCAATCACAATAGTTCTAGATGCGTTCACGACAGTGACTTTACTATTCCCTGCAGCATGGTTAATTAATGTGCCATTAACGCTCGATGAAAGAGGGGCGCCTTGAATATTTACAGTGCCATTGAAATTATAAGCATTGTCATTGTCACCAAAATCAGTAGTAACAGGTTGATCTACATAATTTAGAACGTTAGCAGTCATCGAATTATTCCTTAGGATATAAATTAATTACTCAGATAATAACTTATTATAAAAATCCGAAAACATTTAAAAACGCGTACTTTTTACGCTGTTAATGCGTCAATACTGGAATCTACGTGATTTGTGGGATAGAATATCCTGTCAAAAAATGGAGTTAATATGAAACAGCAAGAATTTAAAGAAAGAGCGAAAGCTCAATATCAAAAAATTGGCGCTAAATGTTTTCTAGATTTTCTTGTAAAGTGCGGGTATACGAGACAGGGTAAAGGCTCAGCATTTTATGCTCACGGACCTTCTGCAAGAGCGATTGCATATTTAAAGCTGCTCGAACAAGTTCCTGAAGGTATAAAAATCAATTAATTATCAATAATAAATTTCTTCCATTTTATATACTGTAGAGCATCTGCAATTGATGACATTCTCAGCAGATGCACCCATACTAGTATCTTTTGGGTACATGAGATTCTCTCCCATCACAATGAATGGCTGGTCAAGAGGTCTTTTTTGGCCATCCGCTTCTACATGCCATTCCCTCGTGCGATCATCCAAAATAGCCATCCAATATTTGGTGCCAACCTTAGCCTCAACAACACTGTCATAAAGAAGTCCTGCGCTAATAGATGATAATAGAAGGGCTTCAGTATATTTAGCATTCTCAGCTGGGCCTTGTGTTTCAGTAATGGCAATAGTTTCTGCGCGGGAGTGTGCGCGAGCCATGAAGTCTTCGTAAGCCTTTTCTATAACCTGCTTTTCCGTAGGAATAATCCCTTGTGAAGCATAATAGGCATAGGCAGACAAAATATACTCTTGGAATTCCTCATTAGATGTTTCAATGATTTGATTTGCAGATTGGTTTGACTGTTCATCTGAGTACCGGTCTAATTCATACTGAATCTGGTACGACATCCTATCATCAGCTTTAGATCTAACCTTATCGACCTCCTCTCTAATTTGATTAGAGAAAACTAGCTGTACTCTTTTGTAGTGATTTTTTAAAAGGTAGACTAATTCAGGTTTATAAGCATTAAAAGTAGCTATCTTTCTTTCTTTTTTATAAAGATTTTTCCCATACGTAGCCATCTCATCAAACAAATTAATCATTTCTCTCTTGATTTTTGGCTCTAACTTTAATTTTATGGCCAAATCTCTAACTGCAGATGCAATCCTTTTGTCTGAATTACTATTATAACTACGAAGACTTCTCATGCTAAATCTCAAATTTATCAGCTAGTTTCCGTATATCTTCTTGACTATATTTTGACCTACCCGTTCCATCTTGTATTTTTGATACCGATTCCATAAATATATCTCGCTTGTCTTTAGCATGTTGCAATAAAAACACATTACCCTTGGGTGAATCAGGTGGGGTATCATCAGCAGGTTGGACGTATGTTTCCTGATTGGTATCACGAGCAACTGGAACATTATTTTGAGCTGCAAGGATAACATCACCACCTTGCACAGGCTTATCGCCACGCAAGGCCCTGATTTCATTAATAGTATAAGCGCCCAGCTCTTTGAGTTTTTTCATTTCATACATACGATAGACTTGAATGGCAGGAATACTATCCATATCAAAAGTAAGTTCACAATCTTTCAGGTCATCGTATCGCCAGACAAGCATATTATTCATTTCTTTGAACAGAGACTTGGCAATTGGAAGAATACAGTTGTGATAAAGCATTATCTGCGATTGCTCGAGATTATCGTACTTCATATTTTCAGTAGTGACACCTGCCAAAGGTATTTTAAAGCGATTATAAATAGCATCTCTTGTGCGATGATAAAGCTTATCAAAATCCATGTCCTGTGCCGTAACACCCATTTCTCGAAAGTCTATATCACCACCATCTAATAGAATTGGACGCCCAGCGTTTGAAGCTCCGGCATATAAAGAATTAATTTGTTCCTGCAATCTCTGATACTGGTCATCGCTCAGAGGTTCTTTAGATAAAAATGCGCCTGTTGTCTTGACTCCACGCGAAATTAAGGAGAGATTATGCTGAGAAGCACCTATAAATTGTTCAACTTCATAATAAATAGCAGCAAGTTCAGATAAGCCATAGTTTTGGTTGATGCCATAGTAAGGATTAAATGAACGAATATGATAAATTTCTGAAACACCATCCTTATCGTAATACTTAAATCGCCCATTGACATCATATCTATTATAGCTTCTGCTTTGATATTGATTAGAAAGCTCTATCTGACTTGTAAATCCATCACGACCCATTGCGAGCGATACTGCTTGTGGAGATGGCACAAATAATTCTAAAGGGGGTTTTGACACACGCCCTGTTGCAATAATGTAGGAATTTCCTGTTAAGTAACGATAGTTACATAACCGCTCCATGAATTCTTCATAAACCACATCTGCATTAGGGTAGGCTAATAGGTCTAACAAAGGATGGGAATATATGAATCTCTCTCTTCTTTTGTCGAAAATAACTGGCTCTATTGATTTAACTTCTCTTGATATCGTATCTATCGCATCTGCTAATACCGAGCATTGCATATAGTATTGAATAGCGATATAGGGGCTTAATATATTCCAACCTGACCATATAAGTCTTTGATATAAAGAATCACCCATTGATGGATATAAGAAGCTCTTTTTTTGAACTTGTTTGCGAGAAAACACTTGTGAGATTTTTTTGAATGGATTAATCATAATGCTCTAGCTCGAACACCTCTTTCTTCTGCCCATGAAAATGCCAACATGAACGCGTCGGCTTTGTTTGGAGATTTTATCCCTCGGCTTGCCATTTGCTTCTTAGACTCGATTCTAATTCTTCCGTCATCTTCAAAATCGTACTTCAGCTGACAAAGCTCGGTAATAAGCTCTTTATCATCAGGAATGCTAATAAGCTCATCATCTGGCCAATCCTTAATGCCGTTAACTTTTTCGTATGTTTTTTCAAATCTGCGACGAGATTTCCACCAAAGCTCTGCTTTCAGATTAAGAAACATCTCGGAATTCAATTTATCGGTATTTTCATATCGCCTGTTGGTGGGAGGCTGACCGGTATTCACCCCATTTACAGCTATCTTCAACTGCCCGTTCTTCTTCAGAGAATTAAATTCGCCTTTGACGCCAGCTCCCACACCAACGCTATCATAATTTATAATATCCACGCTAGATGCGGACGCTGAAACACTTGCGCGCCTGGCTGTCATTGTGGTATCGCCATGCTCCCATGCGGTTATAGACTCCACCACATACCCGTGACGGATAACGAGTGCGTTCTTATCACCCCCCTCATCCGCCACATCAAGGCCAGCAATTTTCTTACCGGTTTTTGCTAATTTGAAATTAATTGCTGCCTCAATATATTTGCGGGGAATGCAAATCATGTCAGTAGAAGCAAAGAAATCGCCCTCTATCTCTTGTGCAAATATTACTGGATCTAGTTTGCGCTTTTGCTCATCGTACCATTCCGGTGTTTTACGCGGGTCTTGATGCCATTTGAAATAAAATACATCAACAACACCCTTGTCTATCTTATTGTAAAAAACTCCTCTGCAGCCATTTGGTGTTGAGACATATATTTTGACATCAGAGTTTTGGGATATTGCTGCCTCTACTTTTTCATCCCTAGGAATGAAGGCAAATTCATCGCCAAATATTAATGTTGAACGACCACCACGGCCCGCTTCATCGCCTGACTCGCCTACTATTGAAGAGCCATTTTTTGGATTTATTAACAATTTAAATTTCAAGTGATGACGAATTAACTTATTTTTCTCAGCCGGCATGAAAAAAGGAGGAAGGTTAGAAATAATAAATCGACATTTCTCCAGGATGGAGCGTAGGTCCCCAATCTTATCGACATAATCTTCTTTCCTAGAGATGAAAGTAATGGTGGAGTTTTCTACGAATAACCACATCCAAACAGCAAATGCACAGTTCAGCCATGAGGCGCCAACATCACGACACTTAAGTACACACCCATCTTGCTTGGTAACATATTTATCATGTAGCCATTGGATATATTCACGCTGTCTTGGGTATAAAAGAAATGGCATGACCTTTGTTTTTTGCCTAGGGTCATAAGTCATGCAAAAGTCGTTAATAAAGTTGATGGGATTTCTAGAATAGAAAATCGATGCCGCTCGAGCATTCAAGGGGCTCTCGTTAATAAAATTAATGCGTTTTATTTTGTTCGATATATCTAAAGTGATTGGTGCTGGTTTCATAGACGCCTCAGTTATCAACCGAGGCTATCAATAATTCAGTATTGAATCAATATAGGCCAAACGTTAAAAGGAGGATAGGTGAATGATTTAATTCTTGCGGTTTAAATATTCCGCTACCGATTTGATAACCCTATTTCCTGGATAGTCGTGCTTAATCATCCGATTTAATTGACGTATGGTTAAGCTCTTTAAATCTTTTAAGGAACTCATTCCTAATTTCCTCAACGTAGCCATAATCTTGGCTTTCCCCGTGTCCTCTAGCTCTTTCCTAGCGAGTTCAGTGGCAAGAATTTTTTCGGGGTATAAAAATAAGATATCTATAAATTTATTAAGAGTAATAGGATGTTCATCAATGTTCTCAATAATAGACTCCTGATAAGATTTTATCTTATAACGCTTCATAATAAGAATTAATAGGCGTATTATTGCAATCCCTACATTAGGAGTCTTAATAAGATTTATCAAATCGATATTATTTAATTGATCTAAATATATTATCCCACAATCACGCAATACGTTTAACATTCTCTGGACAGCGCCCGAGTGCGTATCAAACTCCTTAGAATAACTACTACCATCTTCAATCATCAAATCAACAACCTTTTCCAGGGGAATCGCATCTACTAACGGGATTCTCATCCAAGCATATATCATCTCATCATCCACTATGGATGAACCAATAAGCCATACTCCTTTTCCACCCATGCGCCTATATGTGGCAATCTCATACTTACCAAATATATTACGGACAACAAGGTCTTCTTCCGCATCAAGAGGATACTCTTCTATTGTCCTTATCCATTTCATATTTAATACCTCATCTTTTTTTATAGCTGTATATCTCTCCTAACGCAAAACAGGCTTCGAAAAATGCTTGCAAAAATGTGTTAAAAGTTGATTAAAAAGTCGAAAAATGACATGCTGGATAAGTTTTAACACAAAAGGTACTCTATGAAAACAAAAGAATTTACCAATAGCCTTCAAACCAAAGGGCGTTATTCTTTTACGACCTCGGACGGACAGCATGCTTTACAACTTACAAAGGATGCGACTTTTGCATCGACCATTGGCATATTTCCAAGTGGCATCCAATGAGTTACGTTAATGATACGCTCACAAGTATGTGTAGACCATACAGTTTCTCCATATCCTGTTCTAGGGTCAAACCTGATAAGATCTTCAATCCAGCGGGCTATAAAAATTTCCTTAGGAAGATCTTCAGAGATCTGTGCAACTACCAATACCCATTCACCCTGCTCAGGCATTTTATTTTCAATTTCTATCGCTTCATATAGCAGACCCAATGCATCCTTTTCTATCCAATTGTTCATAAATTTGATCCTTTTATGTATCTGATTTTTAATAAGATGTTGTAAATCTACCCCAAGGGTGATGCACTAAGCCACTCTCTCTACAAAACCTCCATCTCAGCTTTCTTAATGCTCTAGCTTCAATACCCCTAATTCTTTCCATGCTCAATCTTTGTTCTTTTGCTATTTCAGCAAGGGTTTGCTCAGGATTCCCATCAAGTCCAAATCTAGCCTTAATTACTAATTGCTCTCTTGGTGACAGACTACCAAGATGACCAAAAATTTGCTTATCGATTATCTCCTGAGACTCATGTTCAAGCATATTTTCAACAATATTATATGATTGAGACTGCAGATAATAAGCGGCTTCCGTCTCAGAAACCTCCACTTGACGGGTGGAATGCTCAAGCTTGGTATTAATTTGATTTTCAGTAAATAAATCATCCAAACCACAATTAAATATATCAAGAAGCTCCTGCACTATGCGGCGGGGGAATCCAGAAGAAGTTAAAGGAGAGAGGGTCATTGCTATAATAGAATTCACAAGGGTTGCGCTCAAATTATATACTCTGCAAAACTCACTAACGCTCTTACAACCAAGTCCTTCAATTTTTCTCAGTATAAGATTATTTCTTACCCCAATCTTTACTCTATATTCCTTTTCAAATGTCATTGCGCTAACTCTTATTACTTTGCTTTAGAGAGAGCAATACCTTATCTTTATTATCTTGATAGGCTTTTACATCAACACTTTTACCCTCAGGACTTACTGATGCATTAGCCCTTGGCCTTCTAAACATCTTATTGTCATCTATAAATTTCCCATAGGAAATCCATTCTTGAATTTTCATGATTGAAGCTCTTTATTAAAGATATTGCACCAGCAAATATACATACTGGTGCAATGAGAATTACCTATTACAAACCAAACATTCTAGTCCATCTACTCCACCAAGTTCCATTTGATGAATTATTAGACTTAGGAAGAGTCTCTTTTTCCATTTGCGGGATAAAGGAGCGTGGATTTGGCTTAAACCTTTGCTTCCTCTCTTCAAGCCAGTTAGAAAAAATAAGAGTATTTGATTCTCTTGTACTCTTTAACTCTGCTAATCCTTTCTTTATCTTCTCTATATCAGCTCTAAACTCCTGACTAGCCTCAGTATAATTAATAAGAGCCTCTGCAGATATTCGATAAGTCTGATACGCTGTCAACGTATTATTCATTTTTACAAGAGTTTCTCTACATCTTTTTTGGGATTCTAAAATTTCTACGGTCATAACTATCTCCGATTATGATATGTTGTTGAAAGTAAACTACTAGCACTACACTCTTATAATAGCTCTTAATAAAAAATATTTCAAATAAAAATTGATAATTATTGTCTAAAATATTTTTATAGGTCATTCAGGGCCCAATATAAATAAATCCAATCCACTCTGCTTACCTGGATAATAAATCCCGTCTATAGTCCAAAACATGAAATTAGGCTCTCCTTTTAGCGCTGCCATGATCGGGAATCCATATTTTTCTCTATCAAGCAAATAAAGAGTTGCAATCCCATTGCCATCCCTAGTAGTTACAGTATGTATAGCGTGGATAGCCTGCTCAATATTGAACGGCTTAAGTATTGGCTTAATGAAGTCTTCCTGCATGAACAAATCCATATCAGATTTGCACTCAGATATATAATAACATCCATTTAAGGTATAGCGTTGCTCACATGCCTCGAACCCATCTGGGTAATCAATTATGGCTCTTATCGGAAAACTCAGGGTCTCAGGAGAGGTATAACAAGCAATATTAAGAACCTTCCTTCCGTCCCGAGTACCCACGGGCTTACCTGCTAAAGCTTCCTGTAAATTAAATGGTTTCATACAGTACCTCTGTTTAACTTTATTTAATCTTCTTCATTCAGGATAGTATTTAGCCTCACCTTTTATATAAAGTAGAGATCACTCATCCTTTTTTATCCTTATCCTATGCGATGATATCGATGGAACGGGCATCCAATGCGTCACATTGGAAATTGGAGCACGGTCGGTATTAGAGAACCAATCTATTTGCTTCTCAACCTCATAATATCTAGCTGTAAAAGGCCGCGTGCCTTCATAATTCTCACCCAACACCAGCACAACTTGGTTAGGCATTGGTAACCGCTCAGTAACATCTATCCATACATCATGAAAATCTTGGTCATCTACAGACTGTGTAATATGAAAATTATCTGGATTACGCACAGGGAAGCCATTTGGTTGAGTTGTAGCTGCTTTAACTGCCCACATGCATGCTTCCTCATAAGCTGTTTGAGCTAAAGACGCAAGACGACCATCTAGTCTTTTCAACGCTTCGCAGTGATCAATCAAGACAGCTGTTTGTTCCTTAAGAATAGTTACCATATCATTCCCACTTGGATTGAAAGCAGCTCTAACCCTTTCACTTCCAATACTTATATTATCGCTCATATTTCTTTAACTCCTTTAGCATGTCATCAATTATGTCAGAAGCTTCCTGCAACCCCTGAACTATATCACTAGTATAAAATACATGAGACTCTTCCCACTCAAAAATCCTATTTCTTATTCTATTCTGTAACTCGATTAATGTATTAATCATCTTTTTTTATTATTTTTCCAGTTTTAGAGTTTATGCAAAAATCATCAATGTGTTTACCAAAACCACTCACCTTATGCTGCTCACGCAAAGCCTGTATACAAGCAGCTTGTGTTGCCATAGGAATGGCCTCCATACCGCCTGACCCAGGAGTGCTCAAGAAAATCACATAAACCCATTCAATCATTTAATATCTCCTCATCTTCAATAAACAGCATTTTTTGCGTAATAGCATAGCTATAGCACGTTACACCAAACTCATCTTTTACAGGATGTAGAGCATATCTCTTATTCAAGACCGCATCCTTATCATAATAAACAAGGGGCCTAAAGAAATTATCCTTCTTATTGGTACTCCATGCTTTAGGATAGACAGAATCACGGGCAAAGATTTCAAGCTTGTATGCACTAATAATAATCATCCCAGGAGCATCTGCAAAAATATCAGGTCTTCGATGCTCATCAGTTAGCTTACAATAACCTGTAACACTTACTTTTGTTATGAAAGTATTATCGAATAACGGACTGACTACGCCTTCAACCTGACTCAGATAAATATACAAATCAGTTTCATTATTTAAGAATTTTTCAACCGAATCCTGATTTATTTCGGAAAATGATGGCCCCACCTCTTAATCCTCCTATATTAAACCTTACTATTTTTTGCTATTCAAGGCAATTTTCTCGGCAATCATTAATAACAACTTAGCATCCTTTTTAGATAATTTTTTTAAAATAGACCATTTCGCAAAAAACAAAGAATCATTGCTTTCTTTAATACTACTCTTTTCTACATCAATAATATCTAGAAGCCCAACCCCAAGCTCATTGGCGATTTGATCTAATCTCTTTATCGCAGCAGGCATCGCCCTGTTCTCAAGACCTAGAAGACATGAATGAGTCACACCTATCCTTGTGGCCAAATCATTAATAGTAAGCCCGGCCCTAATCCTAAGACTACGAATATTTTTACCAATGTTCAACTTGTTTGATTTTCTCATACCTTCCCCCTTAAAATTTTTAATAATAGCAGAAAAAATTAAATTATCAATTCTCTTATCAATAAAATTGACATCATATTGACAACACACCCGTCTGTAACTAGAATTATTCTGTAATATGCTGGAAATAAAACATGAGCAAGTTACCATCAGAAGATAAGCTTACTTTATCAGAAGCAGCCAAGTGGCTCTATGAAACATATGGAATATGCCAAACAGGAACTTCCCTCAGAGGTTATTACAACAGAGGGTGCTTCCCATGTCAGAAAATTGCAGTGCCTCGAACAGGAAACGGGTACTTATGGTATGTAAGAAAACAAGACCTAATTAAATATTTTAAGCTAGATTAAGGAGATCTAACCTGTGCATGCTTAGCTTTTGCCTGCTCTTTTTCTATGTAAAGAATAATCTCATCCATATCCCAGATTATGCTATTTAGGAATTTCATTTGCATTTTATAGAATGGGTTTAAGAAACGAAACATGCTATATGATATTCTATTCCTTTCTTTTATGTAAAAATCTCTCTTATGCCGCATTAGAGTTAGGAAAACTCTCATTTCATATGTTTCAAATGGGCTAACCATCAAATTCCACCTCTATTATCTTATAAATATTATCCTTATCTTTAGGCACGCAATGCTTTTGAGACTCCGTAAAAAGATGATTCCTAACACAACCTTCTCTATCTCTATATAATGCAATATAGTACTTAGGAGTATCTAATGAGATTAAGAGGTCATAATCTTGACCCATTTTCTCCTTAAATATGGTCTTACAATTCTTTCCCAATAAATCCCATGTGTACATACATCCTTTAACAGACCCATATAAGAGCGGCTCTGGTAAGTCTACTACACTCAATTTTCCAACAACAATTCCAGTTACTGTAATTACCCTCTTTGCAGCCAGTCCTTCTTCTAAAGAGAATGGTATTGGTAGGTCAGTCATATTGAGCCTATTTCCCTATTTTTTAAGATTCCCTCTAGTAAACAGATGTGTATTGCGCCCACTGTAAACCTCGTATGACTCCAGGTCAGTGGCTTGAGTAATACCTGTCGCATAACTATCTAGCCTAATATAACGTGAAACGCATATCTGGAACCTTGAAAGCGCTTCTATGGCCTTTAAAGATGCCTCTTCAACACTGCCACTAATTTCAGCCTGCCTTCTTAAGTTTTTATATTGAAATGTAATCATTTAGTTACTCCTTACTTCTTTTTTTGCATTAACTCAGCTACATGTAAAATTTCATTGTGAATGTCTATGGGAATGTCTACTCCATAAATTGTTTTTATAAGATAATCGCCTTTATCCAAAAAAACTAATCCACACCCTTCCTTATCAATACGACACATAGGACCATGCTTTGTCATTATAATATGAATTTCGTATTTAGGGAGACCTTCCTCCGCCATAAATAAGTCAAAGGAAGATTCCTCTTTATCATCCCAATAATGACCATCTATAGTATAGTCTATAGTATAGTCTTGAATGGAGTCATCAAGATCTATTTCAACAACTCTAGCTATCACTGGATACTTAATATTCCGATCTTTACAACAAAAAATGTCTGTTACTTTACGACCGTCTCTCGTAACAACTGGTTTTCCTGCTAAAGCTTCTTCTAAGTTAAAAGGTCTCACTTTCTTGCTCCCCTAACATGAGCAAATCACGTTTATCTTCCTCTTTATCGAGATATGTATAACCATCTATAGTATAGGTTTTACGATAATATTGACCCTCTATCTTAGCTCTGACAGGATAATGGGTGGTTCGATCTTTGCAGTAAGAAACCTCAGTTATCTTGCGCCCATCTCTGGTGATAACTGTCTCTCCAGCTAATGCTTTTTCTAAATTAAATGGTTTCATTTATAACTTCCCGCATCAACTTGTCCAGGGGTTTCACCCAGGCCCTAAATTTTATTTCCATATTTCCTCCTGTTCACCAATCGACGTAATATAGGCCAACCTCACATGCCATCATTTTATACCGCATGCACAATGGTATTATTTTTATTATTGCGTTCCATCATGTATTTTTTACAATCATCTCCTTCAAGCGTATAGAATTTACTCTCCAAAACTATCCAATCATCGTCAAGCGGTATTGCGAAAATAACCCCAACTTCTTCCGTCTTCACGTTCAAAATCGTGGAAACACATATACCTACTTTATCCTCACTCATTATGAGATTCTCCTTATTCAATCTCTCTTTCTTAATATTGAACATATACTTCAATAGAGTCATATTTTTCTATTAAATCTAATAATCTTTGCGCCCCATCCACCCCATCATCTCTAAGACCAGTAATATACTCTAAATCACTGCAATCTAACTTCAATGGCCATGAATCAGTATACGGTGTTACATGACTAAACATACCATGTTTTTTTGACAACATATCTATCAATGGCCCTTCTCCAACAAACTCGCCATGGATAACTTTTCTTGCGTGTAAACTACGAGACATATTAGCCAACCCCTCCTTAATTATCCTTAATCACTCTATGATATCCACCACAGATGCTTCTAAGCCTATCGATACAACTATTAAGCATTAAGGCCGTACCTTCACACGGAGGAAAGTCATGGTCACCATATAAAGACCTAATAACATGAGTTAAATCATTGATAACGGGACGAATTGGCTCTGCATAAAGCTCCCAAAGGAATCGCCCTTTTATCTCTTCTTCTAGCTGATCTCGGTATTCGGTTAACCGCAATACGCGATGTAGGGGATTTAATATTATAGTATGGCAAGCGGAAACTGATGAAGTAAAGTTAAAAATTTCATTTTCGCGATGAGTCTCTTCTATTTTAATTAAGTCTTTAAATATCATGTTTTACCCCAATGCTATACAGCACCTTTAATCCAAGACTCCCAACTTTTTTCAATATAAATCATAGCCTGACAGAAGTTGATACCCACAGAGAATGGCGAACCGTAGAGATCATAACCTTTCTTCAATGAATCATTTATATCTTTTGAAAGAGCCAGCTCACATCTATTCGTATGAATTATGTAATCCTTAACAGGTGTAGTCATCCCATATCCCATTATTTAATATCCTCCTTATCACTATACTTAACAAGCTCAACGCATAACATGTCCATCCAATTGTAGGATAAACACCTATTTTGCTCCTCCGTATTTGCATCATATCGGAAAAACTCAAACCCTTCAGTTAGCAAGGTATTGATTTCCATCATAGATTTAGTCAGATTTTTTGTATCAATGCATATTAATTTATATGTTGTTATTTTTCTCATTATTTTTTATCTCATCCTCTATGTACCAGAGCGCCTTCCTTAAATCCTCTATTTTATTTCCTTTCTTTTCGCAACGCCAGATATATTTCATGGCGTTTCCAAGATTAAATGACATCCCCCTTACAACATCAATACATTCAATTTCATGATTACAATTCGAGCATCTTGCATCGGCTTTGTAATGAGTGGGATGGTTAACATTGTCAGATAAATCATGATTTTTTATGACCGCCCCATCTGCAGAAGGAAAGACCCATGGACATGGAAGACCGTTGGCTCCTTGACAGCCACTATGCCCACATACCAAGCAAACACTAGTTGATGAGTATTCTGATTGAATATTATCTTCCAAAAACCGCCGATCAAAATCATCACAAGATGCATTCCTGCATACAAGTCCAGACCAACAAGGAGAAAGGACAAGTGACATATCATAACCACACTTATGACAAGAAATAGGGTCATTACTCATCTTTGGTTCCACCCTAAAAACTCCAGACCCTCCTGTTGGAGGATTATTTGTATTAATTGAAGGTCCTTCAGGCTGATATCCACCATTTTTAAACATATTAACCTCTTTTTCTGACTATTATCCTACACAATTCATCAACAATCCTTTCTATCCTTTTATTTTCTCTTTCCTGTTCATCTCTTTTATATTCCGAACAATACATAGTATTTGCTCTGCCTTTACACTTTTTCTTGCTACAATAAAGACATTTTGGTGGAAAAAATAGCCCCATTGATTTCACCTCCGAACATCTAAAAATACCTTTGTCTTGTACTCTCACTTTTATTCATGCGACATCTCATCCAAATATTTTTTCGCTGATTCATAGTCTGCGAAGATAGATATGATTCGATTCGCTCTTACATCGAAAACTCCATACTTGATAGTCTCATTATGTTCAGTTCGAGTTAGCACTATTACGAATGGTTCTATACTAGCGTTCATACCCTCTGGACACATTATAAAGTTAGTCATATTTACCTCATTTCATTAGGGTGGTCTTCGCATTCCGGATTTATACATACGGAATAATATTTATTCGGATAAAGCCTATCGCGCTCCTAAACCTAGCAACAACACGCAAAGAAATCAACATCATGTATTTCGGACCCTGTAATTATATTATAATGATGCCAAAACTCCGGATCTGTTTCCTTGTAACAATCTTCCTTATCCTTGTTATTGATGCCAGAGAGACATTCACCGGTAGCTATAAAATTTCCAGCTCCACGCATAAGATAAACAACATCGACACCCAAAGAAGATGCATAACGCTCCATCCAGGCCCAGGATTTCTTAAATTTTGCATTCTCTTCAATAGAGCTACGCGATGAATCAACTTCAATATCAATTTTAGGGTGAGTCCAAACGTGACGTAAAGAGTTTATTTGACGAGGATAAATGACTACCCAGAATTTCTCTCCGGGGCTTACATGTTTTTTTAAAAAGGGGTCAACTATACCTATCGCCTCCGGGCCATATGGTTTGGCCATAGACGCAATACCATCCTGAAGCATTACATGCGTACCAATATCCAAAAGCTGGCCAGCAACTGCAGGAATAACTGCTAAATGAATAGCATCCCTGAATTCTTCTTTAGTGTGTATCATGCCTAGCGTTTCTAAAGCATCTGTTGATACTGTACGTTTATCTGCTGTCATTGTTTTTTCCCTTTATTAATATAATTAATCCATAATCTCCTGTAATACTTTATCAACTATTTTATTAAAATATTTTGGTGTTAACTTCTTCTCCAAGCCTTCATTGATTGCAGACACGAGCTTATCATAGTGCTGATCACGCAGAATATTTTTTGTTGTTTCTCTAACTACTGATTCAATAACATTTACCATTCCGCTACGATAGATATTCCTTGGGTCAAGACACTCCTTAACTATATCAGTGATAATACTACCTAGTGATGAATTTAAAATTGCGTCTTTAACTATCTTATCTATATCTTCTGGTTTTATCTCTATATTCATGCTTATCCTCCTATTTTTGTTTAAACATGTATTACATGTAATCTGCAGCTTTAATAACGCACCTTTAATTCAATGGACCCATACTTTTCTATCAAATCAATTATTTTCTGTGCCCCTTCAATCCCTCCATCAGCTAGACCATAAAAATATGGTATATCATTAGCATTTACCATCACATCCCGCAAATCTGATCTACGTCCACTTCGCTCACAGTGCTTGGTTAAAATATCTATCAATTCCCCACCACCGACGAAGTATTCAATAGGCGTCAAACAGGCATACAAATTACGTGACATTTCTTTACTCCTTATCATCTTCACTACAAATAGGTACACTAACATCCCATTTATGAGCCATCTCCATGACACTCTGCTTGAGTATGTCTATTTCTTCGTTAAAAAGCACAATATCTTCAATATTCGTCAACACTATCCATACCTCCATCATGTAAATAACCACGAATACAAATATTCGTAATTTGATGTTCAACTTCAACATTTATATTGATATCGGAATCATGAGTTATCGTAGCATTCGGATATAACTCTTTAATCATATTCAAAAGGGCAATGTAATTATCTAGACTTGCGACAATCTTAGTCATGGTTCTGATGCTCATCCTTGGCGAAATCGCCGTCTTCTTCCACACCTAAGATTCTATTTAGAACCTCTTCTCGGTGAATTTCAACTTCCTCAGGGGCATCAAACCGAATTTTGGCCTGACCTCCTGCGGCAGAAATAACTGTCACCTTTATTTTTCTTCCAATGAAAACTGACTCACCTACTCTCCTTGTTAACACTAATCCAGGCATTTTAACCTCCTATTAAATAATATATATTTTTTAATCTTTATCCTTTAAAGTCCTTCAAGAAAATAGTTGCATCAATCCCGTGCGAAGCAAATACCTCAACACAGGTCGCTCTAATTTCTTTTTCATAATCACAAACCGTCTTTTCGATGATATGATCGAAAATCCTTTTCAGGTCAGTAATAGTTAGCACTCCCCTGCTCTCCTTCTCCTTATATTCTGCTGCTACATCATTAAGAAGCAATATCACCTGCGCCCTAACCACATCACTTAGCACATCTTCATTCATTTAACTATCTCCTTTTTAATTATACATCCCCAAATCAATCATAGCCTGGTCAATAGAAAGAACCAACAATCCCCCCACACCCAGTAATACACATAGTAACAAAAAAATAAAGAAAATCAACAGGAACATTGTTAAAAAATCTTTCATTCTGTTTTTTTTAAATTAAAATAGATTATTGCTTCACCAAACTGCTCCAGCACCGACTTTAACATGGCAGAGCCTGGAAAACCCATATCAACAAACGCCTGTATATAATCTCCATGCTTCTCTAGAGATAAATGACGTTTACTACCAAGAGGTAGAATAAATTTTTTACGTAACAATCGGCACAGGCGATCGCTACCAGATTTTGATAAATCAAAAACAACAGCCTGCTTTCCCTCATGCTCCTCAAATATCATTTATCACCCCAATCATTATTTTTTATAGTCTTTCAAAAAGATACTACAATCAATCCCATGTGTGGCAAATATTTCTATAAATGAATGCCTCATTTTATTTTCCCATTCTAACTTGCCACTATCCATCATCTCATCAAAAATCTGCTTTAAATCTGATAACGATAATGTTCCTCTACGCAAGACGTCTTTATAAAGAATTGCTGCCTCATGTATTAATTTTACATCTTCTTCGCTAAGCATTTTTCCACCTATATCAATTCTGATTTAATTAAAGTCCATTATTACATTTCTCACAAGTCTCCTTCTTGACTCGAAAGACTATTTAAGAAATCTTTATAAAGATTAACCGCCTGCTCTTCAGTCATATTTGTCATATCAGCATTGAAATTAGCTACCTTGCCATTAAGCTCAATATTACTCTCTACAACTCTTTTCTCAGTATAGCTATGAACCCTTTCCAATTTCCACGCAGCAGCACCCCAGCCTTTAGCCTCTGCACAAGCAGCATCTATCCTATCTAATAAAGCCAAGGCATCAGTAGCCCTTGCCTCGCGTAGAGATACACATAATGCATAGTACTTATAGCGCTCCAACTGACTTATTTCTTCAAGGTAAGTCTTTTTTTCTTCCGCGGTCATGCTATCCATTTTTTCATCGATAAATTCACTCTCAAACTGCTCTCCCCACGCTTTCCACCTTCGTAATGTCTCCTTCGAAATGCGCGCATATTCAGCCGCTAAAAGATATGTGGCACCTTTCCCTACCGCATAAACTATTTTGTCGTGAGTCTCTTTTGTTAACATGCTCGGTCTTCCTGCTTCTATCTCACCTTTAATAGAAGACCGGCCTTTTTTATTAGCCATCACACCCTCTTTAACCTATGATTTGGTATTAGAATAGCAACATCTAAAAAAAAATCAAACTTTTTAAAAAGAATTTGACTTCTTCTATATGTGGAACCATAATGTATGGGTTAATTTAATGACAGGAGGGAGGACTAGTGATCAAAGTGGAAAAAAACTATCTTACTATTAAAGAGGCCATAAGCTTTCTGAATTTCCATGGTGTAGAAAGAACGCCGAGATGTTTAGCCATGGCATGCCAAAATGGCAGATTAAAAAGAGCGAAGTTGATGGAAACGCAAACAGGACAAAAATACTGGAAAATACCAAAGAAGTCCATTATATCGACCTTTCTTTTATAAGTTATTTTTATTTACACAAACAAATGCTAAAAGAGGAATAAAATGTTACAAAAACCAAGAGAAGATCATCTCGAATATCGTTTATTTAAAGAGCTTAAAAGAAGAAGAAGTGAGGTGAATATATATTTAGTAAATGGCATCAAGCTCTCAGGGCATATTCAAGAGTTTAATAGAACCTGCATATTGTTAGTCAATCTTGAATCGACTTCAAGTCAGATTATTTATAAAACTGCTATCTCTTCTATTGTTCCTAAGAATCTCGTTTTCAATCTGACCTCTTCTGAAGATGAGATGTACAGGTATTAATATGAAAATAGAAATAGATTTTACTGATGAAGAGATGGTAGCGCTTGATTATTTAGTAAAGCATTATAAGGTGGGGGATATAAATTCACTGATAATGAATGCATTGTCAGTGTTACACCATGCGCATGATGGGGATTTGTTTATATCAAGGAATCAGGAGCTTTATAGGATAAAAATGGAGAATACAGATGGGCGATAGAGAACATCTTGATTTTACTGAGAAATTCGCGAAAAAACTCCTAGAAATTCAAAATAGGAAGCTTCAAGAGCTTAAGAGTCTATCACAAATGTCTCGGGCTCTGGGAGGAGATGAGGAGTTTAAAAGGCAATATAACTTTATTCAAGGACTTATTCATGGTCTTAGAAGTGTCATTATGATTTTAGAAGCTAGACCGGAATGAACCTTAAGCTCCATATAAAAACAAAGATTCGGAGTAAACAAAGGCCAAGAATTGGCGCTAAGGGGGTTTATACGCCTAAACAGACGAAGGAATATGAAACGGAGATAGCGTGGCATGTTAAGGCTTGCATGTTAAAAAATGGCCTTTATAGCCCCATGAATGGGCTTATAGGAGCGGATATAAAATTCATACTAAAAAACAACAGGAAGATAGACATAGATAATTGCGTAAAAGCGGTTTTAGACGCGTGTAATGGACTTGCATACAATGATGATAGCCAGATAGTCTTTATGCGCGCTTACAAGCTTTATAACCCTCATGATGAAGAGGGTATTTCTATAGAGATATTTGATTTCTCTAACGAATTTTATGCTTAAAACGAGAAAACATAGGATATTATTAAATAGTACTTGTTATCGTGATGGTGGCTTAGGAGGTAACATGAAATATCTAGAGATATTTATAAGTTATTTTAAAAATTTGTTTAAAAAGAAAGACATAATTATTACCTCTGTCAGGCATGACTCCCCCTCAATTTATGCTCTTCATGATCATAAAAAAAAATTTAGATGTGTCCAGGAAGAACTAAAGGCAAGTTTTAAGAGTTGGGAACAAGGAAGTGTTCAATCTGTATTTATTCCCTCTAGGAGAGTTCCTTGTATAAAGCAAGACAAAGTCAAATGTAAAAGACCCAGCCTTCTTGAAGAGGCTATCGTTCATAGTTATTCTAAGAAGTTACAAGTTTGGGATAATTGGGATAAATATAATCTTAATGAAATGTATTTCAAGAAATATAAAAGACGTATCAGGTTTGATTAATTGCTAAAACAAGGTACGTAGCAGGTTATAGATGAGGTAATTAACCAACCCCTGTTTTAGCCATTTTATGGTACAACGGGTTATTATCCTTGTCAACTTTACCTTAGCTTTGAAAGAGACCTGTCGATACCAGATAAGTATCGACAGTTATAGCGTCTTGTAGCCCTATTAAAGCTCTTCAGAGACCGAGTAATAGGATTCTTTAGGTCTAACTCCTCCAGGCAGTTTCTCAAGCTCATGTAGCATTTTCTTGTTAGCATTTAGAAAAGTAATAACATTATGCGACATGTCATATCCATCTTTTACAGCTTGGTAGAGATCAATATTTTCATCTTTATTGTTATCATTAAATTTACTAAGTGTCTCGACCTGCTTTTGATGATACACGCGAATGTAATCCACTAGATGCATGTTCATCTTATGAAGAGACTCAATAAGGGTATAAAGATTATACTCGCTTCCATATTTTATTTTATCTTTAGTTGATAAATCTTTTTCATCTTCACTCATCTCATATCCTCTTTGAAACTTGAGTTTTTATCATTGCAGCCATAGTTTTATTAAATGGTTTTTGCATTCTGCATGCAATGCCATGATCATCTATGCCAACTTTAAAGTGCTCTTGATTTGCTGAAAGCATATAAATAGGCACGGTGCCATTGTAGTATGAGCTTAATATCTTTGCAATAGAGTCACCTTGGATGTCAGGTAAATCAATATCAGTTACAATAACGTCAAAACGTGATTTTAATGCACGTCCTATGCCTTTGCAGCCGTTTTCGCAATGGGTAACTTCAAAGCCTGCTGCTGTTAACATGTGTGACTGTATTTTTGCTTGCATTGGATCATCTTCGATAAGTAACGCTGTATACATAATAAGTCTCCTTGGGTTAATCACATTTTCAGTATTGTTAATAATTTATGTAATGTCAAATACAAATATTTAATGCTGTAGCTAATATATGTTTATATCTTACATGTTTTATCAGGTCTCACTTAACTCAAATATAGGTATCACTTAATTTTAATCAAAATATTTTCCTCCTTATAAACCCAGTTAATGAATTCATGTTTTCCGTCAAATTAATGGTTTTTTTGATGTTTCTTGTATGCTAATAGCTCGTTAAATGCCAATATTTTTGCATCTTTTGAGTTTATGGAAATAAAGCTCGTTAACATTTGTAACTGCTCAAAGTAGTTTTTGATAGTGAGCTATGAGTTGGTCATAAATAATCCGATATTTTTGAATATCATTCCCTGCAATATTGTAAGCCTCTGTAATTATTCTCTTTTTCAACTCGGCGCTTAAATCACTGCCAGTATTTTTAACTGGTTTTGCACTTATTTTATTTAAAATATTTCCTAGTGCATTCGTCAATGTGAAGTCCGTCATTTTTTTGACATCTTCTCGCTTGTCTTGTCTTTGCTTTAGTTTCTCTTTTTTCCATTCTCTTTGTTTATTTATTACTGCTGAGTGCACATTAATGTCATTGAAGAAACGTTCACTAAATGTTTTGATGGCTGTTAAAGCTCTTTTAGAGCCATCTATGCATCTTATGAACTTACGCTTTACTGAAAGATAACCAGACTTTTTAAGGTCTGCAAAAGCTCTTTTAACTCGAATAAGAGAGAGACCACTTTCTTGAGCAATGTACTCCTGATCACAAAGAGGAATAAAACCATTCCCTTCATCAATACCAACTCTAAAGCTAGCTAACTCTAGATGAGTTAACATAACATCACAAACACTAGAGATGGCGTGAAGTCTCTCTTGTCGTTTTGAGCGCTTTATATTTAGGCAGCATAAGCGTTGATATATCAATGACTTTTTGTCAAATAATGCTTTCAAGCCTATTTTAGCCTTATTAATAATATCCACTTTTTTACTCTTTTTCGTGAAGAGCTCTACCGTACAACGTATAAGCTATACTATCAACCCTGCTTTTCACGTATGGCTAATGTCTCACAATAAGTTAAGATATTAGCCATAGTCTTTTGGCTAGTTACTCTTTAAGATGGGGTACTTTTTAAAATTGGAGATAAATATGACTGACTCTTTGTTAACGCGTGAACATGATGAATGCTTTGAAGAAACCGCAAGAATGGTTAGGCTTGCCAAGGAAGTTTCCGACATTAATCGTATTTGTGACAAGATTATGGATTGGCATCGTATAGCTAGATTAATTCAAACTGAGCCAAGCATCCATATAAAGAGAGAATTACTTAATGCTTTATATAATCTTGACTTTAGTCTTCACATGCAAAATCCAGAAGATTACCCCTGCATAGAGTTAGATCAATATTCTTCAGAGGCTCCTATCCCCGAAGAACCCCA
>Ga0310811_10000499_pt1 | contig 51002 bp, 51 predicted proteins | sample YCmetagenome_FD_207642 | JGI IMG/M metagenome (GOLD analysis project Ga0310811, IMG submission 207642) | Soil microbial communities from experimental microcosm in Duke University, North Carolina, United States - YC | ecosystem: Engineered > Artificial ecosystem > Soil microcosm > Unclassified ... | reverse complement strand
AACCCAAGGGGTTTGCTTCGTCCTGACTGACGGCCCGCCTAAACCGCACTACTATTCCTGTCGAAAACCTGAAGTGGTCTTGGGCTGCGCCAAAGAGCCGCGTGTGTAATTCGTCTCCTTGTAACCGCCAGGCGACCGCGGGAATGAGCTTGTAATCGACCCCGCCGCCAATCGCGGTAATCAGCGAGGTGTCTGAGTTCGAAATACCGCCGCCGTGGTCGCTCTGGTGCGATATGCCGACCATTACGTGGGCAAACGGTGTAAACCTTCCAACCGGAACCGAAACACGCGGACCAACCATGAACGAAACTCGCTTCCCGTCCATATTGACGGAGGCGCATGACGGCGGTGTTGCACACGCGACGACGTCGTGTGAGCCGTAGTGCGCGCTCAAGTCACCGACCAGCCCAATCCACGGCAGGAACTTGCCCTCACCAGATAGCTCCCAGCCGTTGAAGTTCGTACTATGAGACCCCTGCAGGCCCGAGGAGTTTGCAAACAATCTCCGCCCGAGTAGGTGTATCCAAAGAAAATATTTCCACCGGGAAGTTGAGCTTGTGCGCCGATGGCGCAGAGGCCTACCGACAAAATAAGAAGCATTGATCTGCGCATGATTTCATTTGGATGCGCAGAATCTCAAAATCGGAATACAAGGCCCATCGAGAGCCGAATATGGCCTTGCGAATTGCCGAACAGACTGGTATGCAGATAGTCCAACTGGCCGCGTGCCGCCACAACTTTGAGCAGGTTGTAATCGACGCCGCCGCCAATGGCGGTTGCGAAACTCGTGTCCGAGTCTGAAGTCATTGTTCCACTATCGCTCTGGTGTGCTACCCCGATCAGCACCTGCGCAAAAGGCGTGTATCGCCCTCTCGCCATCGAGGCCCTCGGTCCGAACATGATCTGGTGGCGGCTGGCGCTGACTTGGATCGCCCCGATGCGCTGTGAGCCATAGTGCCAATCCAGATCGGCGACAACTCCAAGCCATGGCAGATACTTTCCTTCGACTGAGGCCTCCCAGCCATTCAGATTGACCGTAGACCCTCCCGTCCCCGCAGAAGAAGATTGCGTAAAGGTATTGCCGCGCGAATAGGAATAACCGAAGAAGACGTTGCCCCCCGAGGGCATTTGCGCGTGAGAGACAGCACAAAGAAAAAACGCAGTGCAAACGATGGCGCCGATTTTGTACACCCAAGTCTCCTTGCGGCTTGGTCGAACCGCGTCGGTTTTCGATGCCGAACTGGCCTGAAACGGATGTACCGCAGTGCGTGCTTTCCGGCAGGTTTCTAGCAAGATCAATCCTCTCTCTCCTAATTTTCTACGAAAAATGTAACAATAACGCCCTGTCGCGCATCCATGCTAGATCGGCATTTTCTGTCTGCCGATGCTCTGGTTCGTGGGGGAACGTATGCACGCAAGCCTCGCACAGTTTGCTTGTAGTCCGTTGAGAGAGCAGTATCAGGCAATTCGCAAGAAAAGCTTGGAACTCACGCAGCCTTTCTCGGCAGAAGACCAGATGCTGCAGTCCATGCCCGATTGCAGCCCCGCCAAATGGCATCTCGCTCACACCACCTGGTTTTTCGAAACATTCATCCTGGCAGCTCATCTTCCCGGATATCGGACTTTCGACCAGCGTTACAAGCACCTCTTCAACTCTTACTACAAGCAGTTGGGATCGCACCCGTACCGCGGATCACGCGGTCTAATGTCGCGGCCGAGTTTAAATGAAGTGCATTCTTATCGGGCGCATGTAGACGAAGCCATGATGCGGCATCTCGAATCGACAGATAAAGCCACAGCAGCGCTGATCGAGCTTGGCCTTAATCATGAGCAACAGCATCAGGAATTGATTCTCACCGATATTAAGCACGCGCTCTGGTCCATGCCGCTTCGTCCCGGACGTGTCAGTCAGCTTCGAGCTGTCGCCCCGGAAGTTGATCTGCAATGGATTGGTTGCGGAGGAGGCATTCACAAGGTCGGCCACTATGGCGATGGGTTCGCTTTTGATAACGAAGGCCCGCGCCATGAAGTCCTCCTGCCGGCGTTCCGGCTCGGCTCGCGCCTGGTGACGAATTCCGAGTATTTGGAGTTTATGAACGACGCAGGGTACCGCCGGCCGGAGTTGTGGCTCTCGGATGGGTGGGATGCTGTCTGCGCTCAGGGTTGGCGTTCCCCTCTCTACTGGGAGGAGGATGGCGGCCGGTGGTCCGAGTTTGCGCTGTCGGGGATGCGAGACCTTGATCCTAAATCGCCCGTCTGCCACGTCAGCTACTACGAAGCGGATGCCTACGCGCGCTGGGCCCGCGCAAGGCTCCCACGAGAGGAAGAGTGGGAGGTTGCCGCTGCGCAAAATCCATCCAAAGGAACGTTGCTCGAAAACGGCAACCTTCATCCACAACCTGCCAACGGCGACGGCCTGCAGCAGATGTTCGGGGATGTTTGGGAGTGGACATCCAGCGCATACCTCGCGTATCCCGGATTTGAGCCCGCGCCCGGTCTCGTCGGTGAGTACAACGGGAAATTCATGTGCAATCAGTTCGTACTGCGGGGAGGCTCGTGCGCGACTCCTTCCAGTCATATCCGCGCGACCTATAGAAACTTTTTTCCTCCTCACGCACGCTGGCAATTCTCCGGCATAAGGCTAGCCAAATGATCGCTCGACCGCTTGTTTCTCCTCCACAATATGCTGAAGAAGTCATTCGCGGGCTAAGCTCTCCCCGTAAAACATTACCTTGCAAATTGTTTTACGATGCCCGAGGCTCGGCACTGTTCGATGAGATCACGCTGCTGCCCGAGTATTACCTGACACGCACGGAACTCGAAATCCTGCGCGACCGCTCTCCGGAAATTGCGCGCGCCGCCGGATCGCCGGTTTCGATCGTTGAACTGGGCGCGGGAACTGCGACGAAAACCGGAACGCTGCTCTCGGCGTTTGCCCGCGGGCAGATGCGAGTGAAGTACTTTCCCGTCGACATCTCGCCGGCCGCGCTCGAGGATGCGAGAAAGCGGATCAGGCAGGATTGTCCGCCTGTGGTTGTCAAGCCTATCGTCGCCGATTTTTCTGATGGCTTCGGCTTTCTTCGTAATATTCACGAACGAAAGCTTGTTCTTTACCTCGGGTCGAGTATCGGTAACTTTGATTGGAACGAAGCAGTGGCGATGCTCAAGAGCGTTCGCGGTCAGTTGTCACCCAGAGATACATTGTTGCTCGGCACCGACATGGTAAAGGCGCCGGAGATACTTGTCCCTGCTTACGACGATGCTCGAGGGATCACGCCTCAGTTCAACAAAAACATTCTGGTGCGCCTGAACCGCGAGCTGGGCGCCGACTTTGATCTGAGCGCATTTCGCCATGTCGCCGAGTGGAGCCCTCGTGCCTCGCGAATGGAAATTTATCTCCAGAGCGAGCGAGATCAGACCGTGGCTTTTGCGGACCTTAATCTCACGGTCAGGTTCGCCGCGGGCGAGAGAATCCACACGGAAAATAGCTACAAATACACGCTGGCGATGATCGAGCAGATGCTCTGTGTTTCCGGTTTCAGACTTGAGAAGACGTGGTTCGACCAGCAGAAATGGTTCGGTCTGAATCTGGCTCGAGTATAAAATTCGGGGGGATACACCGTTCGAAATGGATTCCCCTAAAGCTGTCTCAGTAATCGTCGGCACCTACAACAATCTGGACATTTTGGAGACGACGCTCGCAGCTTTCTCCGTGCAGAGCGCCCGCAACTTCGAAATTGTTCTCGCCGATGATGGCTCAAATCAGGACTACCGCCCGATCCTCACACCATGGGCGTCGAAATTTGCGCACGGAATTGTTCACGTCACGCAGGGAAAGCGCGGCTTCCGTAAAGCGCGCGTGCTCAACCGGGCTGTGATCGTCAGCCGCTTCGACCCATTGATCGTCAGTGATATGGATTGCGTGCCCCATCCCGACTTCGTGCGAAATCATCTGGCATACGTCAAGCCTGGCACCGCCATCACCGGGAGAAGAACGCACGTGAAAAATGACGCTCTGCCGGATGCACAAGCGATCCTCAACCATGGCCTGGGCTTGACGGCTCTGCGATTGATAAACCTTCGCCTGACAGGAAAGGCGCGCATCATCGAGCACGGATTCGTCTCTCCAATACTCTACGAGTCAGCTAATCTTCGTTTACACGGCAGCAACTTTTCTGCCTATCGGCAAGACATTCTCGCGGTGAACGGATGGAACGAAGAATTTGAAGGCTGGGGTGACGAAGATTCCGATCTCGGCGTTCGGCTTCAAAACAATGGAGTACGAATTCGAAATCTGAGAAACAAAGTTATTCAGTTCCACGTCATGCACGACAAGTTGCCTTCGATAAACCCGCGCAATGAGGCTCTGTTCGATCGCAGCCGCAAGCAAGGTCTCGCCTGGGCGCGGCGCGGGATCGCAGAGAGTAATGCGGAGGAGTTTACAGTACGCCGCTACGGCGCCACTGAGCAGGTTCCGGCCTAAGGCAGGTCATCGGCCCTTCACAACTTTCGCGGTCGTGATCGCCTGCCCCACATGTCTCTGCGTGTGGTCGGCGACGTGGACGAGAATTCCTCCTACAGTGGTTGGCATTTGCTGGCGACCGATCGTGCGCGGCAATTCAAAATCCGCCGGTGAAAATGCTCTAACCCTTTCGCCCGCGCTTTTCAGTGCAGCAAGCAGTTCGGAAAAAATCTCACCCCGAGGCGCCCCGGATTCCAATTCCGCTTTCATCGCCGCAATTTGTTCCGTGCTTAAAGACTTTTCTTCAGCATAAGTGAGCAAGCGATCCATGCTGCGTGCAATATGCCGTAGCTGAAACGCAACCGGCGCAATACCGTTAGGCCGCGCGTTCAGTTGTTCGTCAGTCAGTCCGCCACACCAACGTTCCAGGTCTTCTTTAGCCAGTTCGAGCGCATGAAGAACGGCACGCTGTACCGCTGGGACTTCGGTCAATGTTCCCCGCAACCAAGGCTCTGGAAGGTTTTGCGCTGGCATGGATTCAGTATAGTGAACCGTCGTTGCCGGTTTTGGTTTCGAGCCGCAACGTTATATGCTTGCGCCGTGCGGCAACGGTTGGAGCGATCTCCTGCGGTTCCTCTCTATCTCGGCCTGGTCATAACGCTGGCCGCAGTGGTGGCGTACTCCGCTTACGTCGCGAACCGGATAGGCATACTCCGCCGTCTGCAAAATGATCTTATCGATCGCAATCGCAAGGATTCACTCCAGCTCTTGCGAATTCAAAATGAGCTGAACTCCATCGGCATTTCCATGCGCGACATGCTCGATACGGGTCCGCTGGACCCGGCTCAGCGTTACCCCCTGACCGCCTGGCGTCCGCAGTTCGAGCGTATGCGCTCCGATCTGGACGACGCATTTCAACGGGAGAAACAGGTTTCGCCGCAGGGGCGCACCGAAGACCAGCAACGCTATCTGGAGAGTTCGCTCACGCAATTTTGGGACGCGGTGAACCGCACGTTTGAGTTGGCTGCGAATGGAAGGGAAGCCGAGGCTCGCGAGCAAGTCAGAATCTCTCTACAGGCCCGTCTGGCTGCGCTCAGCACTGCAGTTGCGCGGCTGCTGGTGCAGAACAATGAAAGCGAAGAGCGGGCGGCTGCACAAGTCACGGGCATTTATGAACGCGTCGAGCGCCAGGCGTATTACTTCGTTATTGCCGTGCTGATCGCAATTATTCTCACCAGCCTGTATCTGATCCGCTCCAATCGGCGGCTCTTCAACCAACTGGCCACCCTTTCTGAACAGCGCAGCGATCTCGCCCAAAAGCTTATCTCTACTCAGGAATCGACGCTTCGCCATATTTCCCGTGAACTGCACGACGACTTCGGTCAGATTCTGACTGCCATGGGCGCGATGCTGGGACGGGCGCGCAATCAGGCGCCCGAAGGCTCGGACCTTAGAGCCGACCTTGTCGAAGTTCGCGAGATCGCGCAAAGCACGTTAGACAAAGTCCGCAGCCTGTCGCAGGCGCTTCATCCCGTCATGCTTGAAGAGGCTGGACTTGAACACACAATCGAGTGGTATTTGCCGGTGCTGGAAAGGCAAACTGGAATTGGCATATCCTACGAGAAATCCGGCGCGCCATTTGCCGTGAATGGAAGTGACGCGGTCCATGTCTATCGCGTATTACAGGAAGCGCTGAACAATGTTGTGCGGCACTCAGGCGCTAAACAAGCTTGGGTGCGGCTGAGGTTTGCTTCTCAGGAACTGCAACTTGAGGTCGAGGACCACGGCTCAGGCTTTCCGGTGGTTCGCCCACGTCAGGGGATCGGCCTGGTGGCGATGCGAGAACGTGCTGAATTGCTCGGCGGTGAGATCGCCTTCGACAGGCCTGCGGACGGAGGCACTCTGGTGAAGTTGACAATTCCGCGGCACACATTGGAGACGCATGCCTGAAAACAAAATTTCCGTTCTACTGGTAGATGATCACAGCCTGGTACGGCGCGGATTTCGCCGCATGCTCGAGGATGAACCCGACATCAAGGTCGTCGGCGAGGCCGCAGATGGCGAAGAAGCGGTTAAACTCGCGCGATCGCTGAAGCCGCAAGTGATCGTCATGGATTGCGCGCTGCCGGGAATTAACGGGCTTCAGGCAACTCGGAAGATTCTGGAAATTGCGCCGGAAACGCAGGTCCTGATGCTCAGCATGCACACGGAAGAAACCTGGGTGCGGCAGGCGCTCGATGCCGGAGCTCGCGGGTACGTTCTCAAGAACGCCATGGACCTGGAATTGGGATCTGCGATCCGCCGCATCGTGAGCGGCGAGACTGTTCTTGACGCCCAGCTTGAGAAACAGGAGTCGTTAAAAGGCGAACGCAGCAGCGGACTGACGCCACGTGAAGTTGAGATTCTGCAACTGATCTGCGACGGCAAATCGAACAAAGAAATCGCAGCGCAACTCGATCTGAGCGCCAACACGGTTGCTGTTCATCGCGCCAATATCATGGACGCCCTGGGAATTCACAAGACCGCCGAACTCGTCGTGTATGCGATTCGTAACGGGTTGGTGAACATTCCGTGAACCGGCGTTCGTTTCTAAAAGCTAGTTCATTAGTCGGCTCCGCCAGTGTTGTGGGTCTTGCGACTGGATGGGAGCAGTTGTGGGCCGGGCCGCAGACTTCGACGGGTTTTCACTTCACGGATGTCACCACTTCCTCTGGACTCAACTTCAAGCACAACAATGGCGCCTACGGCGGTAAGTTTCTGCCGGAGACGCTAGGTTCGGGCTGCGCTTTTCTGGACTACGACGCAGACGGGTGGCAGGACATCCTTCTGGTCAACAGCCTCGATTGGCCCGGACATGCCCGGCAGCGCTCAACCTTGAAGCTTTACCGCAATAACCGCAACGGCACCTTCACTGACGTGACTCGTCCGGCAGGCCTGGATATCGAAATGTATGGCATGGGAGTGGCCGTTGGGGACTACAGCAACGATGGTTTTCCCGACATTCTGATTACTTGCGTAGGCCAGAACCGCCTTTTCAAAAACACAGGCAGGGGAACGTTCGTCGACGTGACGAACTCCAGCGGCCTGGGAAAGCGCCAGGCCTTCAGCACCTCGGCGCTTTGGTTTGACTATGATCGCGACGGCCTGCTCGATCTCTTTGTATGCAACTACGTGAAGTGGGCGCCGGAGCACGATGTGTTTTGCAGCCTCGACGGTAAACACAAATCGTATTGCACGCCCGAAGCCTACGTAGGGCAGACTTGCTGGCTCTTTCACAACCGAGGGAACGGAACATTTGAAGACGTGACCGCGTCGAGCGGAATTTTCGACAGTAGCTCAAAGTCGCTCGGCGTCGCCATGCTCGACTTTGACCACGACGGCTGGCCTGATCTGCTCGTCGCGAACGATACCCAGCCCAACAAGTTGTATCGCAATCAGCGCAATGGCACCTTCAAGGATGTTGCGGTAGAGGCGGGAATCGCGTTCAGCGCCGAAGGCAAGGCGCGCGCAGGCATGGGAGTTGACGTTGGTGATTTCGACAATTCCGGCCGCCCTGGAATTGCCATCACAAATTTCGATAACGAGATGATCGGCCTCTACCGCGCCGATGGCAGCGGGAACTTTGCCGATGTCGCTGTGCAGAGCGGCGTCGGATTGCCCTCGAAGACCACGTTAGGTTTTGGCTGTGCTTTTGCGGATTGCGATCTCGACGGCTCACTCGATCTGATCGCTGTTAACGGGCATATTGATGACACAGTCCGCAACGTTCGCAACGTAGGATACGCACAGTCGCCGCAGTTCTTTCTGAATAACGGCAAGGGAACTTTCCATGAAGTTTCCGCTGAACTCGGGGGAGGTTTTAACACTCCCAAAGTAGGGCGCGGGCTCGCGGTGGGCGATTTCGACCGAGACGGAGATATGGACGTTCTCATGACCACGAACAATGGGCCGGCATATCTGTTTCGGAATGATCAGGCCGGCGGAAATCACAGCATTCGTTTCAAGCTTGTGGGAACCAAATCGAACCGCGACGCGATCGGTGCGCAGATACGAATCGTTTCCGGCGGGAGTTCGCAGACCCGCATGGTGCGCAGCGGATCAAGCTATCTGTCGCAATCGGAGTTGCCGGTCACATTCGGATTGGGTAAACAGGACAAAGTCGAACGGGCGATCATTGAATGGCCCAGCGGCAGGACCGAAGATTTCAAGGACCTTTCTGCGCAAAAAACCTACGAAATCACCGAGGGAAAAGGCATTAAGCCAAGCTCCGGATTCTAGTATTTTTGCTCTATTGCGCTTCTACAGCAAAAGATCAAGAATGCAGTCAACGTCCTCATACAGTAGTGGCCACCTCCGGCCTGACGCTTGAGGAGTTCAACCCACGAGTTCAAAGCCGCCTGAAAGGGCGGCTTTGAGTTTTTGCAAAAAATCTTCAGGTCTTCGCAGAATTCGCATCGTGCGTATAATGTCGGTTCCTGCACTCCACGTCGAGGGACCCATGTCGAATTCTGATCCGCTCTCTTCTACGCGCAGAACGTTTTTGGCTGCCACAAGCGGCGTCATCGCTGGAGCCATGGCTGCACCCGCCGCGCTCTCTGCTGCTTCTCCTCAAGCTGAAGGAACGGCGCCGCACACCGGAGCCAGGCGAAAGATTCCAATCGGTGTGTTCGACCCCGCGTTTCCCGACCTCACGCTCGATCAGTTGGTCGAGAAATATCAAAGCATGGGCGTCGAAGCGGCCGAGATCGGAACCGGTGGATATCCCAATAATCATCATTGCCCGATCGATGATCTGCTTGCCGACGCTGGCAAAATGCGCGCATGGCAGAAGAAATTTGCTGATCACAATATCCAGGTCGCAGTTTTGAGTTGCCACGGCAATCCCGTTCATCCCGACAAAGCCATTGCCCAGCGCGATTGGGAGTTATTTCAGAAAACTGTCCAACTCGCGGAGCGGATTGGCGTCAAAGTCATCGTCGGTTTTTCGGGATGCCCTGGTGGAAATCCCAACGATAACAATCCCAACTGGATTACTTACCGTTGGCCTCCTGAGTATGCCACCGCGCTCGACTGGCAGTGGAAAGAGAAACTGGTTCCATACTGGAAGCAGGCGGCGAAGTATGCGCGCGAGCATGGCATCCATCGCATTGCGCTCGAAATGCACCCAAATTTCTGCGTGTACAATCCGCTGACTTTACTGAAATTGCGTGACGCCGTCGGCGAAGAAATTGGCGCCAACAACGATCTCAGCCATCTGTTCTGGCAGGGATGCGACCCGATCGAAGTGATTCATCTGCTCGGGAAGCAGGGCGCAATTTTCCACGCGCATATGAAGGACACAACTCTTTACCCCGACAAGGTCGCAAAGTATGGCGTGTTGAATTTCGTTTTCGAGAAGCAGGATTTGAAGACTGCTTCGGATGCGTTTCGCGCGGTCGGATACGGTCACAGCGCGAGCACATGGAAATCCATCGTGCAGGCGTATATGGAAGTCGGTTATGACGGAATTCTGAGCGTGGAAAATGAAGACCCGATTCTCTCCGGCGAAGTTGGTGTTGAACGGGCGTTGTACGTGCTGAAGAACGTCAGGGAAGAGTTGTTGACCGAAGCCCAAACTTAAACTTGAGTGATGACCTCATGAAGGGTTTGAGTCAAGAACATGGAGGGATTTTGGATCGCAGAACTTTTATTGAAGCCGCAGGCGCTGTCACGCTAATGAGTCGCTTCGCATGGTCGGCGGCCGAACATCGCATCGATAAGGTCGGTCTGGAACTGTACACTGTCCGCGATCTTCTGAAGAAGGATTTCGAAGGCACGATCGCTCGGGTCGCGACAATCGGCTACAAGGAAGTTGAAATCGCCGGCTATTTGAACGACCTGCCTAACTTGAATCCGTCCATCAAGCGCGTGAAAGAAATTCTCGATGCGAACGGCCTGACAGCTCCATCTTGCCACGTCTCGTACAACATGCTCTCCACAGAGAACTGGCCGAAGGTGATTGAGGCCAGCCAGACGTTGGGACATAAGTACATCGTGAATCCATCGATCGACCGCGAACTTGTGAAGACCTCGGACGGATGGAAAAAAGCTGCCGACAAATTCAATTGGGCCGGGAAAGAGAGCGCTCGCGCCGGCATTCAGTTTGGCTACCACAACCACGTGGAGGAATTCAAAGCGCTGCCGGACGGCAAGCTTCCCTACGACATTCTGTTATCCGAGGGAGACCCGAAGCTGGTCAAAATGGAATTGGACCTCGGATGGGCGCACGAGGCGCATGTCGATCCCCCGCAACTTTTCGCGAAGTACCCCGGCCGTTTTCCCCTTGTGCATGTGAAGGATTTTGAGCAGAACAATAAGATGACCGAGGTCGGCAGCGGAGTGATCGATTGGAAGACGATCTTGGCGAAGTCAGAACTTGCGGGGATCAAACACTATTTTGTAGAGCACGACGAGCCGGCTGATCCGATGGCAAGTATCCAGAAGAGTTATGCGTATTTGGAGAAGTTGAGGTTTTAGCGAGGTCGTTGGTCATGCGTCTTTGGTCTTTAGCAGTTTGAAGTCGCTGTTACTAGACCCAACAACCAACACCAATGACCAATGACAGGATCCCATGGCCCAGGTAACCCGCTCTCCCAAGGTTTACGACGTTTGCATCATTGGCTCCGGCGCCTCAGGAGGCACCGCGGCGAAACTCCTTACTGAAGGCGGGCTCAGTTTGGTGATGCTCGAGGCCGGGCCGCCGCTGAATCCAGAAAAAGACTTTAAAGAGCATGTATGGCCTTATCAGCTGCCGCACCGCGGTATTGGTGTGGGCGGCAAGGCAGCGGAGAACTTTGGGGAATTTCTGGCTCCCAATGGCGCGTGGGAGATCGAAGGCGAACCTTACACCGTTGCTCCGGGCTCGCGCTTCCGCTGGTTTCGTTCGCGCATCGTCGGCGGCCGGACCAACCACTGGGGGCGAATCGCTCTGCGTTTTGCGCCGGTGGACTTCAAGTCGCGTTCGACCGACGGCATGGGGGACGATTGGCCAATCACCTACGAAGACGTTGCGCCGTACTACGACAAGGTTGAATCCTACATAGGCGTGTTCGGGACTAAAGAGAACGTCTCGAGCGCGCCTGATGGCGTTTTTCTTCCTCCACCCAAGCCGCGCTGTACCGAAACCATCATCAAGAAGGCTTGCGACAAGATCGGCGTGATTTGCATTCCCTCGCGCCTGGCGGTGATCACGCAGCCGCACAACGGTCGAGCAGCCTGCCACTATTGCGGGCAGTGCGGACGCGGTTGCATCAGCGCATCGAATTTCAGCTCAAGTCAGGTGATGCTTCCGTCTGCCGAAGCCACTGATCGGTTTACTCTACTCACCGGCGCGATGGCACGCGAGATTGTGCTCGGCAAGAGCGGCAAAGCCGAAGCGGTTTCATATATCGACAAGGCCACGCGGACTGAAAAGAAAGTCTATGCGAAAGCATTTGTGGTTGGCGCAAGCGCCTGTGAATCTGCGCGGCTGCTGCTGAATTCAAAATCCTCGCAGTTTCCAGATGGCCTGGGGAATTCTTCAGGAGTAATCGGACGTTACTTGACCGACAGTGTCGGCAGTTCCGGCGGCGGTGTCTTTCCGCAACTCACCAAAATGCCGCCGCACAACCATGATGGTGTAGGTGGCATGCACCTCTACATGCCCTGGTGGAAGTTCGATCGCAGGAATGAGTTTCTCCGCGGATATCACATCGAGTTCGGCGGTGGCAGGAGTCTGCCCGGTGCAGGCGAATTTCACTCCGTCTGCGAATTCAACGAAGGCTACGGTGCGTCACTCAAGCAGAAATGCAAGGATGTTTACGGTACTTACATCGGCTTTGCCGGACGCGGCGAGATGATCCCCAACGAGCACAGCTACTGCGAAATCGACCCGAATACAGTCGACGAATGGGGAATTCCAGTGTTGCGCTTCCACTGGCAGTGGAGTGACAACGAGATCAAGATGGCCCGGGATATGCAACAGACCTTCCGCGAAATCACTGAAGCAGCGGGCGGAACCTATTTCACGAACACCTCGACTGATGGCCCGAATGCTTACGGCATTGAAGACGGTGGTGTGATCATTCACGAACTCGGGGTTGTGCGCATGGGAAACAATCCCAAGACTTCGGCGCTGAACGGCTTCTGCCAGTCGCATGACGTAAAGAACGTGTTTGTGACGGATGCGGCGAGCTTCGTTAGCAATCCCGACAAGAATCCGACGCTCACGATCATGGCGCTGACGTGGCGCGCGTCAGAGTACTTGATGGATGAGGCCAGGAAAGGGAATTTGTAGTAGATAGGAATTTGTAAGTGCGTAACAGAATTTGCATCACAATCTGGGGCAACCGCACCAAGCCCCGGAGGGGCGGAATACGTTAGCCCAGGGCGTAAGCCCTGGGTAGGAGTGAAGCATGAGCGAGTCCCATAGGGACGGCACAAAGTCACGGCTGAGCATTTCACGCCGCAGCATTCTCAAATCGCTTGGAATGGGTGTCGCGGCCAGTTCAGTGTTGCGTGTGATTCCCTTGCAGGCGGCCGAGCACGCCCATCACATGGTCGCAACCGAGAAGGCGGCTTCCCCAGCCAAGGCTTACGCGCCGAAATACTTTTCCGCCCATCAATACAAAACACTGCAGCAGTTGTGCCAGACGATCTTTCCTGCGGACTCAGATTCCGGCGGCGCGGTCGAAGCCGGTGCGCCGGAGTTCATCGACCTGCTCACCAGCGAAAACCATGAATACCAGCAAATCCTCGGCGGCGGGGTCATGTGGCTCGACAACACCTGTGTTGACCGTTACGACAAACTTTATCTCGACTGCCCGCCGGGACAGCAGAAAGAAATTCTCGACAAGATTGCCTATCGCAAAAACGCAGTGAGCGATGCGTCCTTAAGCCAGGGCGTGGAGTTCTTTTCGTTCCTGCGGAAAATGACCGCCGACGGATTCTTCACCAGCGAGATCGGAATTAAATATCTGGGATATATCGGCAGCGCCTACCTGACGGAATTTCCGGGATGCCCTGCCGTCCCCGAGGCTTGAGCCACGACTTTTCTTACTGCCGCGACAATCACGTCCGGCCGATCCCCAGGCACGTCGTGCCGGCTGCCTTGGGCGACGACGAACTCAGAGTTGCTCGAGAGTTTCGTTCTCTCCTGCTGCAATCGGTTCCACTGCGCCTCGCGATCTCCGCTTCTCTCAGCTGGCGCTTCGCGCGCAATAACAATCAGCGGGATTGACTCAATGCCCGCGATGGCACGAATTTCTGCTCCACTCTCCGGGAAACTCGTCCACTCGCGACGATAGGTTTCGTATAGAGCCGGGTGACAGGTGATCGCTTGCTTCAGTTCCCGGATCTCCATAACCGCATTCCCGCCGCACCAACCGCGCCAGCGCGCGAGGCCGATCATAACCGCCATTTGCATCCATCGGATCCGCGCCAAGTGCTGCCAGCGCCCAGTCGACATCATTTCCGGCAATGACGCATCCACCAGCACAATGCCTGCAACATCATTCGGAAACTTGTGGGCAAACATTAACGAGGTCAGCCCGCCAAAGGAGTGCCCGACCAGAATATAAGGTGGCTTTTCGCCCGCTGCCCGCAGCACTGCGTGAAGCTCCTCAGCCATGACGCTCGGTACGCGCGACTTGGGGCTCGGATCGCTCCAGCCGTATCCGCCGCGATCGTACACGCACACACGGGTAAACTCAGCGAGCTGCGGCTGAACGCGATACCAATCCGTGTAGCTTCCCTGATGCCCGTACTCGAGAACGACCGTTGGCCCTTTGCCTTCGCAATGCAGGTGCAAGCGATAACCGCCGATGTCCACCAGTTGTCCGGGCGGCGGATACAACCGCCGGTCGTCTTTTTCTGATCGATGTTCATATACGAATCCGATGACAGCGATGAGCGCCAATCCGAAGAGCTCGAAAGACAGCACGAAACGAAATCCCTTGGCGGCGACATGTACAGCGGTGATGTTGCCGACGAGTTTTGCCGCAACAAACGAGACAAGGAGAAACAGAGGAATGGCTAAGCCAACCACCAAAATCCAACGAACAGGATGAAAACCAGCGCCGATATCGACCTCCCCCGAACGTTGGATTATATCGGGCGGTTCGCGGACAGTGTCCGCGCCACACGGCAAGTGGTGTAAATTGAAAGCGACTTTTAGGGAGGAAGGCAATGGCGATGGGCAGTTATCAGGCTCCGGGACGATTGGTCTCACACACGATGGTGACAACGCAATTTGAACTCAATGGATTTCGTGTCGTGCGCACCCTCGGTGTGGTGCGCGGAATCGTTGTGCGGTCGCGTTCCATCTTCGGCACCATCGGCGCAAGCCTGCAGACACTGGTCGGCGGCAACATCACATTGTTAACGAATCTGTGCGAGAAAACTCGCGCCGAAGCCTTCGATCTCATGCTGCAGCACGCCGCCGAACTCGGCGGGAACGCGGTTGTCGGCGCCCGCTATGACGCAACCGAGATTATGCAGGGAGTCACTGAAGTATTGGCTTATGGAACTGCGGTCCTGGTTGAGCCGGTGAATCAATCCTGAAATGCTGAGAGTGCTTGCCTACATATGGGCTTTGTTTGGAGCCTATTGGATCGTCTTTGCTCCTGCATTCAGCTCGAAATCACTTCGTCGAACCAACGTGCAGAAGCTGAACCTTGGATTCCTGGCGATCACATTCCTGCTTCTGCTGTGGAAAGCGCAATCGATCTCTCCTGTCTGGATCATTCTCTGCGGCCTTGCCTGGACCATGTTGTCGCTTTATTGGGTCGCGCCGCGCAAGGAAACGCACTCGGGTGAGTACAGATTCTACCGGCTGTTGCGCTTACTGATCGGTGCACTGACCTTCGCGCTCCTGTTTTGGCAGAAGATGGGAGTCGGTTTCCTGGGCCAGAGGTTCTTGCCGCCCAGCTTCGCCGTTAAGTCCGTAGGATTTGCGGTCACGCTCATCGGGTTGGCTGTGACGGCCTGGGCGCGCGTTCATCTCGGCCAGTACTGGAGTGACAAGGTGGTGATCCAGCCTCAGCATAGATTGATCCGCACGGGGCCATACGCGCGGGTTCGCCATCCCATTTATTTTGGAGTCCTGTTTGGAATTGCCGGCACCGCTCTGGTGGTGGGAGAGTGGCGGGCACTTGCATCGCTTCTTCTCATGTCGATTAACTACACGGTGAAAGCAAAAAAGGAAGACAAAATCCTCTCTGAGTGTTTCGGCGAGGAGTTTCGTTCGTATCAGCGGAACACGGGAATGTTGTTGCCTGCTTTCGGGCCGAACCCTGCGAATCGGCAGAGCACTTAGCACGTCTACTGCTTCTGCCGATGAAAACTCAATGCCTGCAACCGACTATCCCCGGCAACCTCGCGAGCCATTTCTTATTCAAAAACGCGAAGCTTCTTGCTTGCCGGAGGATTCTATGAAAATGCTTTTCGGCCTTGCTACTGTTCTGCTGGCCATTAACCTGGCACTCGTGACTCCTGTCCGAGCCCAAAACGATCGAGACGACGACCGCGGCTATGCTGGCCAATGGCAGGGACGCCTGTCACCAGACGACCAGAAGGATTTCAACAAAGAATATGGAAAGTGGGTTGATTCGCGACAGAAGAACGATCGCGACGATATCGACAAACACGCGCGGAAAATGGAAGAGATAATGGCGCGTTATACCATTCCGCCCGATACACCGTTTGATGAGATCGCCACTTCCACCGGCGGAGACCGCCATCACGACTACCGCGAATTTCAGGGCCGGTTTTCGGCGGACGATCAGAAAAAATTCGACCACGAATACCTCGAATGGCAGCATGAGCGCCACGAGCGTGATCGTGACGGTGCGGCGAAGCATGAAGGCAAAATGCAGGAGCTAATGGCGCGATATAACATTCCGCGAGATGTGCCCTACGATGAGCTTGCGTCTGCAAATCGCGGCTATTAATTCCCGCGAATCAAAGCGAAGCAGCAGAACAGTTTCCCCCACTCCTCCCTCGAAGAAGGTGGGAAGGAGTGGGGCATTTTCGTCAGAATCGGCAATAACGGCTACGTACTTCTGAATTTGTCCCGCTAAACGCCCCATTCTCAGCCGTTACCCTGGACACCAACCTTGGTACCGTCTGTTGTACTTCGGTTACGTACCGCGAGTGCAAGCTGCTACCAGCAGGTAGACACCGCTACAAATACGCACCCCTCGGCAATAGCCCGCAACATATAGACACACATTACATGTAGGTAGAAAATGGTTTCCACGAAACCGGTAAAAAACCCGGAGAAACGCGGAAATCAGCTACAGCCTCTCCCGTTTCGCGGTTGAGATATGCTCAGTCCACTTGATCCACTCTGGGTGCGTTTCAGAGAGGACTCCTCCCAACGATGTCCGGCGCGGTGGGGCGCTACTGGACATAACTTCTGTGGAAAGGACAACTATGGCAGATTCACGCGAAGTAATGAACATTCGCCAGGCTTCGCAGTACCTGGGCGTCAGTCCGGACACGCTTTACAAGTACGTGAATGAGCAGAAGATTCCGGCTTTCAAGCTGGGCAATCGCTGGCGCTTTAAGAAAACGCGTCTGGACCAGTGGATGGAAGAACAGTCCACCGAAATTGAAGTGAAGGCAAAGAAAGCGAAGGCAGCCGGACAGGCTGCTACATAAAGGCGGGCACATGTTTGGACTCTTCGGATCGAAGTCAATAGTTGGCCTGGATGTTGGCTCCTCCAGCATCAAGGCGGTCGAACTCAAGAAAGGCCGCGGCGGGCTGGAAGTTGCGCATCTGGCGCTGGAAGCGCTGGCGCCCGACATCGTGGTGGACTCGATGATTGTCGATTCCGGCACGGTCTCGACCGCGATCTCGAAGCTGTTTGCCGATCATCAGATCAAGACGAAGAACGTGGCCACCGCCGTCAGCGGCCACTCCGTGATCGTAAAGAAGATTTCGCTGCCCTCCATGAGCGATGCCGAACTCGCGGAGACGATCGAAAAGGAAGCCGCGCAGCACATCCCCTTCGATCTAGCCGACGTCAACCTCGATTATCAGATTCTTTCGGAAGATGAAGGCCAGCCGCACATGGACGTCCTGCTGGTCGCGGTCAAGAAGGACAAGATTCTGAACTACACCAACGTACTCTCGATGGCCGGCAAAACTCCGGCTATCGTGGACATCGACGCGCTGGCTCTGCAGAACTGCTACGAGTACAACTATGAGCCTTCGCCAAACCAGGTTGTGGCATTGCTCAACCTGGGTGCGAGTGTGATGAACATCAACATCGTGAAGGGAACCACGCCGTTGTTTCCGCGCGATGTCAGCGTAGGCGGGCATCAGTATACCGACTCGCTGCAGAAGGAACTGGATTTGAGCTTCGATGATGCGGAATCGCTGAAACTGGGCAGGAAAGTGGGAACGGTGAGCGAAGACGCCAAGACGCCAATTCTGCAGCAGGTAACGGAAATCATCGTCCTCGAGATTCAGAAGACATTTGATTTCTTCCGTGCCAGCGCTGCCGGGGAACATATCGAGAAGATCCTGGTCGCCGGCGGTTCGTCGAAGGTGCCGGGACTGCTCGAAGCGTTGCGGCAGGAGTTTTCGTTGCCGGTCGAGATCCTGAATCCGTTTCAACGGATCGCCCCGCCGACTGAGGGCATGGGTGCGGAGTTGATCGACAACAATGCCGGCCAGTTGGCAGTGGCGGTCGGTTTGGCCCTGAGGAGCTTTGAACAACTATGATCCGAATCAATTTACTGGGAACACCCAAACCGAAAAGTAAACGCGGGTCTTCGGCAATGTCGGCGCCTGCGCTTGAAATCGGAAATGCCGGTTCACCGATGGTCAAAGTCCTGGTTGCGGTGGCTCTGTTGGCCGGGGCGAACGCCGGTTACTGGTATCAGCTCAAACATCAGGCGGAAAGCATTGCCAGCAAGATGCAAGTTGCCGAACAAAAAAACCGCGAATTGTCGGTGGTCAAAGCCAAGTACGTGGAACGGCAGAAGCAGGCTGACAACTACAAACGCCGCGTGGATGTGATCGACCAGCTTCGTGCCGCTCAGGCAGGACCGGTCAATTTGTTGAACACCATCGGCGAGACGGTTAACGGTACCGAGGCTGTCTGGCTGAACACGATGAAGGACCAAGGCAACAGCATTGCGATCCAGGGAATGGCACTCAGCACGGACGCAGTTGCGGACCTGATCACGAATCTGCAGAAGACCGGCTACTTCAAGAACATCGAGATCAAGGAAACGTATCAGGATGAGCAAGTAAAAGACATGCAGGCCTTCCAATTCGAGCTGACTTGCGAAAAGGGCGGCGACAAGGGGAAGTCCTAGGGACGGCGACATGAACTTTAGCGAACTATCCGGAATCAAGCAGTGGGGTCTGACGTTGGGTGCCGCGGTGTTGCTTACCGTTGCCCTATACTTCACCTACTTCAAGAGCCAGCGGAACAACAACATCTCCGCCCAGGCAGCGCTCGACGCCAAGCTGCAGGAAAATTCGCAGCTCGAGCCTTACATTTCCAAGCTTGCGGAGATGGACCGGCAGGTGGCGAGCCTTCAGCAACAGCTGGAGATCGAAAAGCGGATCGTTCCTGATGAGAAGGAAGTTCCGAATTTCATGCAGATGTTGGATGCCGAAGCTGTGAAGTCGGGCGTGTACCTTCGCCGCTATACCACGCAACCGGTGTCTACAAAGGAGTTCTACAGCGAAGTGCCTTTTGAGGTTGAGCTCGACGGCCCTTATTACTCGATGCTGAACTTCTTTGACCACGTGGCCAAGCTGGAACGCATTGTCAACGTGGGAAATCTGCAGGTGGCGAACTTGAAGAAGGCTTCAGACGCAAAAGCGAAGCATACGTACCAGTACGCCTCGAACGAGAGCGTGGTGGCTACCTGCCTCGCAACGACATTCTTTAGTCACGATATTGCGCCGGCTGCAACTCCGGCCAAAGGCAAAGGCAAAACCCGATGAAACGGAACCTGGCAATTCTGTTAGTCATGAGCAGTGCCGCGCTGGCACAAACGAATACCGTGGCTGTGAAACCAGCAGCGAAACCATCCGCTGCGACGGTCAAGGCTGTGCCCCAGAATCCGGTCCAGCCCAATACGGCCAAGGTGGCCCCGGCGTCCGCATCGAAGCCCGCCACCGTGTCAGTTCAACCAGCGCCTGCAAAGCCGGCTGTCGCCGCGCCTGCTAAAGGCGGAGTGGTTGCCGGTTCGTCGGCGAAGCCCGCGACCGTGAAGGCCAATCCTCCGGTAGTGGCAGTGAAACCCGCACCGGTTCCGGCCAAGGCAGCGGCATCTGTGAAGGCAGCTCCAGTTAATAAGGCAGCCGATGCGAAAGTTCCGGTAAAAGAAATGCCAAAGGCTGCCGCTGCGGTCAAAGCTCCTGTGAAGGAAACGCCAAAGGCCGCTGTTGCGGTCAAAGTTCCGGTAAAGGAAGCGTCGAAGCCGGTTGCTGAGGCAAAAAAGCCTGCACCGTCCCAAACTACGGTGGCAGTGCAGGACACCAAATCTGCGGGAGCCGATAAGAAGCCAGCTTCCAAGACCATCAGCGCCGTCGGACGCCGTGATCCATTCGTAAGCCCAGTGGTGAAACTTGGGACCGGCGGATCCGGTTGCAGTTCAGGAAAGCGTTGCCTGGCTATCGATCAGATTGCTCTAAAAGGTGTTGTGAAGGCCGACGTGGGAATGATCGCCGTGGTCGTGAATGCCACGAACAAGGCGTATTTCCTGCGCGAGAACGATCCTGTGTTCAACGGGTATGTCATCAAGATCACGGGCGATTCGATCGTTTTCAAAGAAACGTTTCATGATCGGTTGGGAAAAGAGTTGACGCGGGACGTGACCAAGACGATTACCCGGCCAGCTGTATAAGAGCCGGAAAAGTTTAGAACGAATTCACAAAGGGTGAGTAGATCAAGGCGGGGAGACGGGAAATGCGAAAGCAAATGTTGGCAACAATGATCGCGCTGCTGGCCATAGTACTGATGGCAGGCGCGCAGACTCCGGGCACGGAAGCGGCGGCGACGCGCGCTTCGCTGCAGAAAGTAGCGGTCGTGCCGGAAGATGGCGGCGTCAGCATCGAGATGACTGCCAAAGGCGCTGTCACACCCAAGGTGGAGACCCTTTCCTCTCCAGCGCGGATTGTCGTGGACCTGCCGAACACCGCAGTCGCCACTACGATGAAGCCTATTCACGTTGGCAGTAACGGCGTGAATGGCGTGCGCGTCGGGACCGACGCGAGCGCGACCACGCGAGTCGTCGTGGACGTCGACCAGCTTTGCAAGTATGAACTGGTCCCCGGCCCCGGCAGCAAGCTCACCTTGAAGCTGTATTCGGCGGGTACGGTCGCGAAGAACGCGAACGTTCCGGCGAAGCCAGCCGCTGTGGCTACATCCGCAAGTGTGGTGACGCCGGTCGAACAGAAAGCCGAGGCGAGCAAAGCCGCCAACGATTTTGTGGTTGTTGAGCCGACGTATGCCGCGAAGACGGATGCTCCTGCAGCGGATCCGAACGCGCGGGTAATAAGCGCGGCTTCTAAGTTCGTGGAAAGGCCGGAAGGAAATCTGCTGCCGGTCGCGAACGCTGCCATGCAGGGTTCCGAGCAGTCAAGCCAGGCGGCTCCGAGCAGTCCTTCGATTCAGCCGGCCGTGAACCTTGCAGCCGAGCAGAAGACCCGCCCTCAGGCCGCGAGCGGCCCGAAGTATACGGGCGAACCAATCTCGGTGAATCTGAAGGACGTGGAACTGAAGGATTTCTTCCGCCTCATTCATGAGATCAGCGGCCTGAACGTTGTTCTCGATCCAGACGTCAAAGGCAATCTGACGATCGTGCTTGACGATGTGCCGTGGGACCAGGCGCTGGACATCGTTCTGAAGAACAATGCCCTTTCCCGCCAGCTTGACGGCAATGTCCTGCGCGTCGCCACCATCGAGACCTTGCGCAAAGAAGCCGAAGCGAAGCGCGCCCAGATGGAAGCCGAAGCTCTGGCGGTTGATAAAGTCCAGGTTACGCGTTTCCTGAGCTATGCGCACTCCAAGGATGTCGCGACCACAATCAAGAAATTCCTCAGCCAGCGCGGAGAGATTGTCGCTGACGAGCGTACCAATGCCATCATCATCTCGGATATTCCGGCTTCCATTCCGCCGATTGATCGCTTGATCGCGCAGCTGGACCGGAAGACACAGGAAGTTGAAATCGAAGCCCGAGTAGTAGCTGCAACCCGGAGCTTCGCCCGAGACATCGGCACGCAATTGGGATTTGGCTTCGGGAACTCCGGTGCGGCGGTAGGTGGAGCAAGCGCCGCGGGAAGTTCCCCCATGTCTGTGTTTAACACTCCGGGAGCTATGTATCCCATAATCGGCACGGCAGCGCCGACGCCTGGGCAAGGTGTGAAGATTCCGCTGTTCTCGAATCTTCCCGCCACCGGGCCAACCAGCGGTCTCAGCTTCGTCACCGCGAGCAACAGTGTTCGTCTTGACGCAGTCCTGACCATGGCTGAGTCGCGTGGATTGCTGAAAATTCTGTCCCGTCCGCGAGTCGTAACTCAGAACAATATTCAGGCGGTTGTAAAACAGGGCGTCAGAATTCCAGTGGTTACTCAGGCCCAGCTCAACGGACCTGCAACCACCACCTATATCGACGCTTTCCTGCGCTTGACGGTGACACCACAGATCACTGTCGAGAACACGATCTTCCTGAATGTTGACGTCGAAAACACCACTCCGGACTTCAGTCATGAAGTGGGAGACAATCCGACACTGATCACGCAACAGGCAACCACTCAGGTTCTCGTAACCGATGGCGGCACGGTAGTGATCGGCGGAGTGATCCAGACCAATAACTCGGTCGCTACCAAGCAGGTTCCGCTGCTCGGAGATATTCCGTGGCTCGGTAATCTGTTCAAGGAGAAGCTGGTCAGCAGCACCAACCAGGAGCTGATCTTCTTCATCACTCCACGAGTCATCGAAACGTAGTTCGCTCGCAGTCAAGTTAGAAGCAAGCAGCCGCCGGAAGTCCTGATCGTCAGGACCCGGCGGATTGTCTTTGTAGGAAGATTTAGGCGGCGCGGTTCGAGGACGCCACCTGCAATACGGATAAAGGCAGCTTAATGCGTCGGGTCTTGGTTTCCCCGGCCCCAACCGCATCAACAACGATTCCGTCCTCGGCTGGAAAGGGGTCGGAAGTTAGGTTCATTTCCTGACCGTAGAGTCTTACCTTCTTAGAGCGGCCATATCCGAGGCTAATTAGTTTGCGGCAAGTTTCGTTCTCAAGAGAGCGGTCAACCTTTGCTGTCATGAATACCCCTGTTGCCGCCAGTAGCAGCAACTGACGATTAGTTTATCCCAAACCCAGGTGCCGATCCTGATCCCGTTAGACCCATTTAACTTGCTGTTTTAATTTGAGTTAGGGGCGACGCGACGACTACTCCCTGGCTTTCACAGACCGTCGCGTAGCCATTGGCCCTGTTAGACTTCAAACGATGGCCTACTCTGCTCGCATTGATGGTTTAGCCAGAAAGTTGGCTGCGGCCCGCCTGGATGCGCTGGTGATCACACATCTCCCCAACATCCGTTATCTTTGCGGCTTTTCGGGTAGTGCCGCCCTACTGGTCATCACATTGCGCCATGCTGTGGTTTTTACCGACGGGCGCTACCGGGAGCAGGCAAGGACAGAAATTCATGGCTGCCAGGTAAAAATCGGTCCCGGAGCGCCATTGGTTCAAGCCGCACAGTGGTTGGCGAAAAAGGCTTCCCTGCGCCGGGTCGGAGTTGAGGCCGCTCATCTAACGATTGCCGACCGCAACCAACTCAACAAAGCCCTTAACAAGCACTCTACCCTTGTAGAAGCCCCACCCTTGGTCGAACAAATGCGGATGGTCAAGGATCCATCTGAGATCGCTTCGATTCGCGCGGCGTGTCGGCTTGGTTCGAAGCTTCTTGACCTGCTGTTGAGGAAGCTCAGGCCGGGTGTTGCTGAGACCCTGGTCGCCGGAGAACTGGAATTTGCCGCCAGAAAACTCGGCGCCGACCAGATGTCATTCCCGACCATCATCGCCGGCGGTCAGCGGTCAGCTTTGCCGCACGGGAGGGCATCCGGAGCGGTTCTCCCACAACGGGGGTTCGTAGTCTGCGATTTCGGTGTTATACTCCTGGGCTACTGCTCTGATATGACCCGTACGCTCCACTTGGGGCGTCTGGATCGCATGGCAAAGGACGGCTATCAAGCCGTTCTTGAGGCCCAGTTGGCAGCCTTGGAGTCGGTCAGGCCGGGCAGGACAGTGGGCGACGTGGACTCCGCAGCCAGAAGTTCGCTGAAGAGGCGCAGGCTGGATAAGTTTTTCTCGCATTCGACAGGTCATGGCGTGGGTTTAGAAATTCACGAGGCGCCGCGCGTAGGTGCGGGCGCGACGGATGTATTGCAAGCCGGTATGGTTATAACGATCGAACCGGGAATTTACCTCCCCGGAAAATGGGGAGTCCGCATCGAAGATACGGTTGTAGTCACGGAAACAGGCTGCGAGATCCTGACGAATTCTCGAAAGGAACTGATTACGCTCTGATCCGGGGCAAGAAGCGCGGCTGCGGACCGCGCATTTTCTTGTCCGCGTGAATACCGCAAAGCGCTCAGGTCTAAGCGAATGAACCTTAAAGAGATCAAAGAACTCATAAAGTTTCTAAAGGACGAAGAGATCACCGAGTTCGAACTCGAACGCGGCGATGTCAAAGTCCGCATGAAGCGTGGCGGAGCAGCAGAGAGTTCTCCCGAACGCATCATCGCTGTTCATCCGGCCATCCAGGCGGGTCCGGCTCCGACGGCCGGTTCGGTTGCGCCACAGACGCCTGCACCTTCTGCTCCCAGCCCCGCGCCGGCGCGGGTCGAAGAAGAGCTTCACCTTGTCCGCTCACCGATTGTTGGGACCTACTACGAATCTCCGTCGCCCGGCTCGCCGCCATTCGTGAAACCTGGCGATTTCGTTGAAGCCGGCCAGGTGCTTTGCATCGTCGAGGCCATGAAACTGATGAACGAGATCGAAGCTGACGTCGCCGGGGAACTCGTCAAAAGCCTGGTCAAGAATGGCCAGCCGATCGAATATGGCCAGGAGTTGTTCGCAATAAGACCGAAGAAGTAGTACTTGGCACTTAGCAGTTGGCACCTTGGCGTAAATGGCGTGGCCAGATGCCAACTGCTAAGTGCCAATTGCTTAGTGCTCAGGACAGCAATGTTCAAAAAGATCCTTATAGCCAACCGCGGTGAAATTGCTCTGCGGGTAATTTGCGCGTGCAAAGAGCTGGGTATCAAGACCGTGGCGATTTACAGCGAGGCCGACCGCAACTCGTTACACGTCCGTTTTGCCGATGAGGCTATCTGCGTAGGTCCGCCCCAGTTGGCGCAAAGCTATTTGAATATTCCGGCGGTGATCAGCGCCGCGGAGATTGCCAACGTTGAAGCTATTCATCCCGGCTACGGGTTGCTGTCCGAGAACGCCAATTTTGCCGAGGTTTGTGAAACCTGCCATCTGAAGTTTATCGGTCCCTCGCCCGAGGTCATCCGCTTAATGGGAGAAAAAGAAAAGGCGCGGGCGGCGATGAAGAAAGCGGGTGTGCCTATCCTTCCCGGCTCGGACGGCGTGCTCGGCAGCGAGGGCGAGGCGATTGAGTGGGCGCGCAGCGTGGGTTTCCCGGTGATCATCAAGGCCTCTGCGGGCGGCGGTGGTCGCGGCATGCGGATCGTGCGGTCCGAAGCAGAGCTGCCGGCTTTGTTCAATGCGGCCCAATCGGAGGCGGCGGCAGCTTTCGGCAACGGCGATCTCTACATGGAAAAGTACGTCGAGCATCCCCGCCATATCGAATTTCAGATTTTGGCCGATCAGTATGGCACCGTTGCCAGTCTTGGCGAACGCGAATGCAGCATTCAGCGGCGCCATCAAAAGCTGCTTGAGGAGTCGCCCTCAACCCAGGTCACGCCGGAGTTGCGCGAACAAATTGGACAGATCCTCTGCCAGACGCTTTCAGATATCGGCTATGCAAATGCCGGCACCATCGAGTTCCTGATGGACCGAGACCGGAAGCTGTATTTCATCGAGATGAACACCCGCATCCAAGTCGAGCATCCGGTGACCGAGATGGTGACCGACGTTGACCTGGTAAAAAGCCAAATTTTGATTGCTGCCGGCGAGAAACTTGAAAACGTGTTGCACGGCCCAGTGATTCATCGTGGCCACGCCATTGAGTGCCGCATCAACGCCGAACATCCGGAGAAGTTCACGCCATCCGCGGGGAAGATCACCGCCTTTCATCCCCCGGGAGGCACCGGAGTGCGGCTCGACACTGCCGCCTATGCCGAAGGGGTGATCCCGCCCTATTACGACTCGTTGATCGCTAAACTGGTAGTGCGCGGCAAGGATCGCGATGAGGCTATTTCACGCATGTCACGCGCGCTAGGAATGTTCATCGTGGAAGGGATATACACTACTATTCCGCTCCACCGTCGAATTCTGGCAGATCCGGAATTTCGGGCCGGGCACACCGACACCACCTTCATCGAGCGATTCTTCGCGCGCAACGGCCATGAGGCGAAGATTCCTGCGTGAAATCGCCTATCCGCCTGCCAAGGCTGTACGCGATCCTGGATTCAACCTGTTTCGAAAACCTCGAAGCGCTGCTCACGGCCGCCGAAGAACTCGCGCTGGCGGGTGTTCAACTGTTTCAGTACCGGAATAAAACGGGTGATGCGAGGCGGATTCTCGATGAGGCCCGAGAGTTACGACTACTGCATTCGCGGGCGAGGGCGCTCGCACCACACAAGCCCATACTGATCCTGAACGACCGCGCCGATCTGGCTGCAGCCGCCGAGTTCGATGGTGTCCATGTGGGCCAGGATGATCTTTCACCGGAAGCTGCCCGCAAAGTTATTGGAGAAGACCACTGGTTGGGATTTTCTACGCACAATCCGAATCAAGTGATTGAGGCCGACCAGAGCCCCGCTGACTACCTTGCCATTGGGCCGGTGTTCGCTACCGGAAGCAAAGTGAATCCTGACCCGGTGGTTGGGCTGGATGGCGTGCGAAGAGCGCGTTCACTCACGCATAAGCCTCTGGTCGCAATCGGAGGGATTACGCGCCAAAACTGCCGTTCGGTGATCGCTGCCGGGGCAGACTCAGTGGCCGTAATATCCGATCTGGTGCGCGATCCCGCAAAATCAGCAGAGGAATTTTTGCGCATTCTAGGTTAAAGTCTTTGAGGCAGTTGAAGATCGTCGTCGTTCGTTGGTCGTTGGCGAAGCACCCATGGCCGACGACCGCACGGAGCTTTATTGAGCACTGAAACCACGGCAATTCCAGTAAAAGCGGATTCCTCCTCCGACCGCGAGTTCGTCAAGGGCCTCGGCCTCACCAGCGCAACCATGCTGGTGATGGGTTCGATGATTGGCTCCGGCATTTTCATTGTCTCGGCGGAGATTGCCCGCGAAACCAGTTCGCCAGCACTCTTGATTGGCGCCTGGGCTATCACCGGATTTCTTACCATCGTAGGCGCGCTGACCTATGGTGAACTGGCCGCCATGATGCCCCACGCCGGCGGCCAATACGTTTATTTGCGCGAGGCTCTCGGGCCGCTCTGGGGTTTTCTTTACGGATGGACGCTGTTCCTCGTCATTCAAACGGGAACGATCGCCGCTGTTGGCGTCGCCTTCGGCAAGTTCCTGGGGGTTTTCTTCCCGGCGATTTCTTCCAGCAACTGGATTCTGCACATCGCGAAAGCTCCACCCATTCATCCGTTCGGCATTCAGTCTGTCGTCCTGGGGAATATGGAAGTCGGGTTGAGCACGCAAAACCTGGTCGCCATTCTGGTGGTGATCGCGCTTTCGATCATCAACGTCTTCGGCATCAAGACTGGTGCATTGATTCAGGATGTTTTCACCACTGCGAAAGTGTCGGCCCTGCTTGGGCTGATTCTGCTGGGCTTGATCAAAGGCCGCAACGCAATCGCTATCGCCTCTAATTTCGGCGCGAACTTCTGGCACAACTCGGGACTGAGCGCGACTCATCCCGTGCAGGTAGGCGCGGTTGGCCCGACCGTTTTGGTGGGGACGCTTACCATCCTTGCCGTAGCCCAGGTCGGTTCTCTGTTTTCGGCCGACGCCTGGAACAACGTCACGTTCACCGCGGGGGAAGTCACCAATCCGCGCCGGAACCTCCCGATCTCTCTGGCGGTTGGGACCGGTGTAGTGATCGCCCTCTACATCGCTTGCAACCTGATTTACCTGAACGTCCTTCCGCTGATCGGCTCAGCAAGCGGAACAGCCATCATGGACCGCGGGATTCAGTACGCAACAGAAGACCGGGTAGCCACGGCAGCCCTGTCGCTGATGTTCGGCAGTGTCGGGGCAAAACTGATGGCTGCTGCGATCATGATTTCCGGCTTTGGTTGCATCAATGGGCTGATCCTCTCCGGCGCGCGCGTTTATTACGCGATGGCTAAGGATGGTTTGTTCTTTCGCGGTACGGCAAAACTGCATCCCAAATACAGGACCCCAGCCGTCTCGCTCATGGTGCAGATGGTTTGGGTGTGCATCTTGTGCGCCTCCGGCAGTTATGGACAATTGCTGGATTACGTGGTTTTCGCAGTGCTGGTGTTTTACATCTTGACGATTGCCGGTTTGTTTGTTCTGCGATTCAAGCGCCCCAACGCCGAGCGCCCATACCGGGCGATCGGATATCCGGTGCTGCCGGCGATTTACATTGTGATGGCAATCTTCATCGATATCGTTCTTTTACTTTACAAACCGCAGTACACTTGGCCGGGACTGATGATCGTGCTGCTCGGCATCCCGGTCTATTACCTGTGGCGTTCGCGGCGGACGGCACCGGACTCGGCGTAAGCACTCGGATCACACGGAGACCCTTTCATGGCGAATCTGTCGGCAACCAAATCGCTATCGACCCTGATGCATGAAGCGCAGGAGACAGGCGAGCACAGCCTGAAGCGCACCCTCGGTCCCGCGAATCTCGTTATGCTCGGCATCGGCGCGATCATCGGCGCAGGCTTGTTTGTGCGGACGGCCGACGCCATTGCTCAACGCTCCGGCCCTTCAGTGACGTTGGCGTTCATCGTCGCCGGGGTCGGATGCGCTTTTGCCGGACTCTGCTACGCCGAATTTTCCTCCATGATTCCGGTTGCAGGAAGCGCCTACACCTACTCGTATTGCACGATGGGAGAACTGGTTGCGTGGATCATCGGCTGGGACCTGGTGCTGGAATACGCAGTCGGCGCGGCCACGGTAGCCGTCTCCTGGAGCCAGTACGCTAATCGCGTCCTCGACTGGTTCGGCCTGCGCGTTCCATTCCAATGGAGTCATTCGCCGCTGGAGCACATGGGCGGACAGAGCGGGATTATCAATCTCCCTGCTTTATTCATTCTGCTCATCCTGTCGGCGCTTCTTATCAAGGGGACTAAAGAGTCCGCGCTAGTGAATGGTTTTATAGTCATTCTGAAGGTCGCCATCGTTGTTCTGGTGATTATCATCGGCTGGGGATTTATAAATCCGGCGAACCACACCCCCTACATCCCCGCTGCAAGCACCTATGTGACCGGTGAGGGCGTCACCCATAACTATGGCGGATTGCTCGGCATTCTCGGCGCTGCTGGCGTTGTATTTTTTGCGTATATCGGCTTTGACGCTGTCTCGACCGCAGCGCAGGAAGCCAAGAACCCCAAGCGCGATATGCCGATCGGAATTTTGGGGTCGCTTGTGGTTTGTACGGTTCTCTATGTGCTCTTCTCCTATGTGTTGAGCGGCGTGGCGACAGTCGAGGATTTTCGGACGATGGGGCGCGAAGCGTCCGTAGCGTTTGCCATCACAAAATACATGCACGGCTACGAATGGCTCTCAAAATTGGTCACAGTGGCAATTCTTGCGGGCTTTTCCTCGGTCATTCTTGTCATGCTGCTCGGGCAGACTCGCGTGTTCTACTCCATGAGCAGGGATGGCCTGGTGCCAAAGGTATTTTCTGACGTGCATCCGCGCTTCCGCACGCCTTATAAATCCAACATGCTGTTCTTCGTATTTACCGGACTGTTCGCCGGATTTCTGCCGGAAGACATCGTGGGTGAAATGACCAGCATCGGGACCTTATTTGCGTTCATTCTGGTGTGTATCGCGGTCTGGATTCTGCGCAATCGCCGCCCTGACCTCCCTCGGGCGTTCAAGGTACCGGCTGTGCCGGTGGTTTCGACCCTGGGCGTTTTGGTGTGCGGCGCGATGATCTATGGCCTTGGTTGGACCAACTGGGCGCGCCTGATCGGATGGATGGCCATCGGTCTCGTGATCTACTTCACCTACGGGCGTAAGCACAGCAAAGTGCAGGCGCTTGCCGGGTCTGTCGCTAAGCGAACTCCTGCCTCGACAATGGCAGATTGACAATATCCATCTAAACGCCATGGAGTGTATGCTTTGTTGCCCGCCATCTTTATCCATCGTCATCAAAAGCGTAAACTGATGGCTGACAGCTGACGGCTGACAGCTGTTCCATGAAAGTCTTCCGCAATCTCAAACTCATCGCAGCCGTGCTTGCGGTGCTGACATTCGTTGGCATGGCGGGTTTCCACTTCATCGAGGGCTGGACGTGGTTCGATGGCTTCTACATGGTCATCACCACCTTTTCGACCATTGGATATCAGGAGGTCCATCCGCTTTCGCATACCGGACGGATTTTCAACGTTGCCTTGATATTGGCCGGTGTTTCGCTCGTCTTCCTCGGCATCGGGTCACTCACCCAGGCTTTGCTAGAATTCTCGCTGCGAAAATTTTTTGGACGCCGAAAAATGGAACGCGAAATCGACCGGCTTAGCGATCACTACATCATCTGCGGCGCCGGCCGTGTGGGCCGCAGCGCCGCCCGAGAGCTTTCGCGCAAGCCTGCGCCATTTGTCATTCTTGAGCAAAACGAAGCCAAGGCTGGGCGATTACCAAACGATTGGTTGACGCTGATCGGCGACGCAACCCAGGAGCAGACGCTCAGGCAATCCCACATTGAGCGCGCCCGGGGCCTGGTCGCTGCCACCACGACGGACGCGACCAACCTGTATATCGTCCTCACCGCGCGCGGGCTGAATCCGCAGTTGACCATCATCGCGCGCGCCAGCGAAGAGGGAGCCGAAAAGCACCTGCTGAAAGCCGGCGCCGACTCGGTCGTCTCCCCATATAACTTCGCCGGACAGAGGATTGCGCAATCGTTCCTGCGCCCGCACGTCGTCAGCTTTCTTGACACCGCCACAACTCACCTCGGGATGGACCTTGAAATTGGCGAGATTCAGGTCCATGCAAACTCTGAGTTCGCCGGAAAGACCGTCGGCAGCTCGCGCATTCGCCAGGAGCGCGGCGTGATCATTCTCGCCATCAAGCGCGACGATGGCATGCGTTTCAATCCCGCACCCGACGACCTCATTCAACCCGGCGATTGCCTGATCGCGATGGGCCAGCCGGCGCAGCTGCGACAGCTGGAACAGGCGGCACTAACCTCATGACCGCCAGAGGCCACGTGGGGACGGGTGCCCTCACCCGTCCGGCGGAGCAAAGCTCCGCAGTCCTTGTTCGCGGCGACCGAGGCCTCTGCCAGACTTTATGAAGATTGTCAGCACCAACGAAATGCGCGAGATCGATCGCGTTACCAGCGAACGCTTCGGTGTGCCTTCGCTTACTCTGATGGAGAACGCCGGCTCGGTCGTGGCGGAGTTCGCAGCGATGAGCTATCCGCGCGCGAATACCTTCGGCGTGATCTGCGGAAAAGGAAACAACGGTGGCGACGGCTTCGTCGTCGCGCGCAAGCTGCACGAGCGAGGCAAACAGGTCCGGCTGCTTTTGCTTGCCGACCCGAAGGAACTGCGAGGCGATGCCGCGGCAAGTTACGCGAAGCTGCCGGTCCCGGCAGTCATTGTGAAATCCAATGCAGACTTCGGTTCGGATGACTCACGCGCTGTATTCACGAGCGACGTCCTGGTTGACGCCGTCCTCGGGAGCGGATTTCGACCCCCGGTTTCAGGCCTCTACGGAGAAGCCATAGCAAAAATAAATTCCTCGACTACACCGGCCGTTGCGGTGGATGTTCCCTCAGGCTCTGACGCCGATGCGAGGGGGGATCAAACTGGCGCTGTGGCCCGCGCCGATGCGATCGTGACGTTTACCGCACCCCGGCCAGCGCACGTTTTTGGAAATCTGACCGCGGGACCGATTGTCGTCGCCACGATTGGCTCGCCTGATGAAGCAATCCGCTCAGCACTCGATCTGAATGTCATCACCGCAAAAGACATCGCTCCTCTCCTCGGACCTCGTCCGCGCGATTCCAACAAAGGCATGTACGGGCATGTGCTCGTCATCGGCGGATCGCTGGGAAAAGCTGGTGCGGCGGCAATGGCGGGGTTCTCGGCGCTCCGGGCTGGAGTTGGTTTGGTTACGGTCGCAACGCCGCGATCGGTGCTGGCAACCGTTGCGGGATTTCATCCCGAGTTGATGACCGAGCCCCTCGACGAAACTGCGGATGGGACCATTTCGCTCCAGGCACGGAAGAAGCTGGGAGAGGTCGCTGAAAGTAAAACCCTGCTTGCAATCGGGCCGGGCATCTCACGCAACGAAGAAACCGCCGAAATTATTAGGAAGTTTATTGCCAACTCTGAGATTCCGATCGTGCTCGATGCAGACGGCTTGAACGCGTTTGAGGCGAGAGCAAAAGACTTTAACCGCAGAGGTCGCAAAGGTACCGCAAAGGACGCAGAGAAAACCACTCTTGCGCTTACTCCCCATCCCGGCGAGATGTCCCGACTCACGGGTTTGAGCACGCAAGCGATCCAGCGCGATCGAGTCAATGTGGCTCGATCGTTCGCGAAAGAGCACGACGTCATTCTTGTGCTCAAGGGTGATCGAACGATTGTCGCCAGCCCGAACGGAGAATGCTGGGTGAATACGACCGGCAATCCCGGGATGGCGACCGGCGGCACGGGCGACATCCTTACGGGAATCGTTGCTGGAATGATCGCGCAAAATCCGCAGCGAGCCTTCGAGGCGGTTCTGGCTGGAGTTTACTTGCACGGACTGGCGGGTGACCTTGCGCGCGACCAGGTGGGCGAACAGTCCCTGGTTGCGACCGACCTGATACACAACTTGCCCCAAGCAATCCAACGAGTTGGCGAAGAAGCCGTTCCAAACTGGGTAAACATGGGCCGTTAGGACAGCGAAAGGCCTACGAATCCGGCCACTGTGCTTCGGTAATCTCGCCTTGCCAATCGGCCAATGCCATATTGGGCTGGCATGACACATTTTCCCCAGTCCCACTCTACTCATCGTGCGAATCGCGTAAAACTAGCAACCACACCAGTAGTCGTTAAGCTCGGAGACGGCAAGCGGGCCCAAGGAAATATTCACGTTGTTTCGGTGAACGGCGGGCTTCTGCAACTCGCGCGGGCCCTCTCCATCGGCGATTTCGTCGAGGTCGCCTTTCAAACCCAGTCTGGCAGCGTGGAAGGCATGGCGGAGATGTTGCACCCAGTCGGCAAAGGGCAGGGAAGTATATTTCAGCCGTTCCGGTTTGTCGCCCTGGACGATGGCGCACATGACCTGCTGCGCATGGCGGTTGAGTCCGCCGGAGACCGCAGCTTCCTGGGCGTCGCCGCAAGAAGGTTCTAAAAACCTTTTCGCCACAGAGTCGCAGAGCAAAAACACTATACTGATGGTTGATGGCAACCATCAGCAGTGAACGCGGACTCACGCGCGACTTCACCACCAACACGCCTGAGGAAACCATCGCGCTTGGACGGGAACTGGCTGCCTCTTTATCTCCCCCGCAGCTGGTCATCCTTCGTGGAGACCTCGGCGCGGGAAAAACTACCCTGGTGAAGGGAATCGCGGAAGGCTTCAACGCCGCTTCGCAGGAAGACGTAACCAGCCCGACCTTCACGCTGATTCACGAATACCGCGGGCCGGCAGCTACCCTGTATCACATTGATTTATATCGTGTGGACACGCCGCGGGAGTTAGAAACGCTCGGGCTTGACGATCTCATGACCGAGAACAGCGTGTTGCTGATCGAGTGGGGAGAAAAATTCGAGCGATTTCAGAGAGGGCGAGATTTCGAGATCGCGCTAAACAGGATTTCCGACACCGAACGCGCAATTGCTTTAATTAAGTGACTTCCTTCGTGTACCTTCGTGCCCTTTGTGGTTTGCCAGGAAAGCCTCAACCTCTAAGGTCACAAAGGGTTCACGAAGGAACTCAAAATCCCATGATGTTGTAACCGCAATCCACGTAGATGGTCTCGCCCGTGATCCCAGAACTTCCATCCGAGGCCAGGAAGACCCCAGTTGCTCCGACTTCGTTCACGTCTACATTGCGTTTCAGCGGCGAGCGCTCCGCGTGCGACTTCATCATCTCGCCCAGGCCAGAAATCCCACGCGCGGCCAGCGTCTTAATCGGTCCAGCGGAAATCGCATTCACGCGAATTCGTTTCGGCCCCAAATCGTTTGCCAGATACCGCACCGTGCACTCCAAAGCTGCCTTGGCCACGCCCATGACGTTGTAGTGCGGGACAACTTTTTCGGCGCCGTAATAGGTCATCGTCATGATGCTGCCGCCGTCTTCCATCAGCGGGGCTGCGGCGCGAGAAACCGCAATGAGTGAATACACGCTGACATCATGCGCGATTCGAAATCCCTCTCGCGAGGTATTTAAGAAATCACCTTTGATCTCTTCTGCTGGAGCAAAAGCCACACTGTGCACCAGCACATGCAGCTTGCCGTAGCGCTCTTTGAGTTGTCCGAAAACACGTTCAATCTCATCGTCTTTCGAGACGTCGCACATGAAGGCTTCCGCGCCGGGAAGCGACAGAATCAGATCTTTCGCTTCGGCCTCAAGCCGCTCATTCTGGTAAGTAATCGCAAGCTTTGCGCCGGCTGCGTGCAGTCCCTGGGCGATCGACCATGCAATGCTGCGCTTATTTGCAACTCCAAAAACAACGGCCGTGCGGCCCTCAAGGCTGAAGGACATCAATCCTCCTAATAACGACGTGAATGTAGAGACGTTGCTTGCAACGTCTCTTGTGTGGAGCGGCAATCCCCCGCAGTTGTGCAGGGATCCGCCGCAAAAGACGTTGCAAGCAACGTCTCTACATAAGAGCATTTAAAAGATATCAGTGGCGCCGCGATCGGCGCCACTTTAGAAGGAAGCAAAGGTGCGGATGTGCGATGGTTGAAAAACATGCCCATGCCGGCCGCGCTGCTTGGGGCGTGCTCGGGTCGGCGGCCGGCGGGCGTGTTTTCGTTCTGCCGGAGTTAACCCCGGCCACGCCAGCAAAGTTTCGGTGGAAAGTAAAAAAGCTTGCAGGCTTAGAAGTTCTTCTAAGTGGGGTACTTATGCCGAAGCCTGAAGCCGCTACTGCGGTATTGCCGGCGGCTTCTGCTGCATCAACTCCGCAAAGCGTGTGTCCTTGCGCACCTCGGCAAATTCCGGTGCCGTGTTGGCCTCTCTCACATCCTTGTAGCCATCTTCCATCGCTTTGCGAAGGAATTCGAACGAACGGTCCTTGTCACCCGCTTTGGCATAAAGCTTTGCCAACACGTATTCATAATGCGCCCGGTCTTCGCTGCTAACCAATTGGGCCGCGATGCCGGTATGCGAAGTGTGCTCGAACACCTCAGGATCAAGCCTGATTGCCTCAGCGTACGCGTGACTCGCCAGCTCGAATTGCTTTTTCGCGAAGTAGGCTGCGCCCAGGTTGGAGAAAAACGAGGCCGAATCAGGCACAAGGTCGATCGCTTTTTTGTAGAGCTTGACGGACGAGTTGTACTTCTTCTTCTTGTAATTCACGACGCCGAGGTTGTTGTACGGTTCGGCGAACTTGCGGTCTGCTTTTATGGCGTGTTCAAAATTGCGGCCAGCGTCTTTATAGCGCTCGATCATCAGTTCGGCGATACCGAGCTTATTGAGCACTGCTGGGGTGGATTGCTTCGCAATCGCAGCACGGTAGTAGTCAATCGCATCCAGATATTCCTTTTGCGCGCGCAGTTCGTCGCCTTTTTTCTCAAGCTCCTGCGGCGAGGCATCTTTGGGCGGGGATTGCACCTGCATGAGCGGAGGCGCAACCTGAATGCGATCGTTCTGCGCGCTTTGCGCAGAGCAGAGGCAACTGAAGCACGCAAATGTGGTAACGACCAGGCGAGTGTGGAAACTCAGCATAAGCTCCTCCCTGGCGAGCAGCGGCGCTTGCCTATTATGACACCGAAGAGTGCTTACAGGTTCCCTTAATGTGAGGGGGGACTGGCATCAGGAGGCTTCGGCACGGAATTGGGCGGCTTTTCGTCTTTCTTATCGTCTTTTTTGTCGTCCTTGAAAATACCCGCAATTTTTCCGAAAAAGCCTTTTTTCTTTTCCTGACCATCTCCGGCCGCGCCGTTGGCGGGCGGCGTAACCTGTTGATTGCCCAGCCCGAAGATTTTTGAGAGGACACCGTGAACGCCGCCTCCCTGATCGCAGGTGTTGGTCGGTTCTGTACCCACGATGAATGCAGCGTTGTAGGTTTCCGGGCACGATGGAGTGGCCAATAGATTTGTGGCCTTGTCGAGTTGCACGTCCACAACGCCGGAAGGCTGCGTGAATGCACGCATGTCTGAATAACGCGGGATCGCAGCCGCCTTCTTCATGAACTCCGTCCAGATAGGCGCCGCCGTCTGGGCGCCGCTCAGGTGCAGATCGCTGTAGTCATCAAAACCGACCCATACCACGCAAACCAGATTCGATGTATACCCAGCGAACCAGCCGTCATGCGAACTGCCGGTCTTGCCGGCGGCGGGTTGTTGAAAACCGCGAGCGCGCACGGCTGAAAATCCCAGCCCGTAGTTGATTACTCCTTCCATCATGTCGGTCATGACGTAAGACACACGAGGATCGAGCACCTGCTTTGTATCGGTGCTGAAATTCATCACCGGATCGCCCGCAGAGTTCCTGACGGATTTGACCATTAAAGGGGAAATGCGGACGCCGTTGTTCGAGAAGACGGTATACGCAGCGGTCATGTCCAGGGGCGTTGCATCGTACGACCCCAGTGCCATTGCCGGCGTCGGCTTTACTGATGAAATGCCTGCGGCTTTGGCTAGGTCTGCGACTTTGTCATAGCCAACTTCTTCCGCCAGCTTGACCGTGGCGTTGTTCAGCGACATGGCCAGCGCATACCGCGCCGTCACATCGCCGTGGTACTCCTCTTTGTAATTGCGAGGCTCATAAATCTGGTCGCCGTAGGCAAACGTGCTGGGCTGATCGGTAACGATCGACGCCGGCGTAAGCACCGCGGTGCTGCCGTCGAGCGCGGTGTTCATGGCGGCTGCGTAAACAAAAGGCTTGAAAATGGATCCGGTTGGGCGTTTGGCCACGGCATGGTTCAACTGGCTCCATGCGTAATTGCGGCCGCCGACCAGGGCCAAAATCTCACCCGAATGCGGATCCATTACAACCAATGCGACCTGCGCCTGTGGACCTTGCTCGACTTTGGTTTCGTATTTTCCCTTGGCGATTCTTATTCGCTTGGTGCGGCGTTTGGTGACTTGTTCATCCACCAATTTGATTCCGTTTTCAACCGCTTGTGCTGCCGCGCGCTGCAGGTCGGGATCCAGCGTCGTATAAATGCGATAGGCCTGCTCGTTCATCTCCCGCTCAGGCACTTTGCTGCTCAGCGTGTCGCGCACCAGATCTACGAAATATGGAGCGTCACTCGCTTCGACATTGGGAGCAGCGAGTTTGAGCGGAGTGGCCTTGGCTTTTTCTGCCTGCTCGCGCGTAATCGCATGCGTTTCCACCATGCTGTCGAGAACAATATTGCGTCGGTCCTGTGCGCGCTCAGGGTGACGATAAGGAGACAGCCGGCTTGGCCCCTGGATAATGCCGGCCAGCAAAGCCGCTTCCGGCAAAGTGATGTCCTTGAGGTCTTTGTTGAAGTAGGCGCGCGATGCCTCGGCGAAGCCGCTGATGGTGTACGACCCGCGCTGGCCCAGATCAACCCAGTTGGCGTAGATTTCGAAGATCTGCTGCTTCGAGAACTTCTGCTCTAACTCAGTGGCGATTAGCATCTCCGTCAGCTTCCGCCGGATGGTCTTCTCGGGTGTCAGGAAGAAGCCGCGCGAAAGTTGCATGGTGAGCGTTGAGCCGCCTTGCTGGTGCCGTTGCTTGGTTATGTCGATCCATACGGCCTCGGCGAACCGGCCAAAATTGATGCCGTTGTGCTCGAAGAATTTGCGGTCTTCGATTGCCAGCACCGCATCAACCAGCACGTTCGGAATCTCGCTGTACTTTACGACTTGCCGCTTGGCTCGCTGGTCGCCTTCGGAGAGTGACGTAACCATCTCCGGCTCAAGTTCGTAAGCTTGCAGTTGATTGCCTGATCCGTCGGCGATGCCGTCGACCTTTCCTTCCCGAATACGGATGGTGGCGGGTTCCGGCTTATGGTAGGAACTTGGGCCAGGCTGAATCTGAATGCTCGATCCGCTCAGCCGATAACTGCCCATCGAAGACGTGCCGTCTTTATCCGAATACCCCGTATGGCGTAACTCAACTGCAATCTCCTTCAGATCGGCCTTTTCGCCAATTGCAATGGAGCGTGGGGCAGCGAAGATTCTGGCGGCATTGGCAAAGACCGGGCCGTGGAAGCGCGCTTCTATCATCCGGTCGTACTTGATGTAGAAGTAGGAGAAGAAAACTATGAATGCGGCCGCCAGAACGAGGAATGCCGCCGCCGCGAACCGAAGGATTGGATCGTGGCGCACACTGCTTTTGCCTCGCTGACGCGGAATTCTAAGTTTGATGGCCACTTTGAGTTGGCGTAGTTACCCTTGTCCGAATGCGTTCGTCGGCTGCTGATTGTGAGATGAGGTGGCGCGGGAATTCGTTATCAGAGCAAAACAGCCTCATGTTACCGCAGTAGTACCCATTTTATCCGAATCACGCCCGTCCCGACTGATGGCAGGTGTGGTTGGACTTGATTCCTGCCTGGATACTAAAAAACGCCTTTGTTCTGCGTCGAGGCTTCAAAATGAAGGTCCAGCGGGTACCCGGGAAGATCGATGTGAACTACATACGGGGCGCGGATGATGACTGTGCCATTGAACTGGCTGCCCTGGCGCTCAACGTGAATGCCTTCTTTCGTGAGTGGGATGTCGTAGTCCTGGGCCTTCTTAAAGATGGCTTCCTGGATGTCCGACTCGCTCTTGGCAGCGTAACTGTCGCGCGTAGCTTCGTCCTTGATCGCATCCTGGAACTGATAGTTCTCGAAGTACGGCGGGACGACTTTCATGCCCACATACAGTCCGCCCACGATCACGAAAATGCCCAAGAACGCCTTAAACGTGCCCATAGCCCCACGCTCCACAACCTCTATTTTCCGCGAGTACTGCCCAGAACTTGCTCAAAATACTCGCAGATAGCGCCGATGCTAACATCGGCAGATTGCCGTGTCGAGCGTTGGACGACTTCCAACATTCCGTCGGTAACTTTCTTGCCCACATTGATTCTAAAAGGGATACCGACCAGGTCGGCATCCTTAAACTTGACTCCTGGGCGCTCGTCTCGGTCGTCGAGCAGTACGTCGTAGCCCGCGGCCTCAAGTTTGCCCGCAATCTCCTCAGCGGTCGCCTTAAGCTTGGCATCGCTCATGTTCGTGGGGGTGACCACAATTTCAAACGGCGCAATCTGAGCCGGCAACCAGAACCCGTTTTCGTCATTGCTCTGTTCGACAGCTGCGGTCAGAATGCGCTCCACTCCAATGCCGTAGCTGCCCATGATCACTGGAACTTCTTTGCCCTGGCGGTCAAGGACGCGCGCATTCATCGACAGGGCGTACTTGTAACCAAGCTTGAAAATGTGCCCGATCTCGACCGCTGTCTCCGTGCGCAACGGCGACCCACAGTTTGGACAAGGCTCGCCGCTCGTGACCGCGCGCAGGTCGGCAAAGGCGGTCGGCTGAAAATTCTTTCCCGGCGTGATGTTTTTGACGTGATAGTCCTCTTTGTTTGCACCCGCGATCAGGTTCGTGCGGCCTTCAAGGGCCTGATCGAGCAGAAGAAGAGGTTTCTCGCCATTCTCGAGATTCTTTGCCCAATCGATTCCCAGCGGACCCAGAAATCCGGCAGGAGATTTGAAGAGTCCACGAATCTCTTCCTCCTGCATCGGTCGCGTCTCTTTTCCGGCAAGCGCGGTCGAAAGCTTGGCCTCGTTCAACTGGTGATCGCCGCGCATGAGGACGACCACCGGACGGGAACTTAGTTTGCCAGTCTTGTCCTTGGCCTCAATCATCAAGGCCAAGGTCTTAATTTTGTTCTTGGGCGAGACGCCGAGAAACCGGCCGACTTCTTCAATCGTCTTTAGCCCTGGAGTGTGAACTTCGACGGGCGTGCCATCGCCCTCGGGTTTCAGTTCCTCCACCGCCTCGAGCTTCGAAGTTGCTTTCTCCAGGTTCGCTGCATACTTGCACTTCGCGCAACTTACTACCTGGTCTTCGCCAGCAGGCGTATAGACCATGAACTCTTCCGATTGCGAGCCACCCATTGCGCCCGAGTGGGCTTCAATGACGAGATAGTTCAACCCACAGCGATCGAAGATTCGGTGATACGTCTCCCGATGTTTTTGATACGAAACGTCGAGCCCTGCCGCATCAACATCGAAGGAATACGAGTCCTTCATGGTGAACTGCCGAACTCGCAGCAAGCCCGACTTGGGCCGAGGTTCGTCGCGAAATTTCGTTTGAATCTGATACCAGATCTGCGGGAGTTGCTTGTAGCTGCGCAATTCCTTGCGCGCGATCTCGGTCATGTTCTCTTCATGCGTCATGGCCAGGCACAGGTCCGCGCCTTTGCGGTCTTTCAGCCGGAACAGATTGTCTCCCATCACCGACCAGCGGCCGCTGGCTTCCCATAACTCCCGTGGATGCAGCGCCGGCAGGTAGAATTCCTGGCCGATGCGATCCATCTCCTCGCGCACGATGGCCATGATCTTGTTGAAGGAGCGTTGGCCCAGGAACAAGTACGAGTAGATTCCCGCAGCAAGCTGACGAACGTAGCCCGAGCGGACGAGAAATTTGTGGCTCGCGACCTCGGCATCAGCCGGCGCCTCGCGCAGAGTAGGGATAAACAGTTGTGACCAGCGGTGCATGGTGAATTGGATATTGTAAAGGATTGGCGATTCCAGCCGCGCCAGGACAGAACCGAATTACGCCGACAATTGCTTCAGGATCTCTTTTCCGAGCTTCTGCGCTTCACCAAAAAACTTTTGATACTCGAGGAACAGCCGATTAAGCTCCAGAGAGCGATCAGGCGTAAGTCGTTCGCGCAAGATCATGTCGCGGACGCGGACTGGGTTGGGCAGGAGTGCTTCTTCGCTGAGTTCTTCGAGGGCGGTCGCGGGATCGTAGTGATACATGGGGAAATTGTAGTCCAGGCATCAGGCATCAGGCACCAGCAACAAGCTGAACCCTCTAGCCTGACGGCTTAAGCCCGTCGCAGCCTTGCCAACCCCACTCCCGCCAATACCAATAGCGATCCGCCGATCCGGTTCGTCAACTTCTCAAATCGAGGATTCCGCGCAGTTGAAAGAACCCGGCCTGCAAGTTGTCCGTACGTGAACAGAATCGCAAACTCAACCAGAATTGAGCTAATCCCAAGAATGAAGATCTGAAACGCGACATTGTGATGGGCGTCAATGAACTGGGGAAGGATCGCGGTGAAGAACAGCAGAGCCTTTGGATTTGCCGCTTGCAGCAGGAAACCATCGCGAAGAATGCGGAATCCGCTACGCCCGTTCGCGCCGGCTTCAGGCAGCGACATCATTGATGATTTCCCAAAGAAACTGCTTATACCCAGATAGACAAGGTATGCTGCCCCAATCCATTTGATCAGGAAGAAAAGCCGGTACGACGCCACGATCACCGCGCCCAGACTGGTTGCAGAAAGAATGAAATACATCGCGTTCGCCGTCAGGATGCCCCAGCTTGCCCAAACCGACTTCCCAGGGCCCCGCTGTATCGCCTGCGACAGAACGTATAGCACCGCCGGGCCGGGGGTCAGGCTGAGCACCGCTTCCGTCACGACGAAGAGCAGCCAGACTTCCCATCTCATCGCGTCTCTCCAGCCTGCTTAAGCAAGGTGTCGCATCAGCAGAATTGTCTGATCGTCGTTTTGTGAGCCGAAGGTTGTGGCAACATCCCGCAGACTCTGCAGTAGATCCGGCAGGGGGCGATCCGCATTCTTGGCAAAGGACGACTTGATCGGCTCCATGCCCAGCTCTTTCCCGCGCCGATCGAAGACTTCGCTCAACCCGTCGGTCAAGATCAGAAACACGTCGCCGGGAGAACTCTCAACCGCGGATTCTGAAAAATTCTGCCCATCGAGAAGCCCGAGCGGAGCGTCGCATGGTGGATGTTCAATCACGTTGCGAGACGAATGCTGATACTGCAGAACCGGCGGATGCGCCGCCGAGGCGAACCGAATGCGATTGGTCCCATCGCCCTGCAGTACTGCCACCGTCACGAACATGTGCGGCGGTTTCAGCGGGAGCAGCGCCTGGTGGACCCCATTCAAAGCTTGCGCTGGAGAGTCGCCTTCCTGCAGTCGCGTGCGCATCGCAGTTTTGAACATTGCCATCAAAACCCCGGACGAAACTCCATGTCCGGAAACGTCGGCGATGTATCCCGTCCATTTGCCTGCGGCTTCCGTGACATCCACCAGGTCTCCGCCAACTTCGCCGCTGGGTTGAGACACTCCGTAGAATTCGAATTGACCTGCGCGCTTTTGGATTGTGGGAACCAGAGATGCGTGAATCTCTCCGGCAAGCTTAACTTCGGCTTGGACGCGAAAATAGCTTTGTCCCAGGCGTCGCACGAAAAGAACGAGCAGGAAATATCCCGCGATAATCGAAAGCATTGCGCCGAGCCCAAGACCTGCAAGTTGATGTTGCAGTGTTCCGGTGTTGCCCGCCAGGCTCTGCGGTGGCCCTGCGATTCGGCGTCGCCAATATTCAAGAAAGAACTGAACTACTCCCAAAGCTGCAAGCAGGTTGAACCTTCGCGTGATGAAGCAGGTCGCATACCCGACTGCGAATGTCCCGGACAGGATGACCGCAAAAAGGACGTCTCGTACGCTGTGCTTGACGACGTCCATTTGCAGGTTCACGAAGCCGACCGAGGCGAATAACAGGAAAACCACAGCGGCGCCCAACAACCGCGACCACGGCGGGACTGCCGACCAGAACTTCGGGTCGGCGGAACGCGATGAAAAGATATTTCGCAGCTTGGAAATTTGCTCCTCCGAGCAACTACACCATCTCGGTTCCCCACAGATCGTGCAAGTGAACGATTCCGTCAACGTTGCGACCGTCATCTACCACGACAAGCGAGGTGATCTTGCGCTCCTCCATAAGCGCGAGTGCCGTTGCTGCGAATTCGCTAGGCAAGATGGTCTTGGGGTCCGGCGTCATGCATTCCCCGGCGGTAAGATCAAGGGCATCTTTGCCCCGTTTCTCCAGCAGGCGGCGAAGGTCGCCGTCGCTGATGATGCCGAGCAGGCGATTTCCATCGACAACCGTAGTCACTCCAAGCTTTTTGCGCGACATCTCGTAGATCACGTCGGGCATTTTCGTCTTCGAAACCACCTTGGGGACGGCATCACCCGAATGCATCAGCGATTCAACGCGTGCAAGTCGTTTGCCCAGCTTCCCACCGGGATGCAAATTGGCGAAGTCTTCTTCTTTGAAACCCTTTTTCTCAGAGAGTGCAACGGCCAGCGCATCGCCGAGTGCGAGCATTGCAGTGGTAGAGGCGGTCGGAGCAAGGCCAAGGGTGCAGGCTTCTTCGGCAACGGCGCAGCTCAGCGAAATGTCGGCTGCCGAGGCGAGAGTCGATTTGGCGGGCGAGGGCGCCCGCCCCACACCAACAGTTCCATCGCAGGTAATCGCAATGAGCGGAAGCTGCAAGCGCTTGATGGTTGCAAGCAGTTCGAGAATCTCTTCTGTCTCGCCGCTCGCAGAGAGCGCGACGACGACGTCCCCCTTTGCCAGCATGCCGAGATCGCCGTGCAATGCCTCAACCGGATGCATAAACAGCGCCGGTGTTCCAGTTGAGCTGAGAGTCGCGGCAATCTTGCGAGCGATCAGCCCGCTCTTTCCCATTCCCGTGACAACCACTCGTCCCGCACAACAGAAGAGCAATTCGACGGCGCGGTTGAAGCTCTGCGCCATGGGGCCGGCGATGCGGTCAGCCAGGTCCTGCAAAGCCTGCGCCTCGATTCGAACAACGTTTTCCCCAACGCGTTCCATGGAAAAAGGATGGTAGCAGAATAGTGGCTGGTGGCTAGTGACTAGTGGTTAGTTGCTTGTCGGACTATTCCACGCTTTGATAACCACTAGCCACCAGCCACCACTTCACTGATCTCTCGCCGTTGCCGGACTGCGCTCGCCAATGTATTCCTCAACAACTTCTTCCACTTTCCCTGCGCTTTCAGGATGAACTCAACTGCATCGCGCAGCGCGCCGTCGCCACCGGCGTGCCTTGTGACGTAGTGAGCATCGCGCTTCACTTCGTCGCGAGCATTTGCCACTGCCACTGCTAAGCCGCAATGCCACATCACCGGAAGATCAATGACGTCATCCCCTACAAAACAAGCTTCAGCTGCGTTCAAATTTTCTTGCTTGAGTATCCCTCTGAAGGTCCCCAGTTTGTCCTGAATTCCCTGGTGCACGTGATCGAGCTTCAGGTCCCGCGCCCGCAGCGCCACCGTTTCGGAAACCCTCTTTGTGATCAAGCCGGTCTTGATTCCGCCAAGCCGCGCCAGTGAAATCGCCGTCCCGTCATGCGCATGAAAGCCTTTAGCTTCGATGGTACTTGTGCTGGCAAGGCCAAAACCGGCTTGCCCGCCGTGCTTCGCAGCGTGATCGCGCGTGGTCAGTTCGGCGCCGGCCGCCGCGGGAAAGAAGAAAAGCTTGCCATCGGTGAGAACGCCATCCACATCAAAGAGAAGTAGCTTGATCTTCTTGGCGAGCGACCTGGCATCGGCCATTGGCGGATTGTAGCAACGGCTCTGGGCTGTTGGCTATTGGCTGTCGGGCAGACGCGGCCATCTGCCCGACAGCCAGGCCGATTAAGCTTTCTGCCCGAGACTCCTGTAGCTATACGGCGGCCGCCCCACGTTCCTGGCTGCGAATGCGGATTGCTTCGTCGACCTTATACAGAAAGATTTTCCCGTCGCCGATCTTACCAGTCGCGGCACTTTGCAGGATGGCGTCAACTGCTCTATCCACGATTTTGTCCTCGAGCACGACTTCGAATTTCACCTTGGGCAGGAGATCTACGCTATATTCGCCGCCGCGATAGCTCTCCTTGTGTCCCTTCTGCCGCCCGTGACCGCGGACTTCTGAAATCGTCATTCCCTCAACGCCGACGTCTATCAAGGCTTGCTTTACCAACTCAAATCTATTGGGCTGCACAATCGCTTCGATCTTTGTCATCGTCATTGGTGCTCCTTTTATGATGGCACTCAGTTACCCGGAGGCAGAGCGAACTGCCTCCGGTTTCAATGCAGTTTTGAGCAGGCTAGCTGGCCGCACGCGTCAACGATCCCACAGCGGCGGTTTTCATAGCGGGCTCAGGGATTTCCTGCTTCATACCGCTCGGCGCCCCGATTGCCGAGATCACATACTCCGGATAAGCCGAAATTCCATGCTCGTGAAGGTCCATGCCGTAGGCTTCATACTCGGCAGGCAGGCGAAGCAGGCCCATAGCGTCAACCGCCTTCATAACCACCATCGCCACCGCAAACGTGGACAGCGTGATGCATGCGCTGCCGATGAGTTGAGCCTTCAGCACCTGCAGCCCTCCTCCGTAGAACAAGCCTTTCAACGGAGCAGAGTTATCGGGGGCCAAAGGACCAGTGGCTCCATATTGTCCGCAGGCAAACAGACCAAGCGAGAGCGTTCCCCAGATGCCGCAAATTCCGTGCACTGGGACAGCGCCGATTGGATCATCAATTCTCAGCCATTCCAGAACGTCAACGGCTACGATTACCAGCACTCCCGCGATGCCGCCCAGCAACACCGAACCGGTCGGACTTACCCAGTAGCACGGGCAAGTGATTGCGACCAGTCCTGCGAGAAAGCCGTTAGTCGTGTAACTTGCGTCCCAGGTTTTCATCTTCCAGTAGCCATACAAAATGGAAGTCAGTCCGGCGGCGCAAGCCGCGAGCGTAGTGTTCGCCGCCACGCGTCCGATGCCGACGAAATCCATGGCCGAGAGAGTGCTGCCTGGGTTGAACCCGTACCAGCCAAACCAGAGAATCAGGCCGCCACTGACCGCAATCGTCAGATCGTGCGGCAGCATGGGCCCGCCGCCATCTCGTTTGAATTTGCGGCCGAGCCGCGGACCTAACACAATGGCGCCCGCCAAGGCGATGAAGCCGCCGATGGTATGCACAACCGTCGACCCGGCAAAGTCATGGAATCCCATGCCGAGCGAAGTGAAGAAATGCCCGTCGCTGCCCATTAAAGCAAGCCAGCCGTCCGGACCCCAGGCCCAGTGACCGATGATCGGATAAATGAAGCCGGTCACGCATACGCTATAGAGCAGGTCTCCGGCGAATCCGGTGCGCCCGATCATTGCGCCTGATGTGATGGTTGAGCAGGTATCGGCAAAGGCGAACTGGAATATCCACACCGCAAGAAACGCAACGCCGGTAGTTTCGTAGGTGGCGGGAGCGCCCTGCAGGAAAAACCAGTGATATCCGATGAATCCGTTGCCGTGGCTGAACATGAATGCAAAGCCGATGGCGTAGAACAAAATCCCGCAGAGGCAGGTATCGACCACGCACTCCACAAGCACATTGACGGTTTCACGCGAGCGGCAAAACCCGGCTTCCAGCATGGTGAACCCCACCTGCATGCCGAATACAAGGAAAGCTGCCACCAGCGTCCACGCGGTGTTGACCGGATTGACTACGTCAGAAGCTTTCACCTCTGGTGTGCCGCTCTGAGCATGGACGGTGGTGAAGAAAAGTCCCGAGATCACCGCCATAATCAGCAGCACTGTTCCAACGCCGACCAGCTTTCCCGCAAACATAGTGCCGCCATAGCGACGCCATTCCGGGTCCTTCAATCGCATGCACAATCGTGAAAACTTTTGAGATAGCGTCAGTCGTGCCGTTGGCCTGTGCCTTCCGCTCATTCGTGCTCTCCTTGTGAAGATTGACGTTGCGTTATCTTGTTGAAGACCAGCTTGCTTCCTGGTTCTCGCCCCGGAAGTGATTGCAAGTTATTGCGTTCCCCCGGTCGTGTCCAATTGATAGTTTTTTTTGCGCTGATTAGAGAAATTTTCAGAAGAAAAATTTATGAGGAACATAAATTGGGTTGCTGCCGTGTTGAAAAGAAAGGTCTCGCGCTACGCTGCTCGAGTCGCGAATACATAACCCACGAATCGGTCAAATCCAAATTTTGCGTACTGGCCCTTTTGCGGAATGAGTGCCAAGCATATGTTTTGCGCTGGAAGCTTGACTGTCTGAAATATGCGATCTAGTCTTTTATCGATGCGGGTATTGCGTGCGAGCATCGCATTGTTGTTGGGCGTTGCGATCTGTCTCGGATCGACTGCCGACTGTGCCGCTTCGACACCCGCTCAATCAATGCAATGTTGCCGCTCGATGCGGTGCCCCTCGCATCATCACCAAAGCGGCGACTGCTGCAAGGCAATGCTGTCGGTTCACGCGACCCTGGGGCAACCGGTGGCTTCCCAAGCGTTCTCGCTCTCGTATTCTTGCCTGGGGATGGTCGTTGCCCGCGACGCTTTTCCTTCTTCTGAGTTTTCCTGGGTTGCACTTTCACTGAATTCTCACGGACCACCTGCTTCGTCATCTCCTCCACTGTTACTCAGCCTGCGAATCTAGACTGCATTTCTCTTTACAAAGAGGTGTGCACAAGTGTGTCCGGTCGCAAGCTCTTGTTTGCAGGAGGAATGAGTGCTACCCAAAAACGGGTTCGGCGCTCACAGCCGAATGGTTGTGGCGCGCTTGGCAGTCGTGTTCTCGTTGTGTGTCGCCGCGGGCGCGCAGGGGCCTGCTCCAGAGACTGCCCCTCCCTTGTTTCCCGGCGGGGCACTGGTTTCGTATAGTTCCAATTTCATAACCCGTGGAGTAAGTCCTTCGGCGGGCTTATCAACGGCGCGGCCCACGTTCTCTCATGAAGGAGATATCAATTTCACATGGGGTTTTCATCGGGACTTTGATCTGGCGGTGCTTATCCCCATCGTGACCAACCGGTTCGAGACGGCAAACGCCGACATCCGAGGAACAGGTCTTGGGGATGCCATGTTTCTTATTAAGTATCGGTTCTATCGTCGCGACTCGGCGCGGGGTACAGCACAAGCGTCTTTGACAGTGGGCCCGAAACTGCCGACCGGCGAAACAGAACTACGCAGCGCGAACCGTAATCTGGCTCCTGCCACACTGCAGCCCGGGTCGGGTTCTACAGATTTGTTCGCGGCAGCAAATTGGACTTACACAGGCTTGTTCAACATCCGGCGACTGGTGGCGGATGAAGACTTTCACGCGCTGCTGCGATCCCAGGGCACTCAGAAAACGAAGATCGGCAACGATGTTGAATCCCGGTTCTGGCTGTCCTATCGGCCGTACGAATCGCGGAATGTTGGTCGCGAATGGTTCATCGGTCCGGCTTTGACTTGGCTGCACTCGCAGAATGATCGCATTGACCGCGTTATTCAGAGCGGCAGCGGCGGTGATGCACTGCTGGCCGGAATTACAACCTATGTTGGTGTGCGTCCGGGAATGCACGCCTGGCTCGGAGTGGATTGGGACGTCGTTCATTCAATGGGCGCACAATTCATGCCAGTGCGCAGCCACATCAGTTTTGGAATCACCCAGCAATTTCGATTTCATTTTTGACAAGGAGGACAAAATGAAGGCTGCGAAATCCGCGATGTTGTTGCTGTTCCTTTCGCCGCTGGTGCCCCACTCGCAGGCGGAAATCAGGCATATAGAAATGCGTGTTGAAGGCATGACTTGAAATTTTTGAGCCTACGGGGTGAAACAGCACCTCGGGCGCCAGGTTGGCGTTCAAAAAGTTGAAGTCAGTTTGCGTGATGGCAAGGTTGACATCACGCCGAAAGAAGATGGGCGAGTCGATCCCGCCCAGATTCTCAAAGCTACGTACGACAGCGGCGTCAGTGTCGCCGAGATGGATATGACTGTGCGCGGCAAGATCGTAAAGGATGAAAACGGCAACCTAACTCTTCAGAGCTTGCCGAACCAGTTATTCGTTCTTGCAGCCAGTGACCTGTCGCAATCCCTGGCTCCGCTTGCTGGATCGGGGACACAGGTTACGCTTCGCGGGCAGCTGTACAAGAAAATGGAGGGCAAGAAAAAGGTGGATACCGCTGGTCCGCTGAAACTGGTTGTGCAGGAGATCGAGAAGAAGGAATGAAATGTAGATGCAGTCTTTCTTTGCTGATGTTTTTGGGACTTCTCGGTTGCAGCCGGCAGCAGTCGCGCCCCAACGAGCAATCCCACAGTTCCACTTCGCCATCCATTGCACCGGGAGAGATAGGTTCACATCTGCCCGAGTTCGAAATGAAAGATCTCCGGGGTGATGAAATATCGTCGAGAGCTCTTCGCGGCAAAGTTGTATTGGTTGATATCTGGGCGACGTGGTGCCAGCCGTGCAGAAAAGAAATGCCGGGATACCAGAAACTGCTCGATCGCTACGGCCCACAGGGTCTCGTAGTGATCGGGCTTAAGTCGAACATGATGATGGACACCGAGGACCCAATGCAGTTTGCCAGGGGAATTGGAGTGCATTACCCGCTGGTGAGCGCGTCCGGCGAATTGATCGAGAGGTTTTGCCGGCTCGAGGGATTGCCGACGACTATGGTCTATGACCGCCAGGGAATCCTTCGCAAGAAAGTGATTGGGTTCGACTATGCGGAGAGTTTTGAGTCGACCTTAAAACCGCTTCTTTGAAGAGTTGGCGTGAGCGTAATTGGCGCGGGCTGGCCTGAAAACCATCGTGGTCATGGCAGGAGTTTGCGCGCTTCAAGCCAACCCGCGTGTTGTTCAGCCGCAACCTGGAGGCTGGTCCACGAATACTGTCGAGTGGAGAGAAGGCCCGCATTTCGCTGGGGTACATTCGCCAAGCTTCCAGCGCTCAGTTTTTACTGACAACTGGCTACAGGCAACCGGTTTTAGAACATGAACCCGGCTTCAATCACGCCGCGCGGTTGGTTCATGTCGGTACCCGACGTGCCGAAGGTGAACCCTGGTGTTGCATCCGTTGCGTGAACGATGGCGAGGTCCCCGCGCAGGAAGAACGCGTCCTTGCGGTAAGTCGGAGTCACCGTGAAGGAGAAAGCTCCGCTACCCGGACCATACAGCAGGTTGACAGCACTCGCAGCTCCCGTGCTCTTGATGTATTCAGGCCTTGCAGCCAGCGAGAACCCATGTTTGAAGTTGTAGGTCGCCAGCACGGCTCCGCCTTTGGTGCCCGCGCCTTGGAGAATTCCGATACTCGCGTTGGTTGGCACGTCGGTGTACTGGAAGTACGGCGAAATCACCCAGGATCCCTTTGTATAGGTGTAGATCAAGTTGTAGATCTGCGAGTTGTTCAGAGCCAGAGGCGTGGCCAGCGTGCTTTTCGCGTAGGCACCAGCATTTCCGCCGCCTACGAACGTCAGGCTATTCGAGGCATTGAATGCGTAGGTCGCTAGTCCCGTCAGCCAGGTGTAGCGGTTCGAATAGAAACCGTCGTTCCAACTGAACGCCGTCGTCCATTTCTTGTGGGTCCAGTTGAGCTGAATGCCGCGGTTGACGGCGTTTTCCTGGCCCCATAGCAGGCCGCGCTCGATGTTCATATTCTGGAAGCTGAAGGTGTACTCGGCACCGATCAGTGTTGGCAGAGCACCGACCTCCACATTGAAATTCCCTTTGACAAGTTTGAGATAACCCTGCGGAAATGGCCCATAAATGTTTTTGACGGTATCGGCTGTAGAAAGAAACGGCACGCCAATCGCCGGCAGGTTATAGGCGCCGCCCTGCAGATAGAATTGCCACCACCCGGTGGTCTTCTGGACAAAAACCTGCGCGTTACTGATATCCCAATGAGTCGCGTCGTCACCGGGAATATGATTTCCTTCTGTCCAGCCAATTCCGCTCAAGATGCCGGTGACCGCCAGTTTCCCGCCTTCCATCTCCCGAGGCGGTGCCGTCTGCAAAGGCCCTGACATCGATGGCATCGGTAAGGGCGCAGGATCTGCCGGCTTCGTGTCTGCGGGAGCAGCGCTGGGCGCGCTCGAAGAATCCGAAGGAGCGCTCTGTGTGAAAGAAGCTTGCGCTCCGAACACTAGAACTAGGATCGTGACAAGACAAGTTAATCGTGTACTCAAGGTTTATCTCCTTAATTTTCGATGGCTAGTCATTGCGCAAAAACAAGCCGGACGGTGATCTGTTGAAGTTCG
>Ga0310811_10000497_pt1 | contig 51011 bp, 54 predicted proteins | sample YCmetagenome_FD_207642 | JGI IMG/M metagenome (GOLD analysis project Ga0310811, IMG submission 207642) | Soil microbial communities from experimental microcosm in Duke University, North Carolina, United States - YC | ecosystem: Engineered > Artificial ecosystem > Soil microcosm > Unclassified ... | reverse complement strand
TGCTTCTCCTTCTTACCGTTCGTCTTCTCCTTCACGGTCTGAATCTCTTTCATTACCTTCTGTTGACGTGCGACGTTCCGTTCTTCACGCTCACCTTTTCGACGCTCTGCACCTTCCACATCAACTTGCAACCCCTCTTCCACCACCTTGCGTTCAGCTTCATTCAGAAGCTCAACATCTTCATAATAAGTGGGATCACCTCCCCACTCGCCGTTGAAGATCGACAAAATACGAGTAAAGTATGACTGAATACGTTCTACAGGTTCAATGTGCTGACGCAAGTCCATATATCTGCAAGTACTTGACTGACAAAGTGCCAGCAACCAATCGCGTCGTTCCACGAAAAACTGATATCGTTCAGCATTGGGAGTAGAACCACGGGGTTGATGTTTGCGCATTCCGCGCGCAGAGTGCTGAACGAGCTGTTGAATATACTGGTGCAGTGAATCCACCAATTCAGCAGAGCTCATCTGGTTAAATCGTTCGACTGTGTCTACATGGATGGTACGCTTGTCATCACTTGGCAACCAGAGAACGTCCGAATCCATATAAGAGTTGTACCCGGCTGTGTCCAGCGTGAACAGTGCATCCGTTCCGAGACGGCATGGCATTTGCAATTCTGCGACCAATTGCAAACGAGTGTCCTTGTCCCCCACAAAATATTCCATGTAGCGTTTAAATTCATCCACAAAAAGAGTGAGAAAACTTGAGGGCTGAAGGGTGTAATGATCCTTGAGAACAACAGATTGAAGACCATGGAACAAGCGTGAAATATCGTCCTCCTCGTTCACAATGTCTTGCACCATCCGGTTGGTTAGTGGGGAACGGACAGGAGAACGCGACGATGGAACGACAACTGACATGATTGAAGAGTTAGAATGGGGCAATGGAGGAGAGGCGGATGAAAAATGAGCCGTATCTGTTCAATTGAATCGTCCGATCTGGAGAGGGAATGGACGTGCTGTCAAGGAACTGTCCGGAGATCCTCCTGTTCGCAACAGGTCAGTCATGACTGAAGCACGCTGTGGATAAGCCATTGCAGTAACCTGTTGTGTAGGGATGGGCTTCAACAGTGCTGCTGAAACGAGTTGAAGAGCTTGTGGAGAGGGATAGTCCGGTGTTTGGATGTAGCGATATGTATTCCTGTACACATCGATAATAGGCGGAGACAGCTTATACATATCGTTGTACTCCAAGTCTCCTCTTCGGAACGCATCGAGAACAGCAGGCTCAAACATTTTGGCCTTGAGCTGAATCTCTCCAATGGTGGCATAATCAGACATGATGGGTATAGAGAGGATGGTCGGTTTTATTAATGTGGAAGCGTTGGAGTAGCCATTTCAAATAGATGACAGGCAAGGTCATCCACGCTGACTGTGTGCATTCTTTCACTATCCAACCGTCATGATCTCTCGAGCAGTGTGTGCTTTGTGTCTCGCGCTCATTGTCACAGTGTTGATCACTCCAAACTACACCTATATCAAGCTTGAATTGTCGGATGGAACGGCGTGCAAACACAACAGCACTTCTTCTCATGTCGTCACTTTACCCATCAACACCACATGCACTGAACGAGTAAGCACTCTCTTGTCAGCCGACAAAAGAATCTTGAATGTGAACGTGTGGGATACGGACAAATGTACCAACCGAACGGTTCTTACATGGCACCTAGAACGAATCAATCGGTCTAGCTGTTTGGTGGGCTACCAGGAGGTGCCTGCGTTGAACCATTCCAGGATGATGTTCTCTGCAACGGTGCAAGAAGTGTCATCCTTCGTGTTCTTGACGCATAAGCTGATTGAGTTTTGTGCCCCTGTCCTGTTGTTTTTCACGCTTGGGTATGCGATCGGTTGGGACTATAATTTTTGAGATCACAATCCATTGTGTGTCCAGCCTCTCCTCCTCCCCTCATGACACGGTCAGGCTTGTGTTTGTTGTTCATACATTGTCCTCAATTACTAGACGTCTGGACTCATCATTTGCCCGAGTTTCTGTACATGTCCTTTCCGATAATGCGTCTCTTCCAGTGTATGGTGATTCATGAATTGAGATTACGTACAGATGAATTGAGATGTCGTGAAGAACCACAACAAAATATGTTCAAAACTCTCAGCTTGAACGAAACAATGGGAATCCACTGCGTACAAGGAGATCCTCAGTATGTGAATTGGACATATTCATGCACGTTCACATGGACGAGTGGTCGTCACATGGTACATGATGTTGTTTGGTTTGATGTACGGGGTACATGCATGCGTCGTGAACGCTCCTTCGTAGTCGCGTTACTTGGACGGCGACACATTACGACTTCTTCTTTGTTGTATCCATTGTTGTATCAACCACCCGTAGAATTCGAATAGAACCTGACCCATATGTTCAGACCATACTTGACATCGTTGAGCGGAGCCTTGCCTTGATGTAGATTCAATTCCGAACACTCATTCAGTTCTGTGCAGTTGCGCCAGAATAGTGCGTCACCCTTCTTAGGCTGGAACGAACGGTTGAGCTGTGGGAAATCAGTCTCTCCTCCTCCACCGGGAACGTCGTTGAGATAGACGAAGAACGTATACCGACGCTGATTCCCGATCTTGTCAGCATAATCAGATTGAAACCAATCGTGGTGGGGTTTGAAGTAGTCTCCAGGCTCATACTTGACCACCTGTAATCCCTCCAAGTGTGAGCGTGTAAGATTTACCATACGCGCTACTCGTCGTTCGATCTGTTCAACAACGGCATCCTTTGTGTTGGACAGCGAATACGAATGAGACGTACGATCATCCGTCACGTACTTGCTATCTGAATCGTGTATGACCTGAGAACGTTTAAATTTGTTCTGGGAGAGGACAATCAGATGATCACACTCTGTATGGGTGAGCAGGCTGGGGATGTGACGAAGATCGATACGGGCATCAAGGGTTTGTCCGAAAGCAATGATCTGTTTGAATGGTCGTTTGAATGGTCGTTTGAATGGTCGTTTGAATGGTCGTTTGAACAGCGAACAGAGCAGAAAACAGCTGATAACAATGACACACCCTGTCAGTACACAGATTACCCAATCCATTACGACAAACAACGATTTTTTGAAACCAATGTCAAAAAACACGCAAATGAATCAATTTTTGAGTTGGCTTGCGGGGAGCACACATGGGTCATCGAAAAAGTTCAATTCATCAGCCACATCAAAGTTTAGAGCCAATGCTTCCCAGGCTGTTCCATCGACCACTACTGTTAGCACATCCTCCTGTGAAACACTTGGTGGATCCGGTACACAGACAGCACCCATCTTGTCGGGCAATCCCAATTGGAACCAATATACATGTGTAGTAACGGGTATTCAGTTCGCTCCTTCTGGCGGTCAGAACGGAATCGCAGGTTTGTACTGTGTGTACTTCTGTAAAATCGAGTCAGTCGGAACGAATCCCAAGCAATACTCCGCGACCGCTCAATGGGGTGTAGGAGGGGGTGGATGGACGATCACGATGATGGCACCACTTGGATATGCCGTTTCGGGACTGGGTTGGTCAACCGGCAATCCTGCCGGTATTCTTGGTGCAGTGCTCAAATACTCACACATCTATACACCGGGAGTAGCTACACGTCAACCCGATCAGATCCAATACTTATGGGACGCCTGTAACGGGCAATGTGGAACATGGAACGGGACAGGTTCGCTGACATCCGCGGATGTCAAAGGTGGAACTCAGGTGCAATGTTGCACCTCGACTGTTCCGACCGTAACGGCTCCTTCACAGAGTATGTCCACCAAGTTTCTCAGCAACTTCACACTATGCTGGTACCCAGACAATTCATTCTGTTGGCAATGTGGGTTAAAGGCAATCAACTCCGTCACCTACTTGGATATCACTCCATTCCTTAACATGATCTACAGTTCGTCAGGTTCTCAATTGCAAGCTGGGTGCTGTTTGGGACTGTATGCCAATGACGACCTGTACACCACTGCATGCAATGTGTTGAATCTCACCAACTCCAGTGGAACATTGTCTAGTGGGTGTACCGCTACAGTAAACACCTATTGTGGTTCGAACATCACTGATACCAACTGTCAGAGCTTCCTCATTGATAACCAGGGCTCGCAGTGGGATTCTCTGGTGAACAATGCGTGTGGACAGACTACCAACCAGAGTAACTCATCGAGCTCGGCATTCTGCTCCTGTTCTACTCCGATGACATTTGATTCGAGTGTGCCTGCCAGTTTACAAACGGTGTTGCAATCTCAACCTCAATGTGCCAATCCTACATGTTCTCAGAAGGGATACAAGAACTCTACAGCACGCCAATCATGTACGCTGAACATCTTGAGTTGTTTGAATGAGACCAATATCAATTCAGGAAGTACAGTTAGTAGTCAGATCAGTGTGTCTCCAAGCTCAAACTGTCAACAACAAGTATCGCAGACAGACAATAACACCACCAACAATACACCCACACCAAGTCCATCTCCCAGTTCAAGCCCAAGTGCAGGCTCAAGTCCTTCCCCCTCACCTTCCCCAAGTTCCTCGCCTGCTTCTTCTCCAAGCTCGTCTCCAACTTCCTCCCCGAGTTCTTCGAGTTCTTCGAGTTCTTCCAGCTTGTCCACGAACGAGATTATAGGGATCGTTGTGGGAGTGCTCGTATTCGTATTCATTCTGATTGCAGTGATTGTATGGGCGTCAAGTGGATCATCGTCTTCCTCCTCCAAACCACCTGCAACTGTCCCTGCTGTTCCAATAAGTGCACCACTACCATCTGCTGTTCCATATCTCCCTCCCTATCCATACAACTACCCACAACCTGCACCTATGCCAGTCTACCGATAACTATTACTACTAGCTCCATCAGTGCGAACATTTGAACAAACAAATCGCTGTTCAAATAATTATACTAGTGAGAATGTGAATGATTACAATTCAATCGACCGCTGTCGATTGTTGGCCACGGCAGGAACAGGACCCAACCCGATAAAGTTCCGAATGCCATTGAACAATCCACCGATTCCTCCACCTTGTTCTGATGGACTTATAGCCGATGAAAATCGATTGCTACCTGAACTGGAAGCAATGGGAGACGGTGGCATGAACGAGTAACTAGATGATCGAGAGGGAATCTGTGATGGAGCTCGGAACGAATTCAAGTTCATTCCACCTTCATGTGCCGAAGCAATCTGTGATGGAGCGCGGAAACCAGTGAGATTCAAACCAGATGGTGAACGGACAGATCGCTGTTGTTCAGTAGGGTGAGGAACTCTGGGGGATTGAGTTTGAGCTGACAAATCAGCAACGGACTGATGAGGTTGACTCAACATAGAAGCAATAGCATTTGCAACGGCCTTCTGACTCTTAGATGTAGATTTGGACTTGGTTTTGGACTTTGATTTTGATTTTGATTTTGATTTTGATTTTGATTTTGATTTGCGCTTGGTTTTCGATTTGGACTTGGAACGTTTAGTGCTTGATCGTTTCTTTGTGCTTGATCGTTTCTTGCTTCGGCTCTTGCTCTTATCCTTACTGAGTAAACCGGCAGAACGAGCAGCGCGGGTAGCGTACTTGGCTGTAGAACGACACACGCGCACAGTCTTGCGTACTTGAGGAGTCAACTTGCTAAGGTCAGCACGTTTGCGTAACAGCTTCTTCTTGTGCAGTTGAGCACATCGACTGAAGGTGGATGGCATCTGTTAAATGATTGGAGAGTGAGAGTCTTTTTACAAGCGCACTTCCCCAATCGAGCCATCGCGTTGGATGTTCGGATACATGAGTATCATCCAGTGTATATTCATACGACGTTCTTTGCACACCATCGCAGACTAGAACTCGATCACCAGATTGTGGAAGATCTATGTGATCTTGACTTGATACCCATGTCGGTGTAAATTGTAAGACGATATCAATAGGCTCAATCCGGCCTGCAGTATTCTGACTCCAGCATTCCTCTGTCTCTTCCACATTTACACGGAGCAAAACATCTGCCATACGGTGCACGTGTTCGGCGAATTTGTATGTGTGATGTGCGGCAGCAACCCAGTCGAGTTTTGAAGCAGTCCATTGGACTGTACAACCAGAACGAAGAGGTGCATGATCCAGTCCGACAGCAGACAGTCTCGATTTGAAGTGGTCTGCTAGCTGACTTGCACTGTATTTGGCTGTTAAAGTTTCGAGACATAGCTCTGCCCATTGGGAAAAGATCGCGGAATACCAATACGTACGGCGAGTGATCAAGGGAGGCGGAGAGGGAGATGGTTCAGATTGTTCATTCAGTTCTGGAATTGGTTCGGGCAACAATACACATAAGAACGACATCATAACACGGAACGATTTATGAACAGGTATACCTTCCAGAACACTCTTCATTCCTTCTTCGCTCAGTGGATTCTTGGGTAAAGGAGTACTCTGTGGACTCGTTCCCCATGGTGTAAGTGGTTTCATGAGCACACCCAGCTGGTCAAAAATCATGGGACCCCACTTGTTCCAAAGCCAATAGGACTTCATCTCGGCCTCAGGCAAACGTTGTTGTAGCGTTGCGAACAGTTCTTCACAAACGTCATACGCGTACATGCGTCGGCCTGAGGCCGAATCGATGGGTAACGACTTGTACATTCGGATGGTGAGATCAAGGAGCTCTTCACTGCAATGAGGACGGTAATTGGTTCCCGGTTCCTCATCACCATCTTGTTCACCACCAACGTCAGACTCATTTGACCGAGGCGTATTCGTTTCAATCTCTGATTGGTCAATCTTCCGTTCATTTTCCTGTTCATGTTCTGAATCCGAATTGGATTCAGTTGTCTCTCGATTCGAGTCAGACCCAGAATCATCCTCTGTTTCTGAATGTTCAGATCCTGATCTCGATCTCGACTCTTCGAGGTCTTCGTCCACTTGCATCATGTGTGTGAGGTAGAAGAGCACATGATGCACGTCGTACCCCGCGTCAAATACGGCGGTTTGAATCCCACATTCCTGATGTTGCAGGGAATAATGAACAGCCGATGGTTTGCGACTCACAGAAACAGAATGACTGCGACCATAATCTATGAACAGAGGATAATGACCGAATGTGGGGAGCAACAGATCGACAGGCTCAGAACGGAAGGAGACTGGGATACGGTACAAGATCCATTTCATCTCTGTTCGCTGAATCAACACATTGCTAAGGTGAGCGTCATAGTCAGTAAACTCGGCCAATTGTTGTGCCAACTGCAACCCAACAAGTATCATAGACAATTGACTCATGATCAGTGGTGTGTCGTACCAGAATCTCCTGACCAGTGTTGACATGGTTAGACGCGAACGTGCAGGTCGAAAGAACAAGGTGTATCGCGGTAAGCATGGACGGCCATGGTCTTCTTCACGGTATGACCAGGGCATGTAACAATGGTAGTCAATGTACATGAAGTGAGGACAACACGGCACAACGAGTGATTTCAGATCGTCGTTCACTAGCGCCTCGTTGAGCAATTCGAGCCTGGGTTCACGCGACATCTTCACCAACAGTTGAACATCGGGATTGCTCTTGGACTGACACAACAAAAGCTGACCAGATACGCCCTGAGTTCTCAATGAACGAACAAGTGTCCATGACAGAAAGAAGTGAATCCATCGATCCGATAGGGCGACTGTTTCCAGTTCCCCCAATCGGCAGATGTCATCCGGATCTGAGCTGTGCATGCGTTCCGTTCGGTTGTTTACAAGATAAGGGAGGGGAGCACAATAACTCTAATACTGTCTCCATTGACTGGCTGTCAATTCTGTCCAGCACACCTCAAGATTCTCTCATTTCTGCCCATTGAAATGTCAAAAAAGTTCGAGGCCATGGCGCGCAATCTCATGACTACTAGCACGGTATTCTTCCGCACCCGTAGTATCAAGCCGTTTGAGCGCTATGTGCCTGAACCATTCAATACACGTTCACCACATCGTTCCTTTAAGCGATCATCTCGAACACCATCACAGTCTCAGCCAGTGGAGCGCCTCAAAGCCATTCGCCGGGCGGTATGGGAAAAACAGTTTGGCAAGGCGTACGAAGGCAAATGTATTACACGGTGGTGCAACCATGTTATGGATGTGTGGACATTCCAAGTGGCACATGATGTTGCACGTTCTTTGGGAGGGTCTAACGAATTGAGCAACCTGTACCCGATGTGTCCACAATGTAATGAATCGATGGGAACGACGACATTGGAAGAGTGGAACAGCTTAGGAGTCAACAAGATGAACGAATCGATAGATGTACACTCCAAATCTTCAAGGAAAAGGAAGCGAGAAGACTAGAATGGAGGCCAATCCGAATTTGGTGTTTCAGTCTCTGCTGAAAGACTATGCAAATCACCCTGATAATGGCATGATCCCGATCAAGCTTGACCGGCCTTGGAAAGACTGCGGACAATCGTTATTTGTCGTGGAACACTGTCTGGTGTTCGATGTAGAGCGGTGGAGGTTTGTAGGCTGGTTTCCAGTACATTCGGTCTCCACCGTTCTATATCCAATGGATCAATTGACTAACACCACATTAAAATCTATGATCTGTGCACGAGGATGGAATGATCTCGTGAGTTCGTCTCCTCCCTCGCCAAAGATCGTTTCTAGTCCATTGTTGTTCCCAATATGCGGAGAAGATCGAGCCATAGCGCATACCTGTCAGGAATGGGTGTATTTGACTGGACGTCAGTGCTGGATCAACCGAGATGTTCAGCGATGTTCTTGCGCTGTTTGCTACCCAGCATACAATGGTCTGCGCGAAGACGGTGATTACTCGATCGTTCAGATGACACTTCAACACTGTGTGTATTGTCAGTGCGAATATTGCACCTGTCCATTAACAGGAAGACCTCTTATTCACAACTTGTCCATTCGACCGGCACCACAATTGAGATGTACATGTGTGGTTTGTCGACTCGTCTCTCAAAAAGAATGAACTCTACTGTGACGATTGTGCTTTGGACACTGTTTGCTGTGGGGTGTGTGATTGGAATGGCTGTTGTTGGATGGTACTTGTATACGCGTGTGTTCTTTCGATCACAGTATCTCGCACGAAAGATCATCCGTTCCAAGGCAAACCGAGTACCATACGACGATCTCTGCGACACGTTCTTTGCCGAGGACGAGTATCTGGGAGGACAGTATGCTCAAATGAAAGCGAATCCTCGTGTTCCAAAGACGGATGTGCTGAATCTCTGCTATAATCGAGCACGCGGTCTCCTTGGTCAGAAGTAGACCTGAGACACAAACACATGAATTAGTACAGAACGTCTGAATACATCAAACATCTATTCAGATCAAAATAGTGTCCGCTGAGCTGAACGACACAACGATATGGGATGATCTTCCCAATGAAGCTACGACCATATACTCATGTACACACCTGTAATAATCAAAACCGACAAGTCTCCAGATCCACTAACACTCTTGACACTCGGACTGATAACTTTTGCGAAATGGCTGACCCTCTATCTGACACGTTTGCCCAGCTCAATCTCAAGCGTACTCGAGGTCAGTACTATAGCTCTCAAGCAATTAAAATCTTGACTGGATTGTCGTTCACTCTTCCTGAACCAACTTCCACAATCGTTATTGAACCGTTTGCGGGACAAGGTGATCTCATAGAATGGGCAAAGAATCACCATGGGTACACGGGTACAGTCGAGTGCTATGACATTGATCCGAAAGTTATTCCCAACGTTCAGACCATTCAGAGAAACACATTGCTTGACCCACCCGACTACACGAACAAGTATGTCTTAACCAATCCACCGTTCCTAGCAGGCAACAAGTCAAGCGACGCCATAACCAAACGTATCTTGAAGAAGTATGACACTGACGACCTGTTCAAGGCGTTCATCCTGTCTATCTGCTTGACTGATACAGAGTCGTGTGTGGGTGGCACTCTGATTCTGCCTGTTGGTTTCTTCTTGTCCATGGACAAGAAGTGTCGAGATGCATTCATGACACGCTATGAAATCCCGCGTGTTAATTACTTTGATCACCCGACGTTTCAAGGAACAACAATATCTGTTGTGTCGTTCAGTTTCCGCAAGAGTCTGCCACCTCAACCACTAACCGTTCAGCGCGTACACTGGTACAAATATTCTGAAAATGGTCAATGCGTAGATCAGGTATTCGAGATGAAGCGTGAAAACCACTGGATGGTTGGTGGTGAGGTTCACACCCTGCCTAAATCCACTATTTTTGGCCGTGTCCCTGCAGAACCCCGTACAAAGACGGTCTATCAACCGACATCCATGTACTTGAACACAACGGATCGGATCTCGCTGGAAATGAAACCCGACGATTTCGAGTGGCCACCCATCAAACACACAGATCGGAGCTATGCGCGACTTGCTACACGCGGAACGGCGAATCATCCCCCACGTATTCTCACCAAGGACGAACAAGAACGACTGTGTACTAAGTTCAACACATACATCCAAGAGAAGAGTCAACAGTATTGGAAACTGTGGATTCCTGGGTTTATGGATGGTGGTCGACATCGTTTGCCATTCGATACAGCTTATGCTATTGCCAATCATCTGCTTACGCAAAACTCACGTGGTGAATAGCAACTTCATTGCTCTGCAAGTTGGGCACAAACTCGAGTCCAATTGTACTAGATGTGAAGGGTGTGGCCAGAGTGAACGTTTGCCAGTTGCAATACCCGATTTGAGGAGAGAAACTCTGAATGATGGAGCCACTGAAGGATGAATAGACGTTGATCTGCTTGGGATCATGTGTTTTGTCGCAATATGTAGCCAGCGTGAATGACGAGATCAAAACAGGTTGACTGAATGTGAACAACAACTTATATGTGGCTCCAGCAGACGTATTGACACTGGGATTCCAAAGATCGGAGCTGTTGACTGATCCCACTGTAGGAGTACCCGTCAAGACCTCAGACGCTACCTCTGTTCCATTCACTGTGTCATTCGTAGGGTCAACGACGGTGACCGTTATTCCAGACGTGGTAGGAGTGATGACAGGTGCTGGTGCAGGCGCAGGTGTTGGAGCAGGAACCGGAGCAGGAGTAGGGGTAGGAGTGTATGTGGGTGATCCGACCGACGGAGCAGGAGTAGGAGTCAAAGCTGAACTGGGAGAAGAAGACGGCGATGGAGTGGAAGAGGAAGATGAACTAGTGCTGTTCGTTACAGCAATATAGATCGCCCACATAATGAGACCAATGATCAAGCTAATGAATAAGATGAGTGCGACTTTGCCTCCTGTGCTGAGAGCCATTTTGCGTTCCGAATTAAATCGAGTGAGACAGGAAGGAGATAGTTTTTAAATCATCTATTTCAATCTACAGACGATCGGTTGACGCGCACCTCGAGATCCAAGTGCGTCTGACAGTCTACAATCTTATTCCAGATCGTATAGAGTCTTTCCAACTGCATATACATGTCTGCAATCGATGGTTCATCCACCATCTTGATCGTCTTACAGAGGGAGTTCCCCAGACAGCGCATCACACACTGTGTCGCGAAACGTTCACTATGACAATCACCTAACGATATGACGTTGACCTGCATTTGCTGACTTGTCCACGGCAACAACAGTTGTTCGATGGCATAATATTTCCACACCGTAGGCTTATCCGTCTTGTGCTGGAATTGAGAACGTGCCGAACATATTTTGATACGGTCAAAATATCCAACGACATTGGGCAACCACTTTCGAGCAGACTGTTCTACCCATCCCTGTTCAGCGTTCGTCACGATATGAACTGCTGTAGTTCGCTTCAACGCGATATCCAACAGTTGAATCACAGAACGTTCCAGACGATCAAGATCATCTTTATGTCGAGTGAGATCCACGTCGTCCACGTTGGTTGTGTGGCCGAACGCTGTAGATGGGGAGAAGGTATCGTCCCAATCAAAGATGACAATGTGTCCCCTGAGAACAGCGTTGGAGAGGGATGAGGAATCAGTAGGACACATGATGAAGCTTTTGAGAAGTGTGGAATAGATCGACAGAGACAGAGATGTAGAGTATGGTTATTCAGGTAGAGCTCGCTTCATTTCATTCTTTCACATGGATCGGGTCATACGCTCTCGTCAATTTGGATACGTGGTCTACCGGTGGGAATCCACAGGTACCCTACATCGAGATGATGATCTGCCGGCCATTGAGTGGAACAATGGTATTCAAGAGTGGTTTCAGCATGGCAAGCGACATCGAGATCATGATCGACCTGCTTATGTGGGAGGACATTTGATAAAGTGGTATTGGGATGATTGCTTGCATCGTGAGAACGATCGACCAGCCGTTATTGGAACGGAAGAAGAGAATCCATCGCGATGGTGGTACTGGAAAGGACACCTTCACCGCAACAATGACCAACCAGCTATTATTCTGCACAACGGTGCAATGATGTGGTATTGTCATGGTCTACTGCATCGCGCCAACGATTTACCTGCAAGCACAGGACCACAGGGAGCGCTTGGACACATCACCACCGAATGGCGTCAGTATGGTGCCTTGCATCGAGACAATGACGCTCCGGCTCAGATTATACAGGGAGAACGAATGTTTCAGTGTGTATGGATGAACTATAACCGACGTCATCGGGAACGCGATCAGCCTGCACAGATCAAGAATGAAGTACGACGGGATGCACACGGTCGGTGGTACATTCATATGAGTCGAACGTGGTTTGTCCAAGGACAAAGGCATCGGTTTGGTGCACCCGCACACATTGAAACAGATATCTTGTCGAATAGTCTCATAACCTTAGATTATTATTGGTTTGGAAACTTGGTCTCCGAAAGCCAGCATGCGAGGTTGATGCATGTGTCTTGCGTGCTGAAAAGCGCTGTTCTGCATAATCCAGTTCGACAAGTGTGGAGATGGAGGCTCCAGCGTTGGGTCAAGAGGATGATAGCATTGACTCGTGTTTTGCATGTACGGACACTGTGTGAAACGGTCATCGAGTATCTATAGATCATCTTACATGTAAACCGTTCGAACCTCCGACATCACCTCGTTTACATACACAACCTCATACTTACATCCATTCACCATACAATTCACGATACAATCCACAAGTTTTTCACCATACCTGTCAGTCTCCTTCTCATCTACTTCTTCGGTATATTTACATTCGGGATTAGCTGACAAAGTCCACATCGGATAGCCATAGGCATCCTTCTCAATGGACAAATGATTGGATGTCCACGTTCGATCCAAATAGATGGGTATATCGTTCACAACATTCTTATGGTGAGAGGTCAATAGCCCACGTGTCACTTGTGTCCAATCCAACAGATCTATTGGAGCTTGCTTGCTGATCTGACGCAACAATTCAAACATGACCTTGTAGTCAGAGAGGACAGTCGCATCCAAACCAGTAAATGACTCCTTCTGCATCTTAAGAAGAATATCGCCAAAGATCAACACGCAATGGAACGGCCATCGACGTAATGTACGCTCCATTCTCCACAGCTTCATGTTGCGTGCATGTTCCAAGAGATTCACACTGGACGGAGACATCAAGAGCTTCTTGTCGACCTTGCGATACTGGGTTAGATATCCATCTGCATAGACAAGCTCGATCCAATGTCCAGCTACACCGAACGGTGTGTAGATGCGAATCCCATAGCGCACATTCTCAACGTTATTCACATACCAATATGAGTCGTCGATTCTCTGTGATCGTTCATCAGGACTCACCCCACAGAGTGTCCATATCGGCACGCCATGGACTGTCAGAGATCGAACTAAAACATTATCATTGTTCGGTACCGAGTGCAGATGACAAGCAGGAGGCACAAGCACACCATATTTATCCAGTTCTCTGAACAGTTGACGAGATTTCGAAATACCCACCAACAACTCGACAGGTGGAGGTGTGTACGCATTCTGCTCAGACTGACGTTCTGGATCTTGACCGCTCCAAATGGCAATAGCAGTCAAGAGGACTTGCATAGACTCAGTATACCATGTCAACTGAAGACGTTCCTCAGTAGTTGGGTCATCCAGCAGACGCAAGTCAAGTGAGCGTCGAACAGTCTCGTCCACTACAGCCTGCTTTTGTGCGTCCAATATCCCAGCATCATCGACATACGACAGATCGCTATATGACAATGTACGAACGTCCTTCAGGTTCGGTCGTACATAATTCGATTGACACTCGACGAGCTTCAGGACGCACGGGTGTGTATCTTTCTCATACACGAGGTCATACCACTTATCATGATCAACACAGATACTGATGTTCACAACGACCGTGTCTTTCTGTCGCGCAGAACGGTACCTCAGCATATAGTGCTTCGTGTCAAAGGTGTAATGAAACTCTACATTCAAATCAATATCTCCATTGACTTTGGAACGGAAATGACCCACAATGTTCGTACGCAATTCCATGTGCTGTAAATCCTGCCAGAACCATGTCCACTGACGGTATCGTCCATCAGCACTCACCTCCTCGATCATGCACGGTATTTCACGCTTGACCAGGATGTGTTCATAGTCGGAATCTACAGACAGAGTTTCAGGCACCTCCAAGTCATCAGAATGAGCAGGACGACGAGTCGCATTTGCAATGATTTCTGTCAAATCAGTCTGTGCCAATAGTTGAGCACCATCGTTCAGAACGAGCCCAGCGGATGGTGAGATGACATGGTCTCTCGTGATTAACCCTTCCAGGCTCTCCAATTGAACAACGTCAATCAGCTCCTCATTCTTGTACAAGAGTTTCAAAGACACATCATGAAACCTCATAGCTATTGTGATTTCATTACAGACTTCCACCTTCAGGTTCTGATAGGACACAACATAATCACAACCATAGAATGCCAGCCACTCACCATACTTGGAACAGAACGCGAGACCAGCGTGCAAATCCGTGCGAGAACTAGTAGAATCAGGAACGTGTTTGGATGTCTGAACCTTGCCCTTCACCATACAGCCACGCGGTTGGTTTGACCTAACAAACTCTGAACCAAACAATGTCAACCACTGACGATCAGCAGTGCTGTATTGAACGAGCTTCATTCCATCCATGCGAAGATTGAGTGGTACATTGTATTTGTGAACGATGTCCAGTATATTGGAACGCTCAATAGTATGATCAAGCATTTCTCCAAACACCAAGTTATGAGGGTCTCGAACAGTCAACCTATCTGGACTGATCGGACACGGTGGCAAAGAAGACGACTCCACACGTTCAGCGTCCACCAACGACGGCTGATGAGAACGATAGCCTTCATATGTTAGTTTGAACAGCCTGTTATCAAGAGACAGGTAATAGATCGTGCGATGAATCTGATCCATTACAATGTACACATATCGGAACAAGGTTTCGGCACGGAAATTAGTGAGGCGGATATCAACGTGAACTGAAGCACCATTCGTAAAGTCGACTAGACCTGTCCAGAGGGTAGAATCTGGACAAGATTCCCAGCCCCAGGAATGAGAGGCGAGCGTGTATATCGGTTTCATGTTATGAACAAGCATCTTGGTACACCCATCGTCAGACGACAAATAGAACGGAAGACTGAGGTGCTTTAATTCGAGTACAATTGAGATGGTCTTCTGAATGTGCGCAATCTCCTTCGACGAACCGTGCTTCAGCACCTCCATGAGAAACGGACGTGCGTTTGTATCCGAAGGCAATGGACCATGCCGTTTCTCCAACACACTTACAGCCTCATTCAATGTAGTGATTGGCCACATTGAATAGATACGATTGAGGAATCCAAACGCATACGACTGAAGAAGCGTTTGGATGGGGGAACATACGGGAGCTGGAGAGGGTGAACAATGCTCGATGTTCTGCAAGTTTTTGATCCACCACGACTTGATGGTAGAAGTACCATGATTAATGCGCCGTTCAACTTCTTGGAGGAGTTCAGTGTCGTTCAGATGAGAGACAGACATGGGTCGTTAGTGTGAATGACAGAACAGAGATACAAGTAGAGAGAGAGAAGTCTGAATGAGACAGTACAGTATGAGTTATGAGTTATGAAGTATGAGTGTATATGATGTTATCCGAGTTGCTCAACTATAAGCGTCCCAGCAAAACCTGTGGAATTGGCACTGGCACATGAGATGGATCCGCTCGTACTGGCCGGAACCACAAGAAGGTATTGCGATTGTGTGGTGCCAGTGTAAAATGCGGTAAGTGTGCCGGCTGTTGTGGTGACTGTCAAGACTCCGGGTGTCCCAGTTCCTGTTCCGGACAACACAATCAAGTAGGTGATCGCTGAACTCACATTGGGGTAAGTTAGTGTCGTTCCACTAGCTGTCCATGTTCCTACAGTGTATGTTGGTGTGGCAATATTGAGTGCTCCAGCACTCGAATTGCTTACAGCGGACAGTGCAAACAAGTCCTTGATAATGGACAACCCACCCACAGTCAACGCTCCATCTACTGTAACGGAGCCCAGAAACGTTGCATTACCTAATCCATCGTCCAACACATTATTTTGAGAGCTCAACCCTGTTGAAACCGTAAACGTACTGAAAGGACGGATCAGCACGAATCCGTTCCCACCAACAGCTAATGGCGCATTGTTTAATGGTGCAACGGCTACGTTGTTCCCTGGATAGTCAGGATCACTAAACTCTTGTGCACTGCCTCCAATCAATGAAACATCGTGTGCACCTGTCGTTCCAATATAATTTCCTCCTCCACTTCCAGGTGCACCAATCCCTCCAGCCAAACCACCGCCAAAACCTCCTCCTCCAGCACCGTTCCCTTGTCCTCCAATAACAACCGTTTGACCATCCCCACCCGGACTGAGAACGAGAGGTGATAATGTGCCTGAAGATGTTAGAGTATACCCTGACCCGTTGCCTGAAGCAATGCCTGCCCCTCCTGGGTTATTTGTACTGGCTCCTCCTCCACCTCCAGCACAGGCCATCAATGTGAATGTTGGTGCTCCTGTCGTTCCTCCGACTAAATGAATGGCACTGTATTGACCTCCGGCTGTTGTAGACGCCTGCAAACCATTACCACCTGCACCATTGTTTGATCCGCCACCCGATCCTCCCTGAGGTACAGCTCCACTCGCAAATCCTTGACCAGGAGATCCCACTGTTACGACATATTGTTGACCCGCAGATACAGTGAGCACTTTGATAACAAAGCCTCCCGTGCCTCCAACCTCTCGTGTAAAGTAGCAACCACCCGGTGCTCCCCATAATTTGACGGTTATACTGGTTATACCTGTCGGAACGGTGTATAAGTACACTCCCGGTGTACTGAACGAGCTTGAAGGAATGGTTCCAGTCAATGTTGTGCCCTCTAATGTCAATGCTCCTGAACTGTTGTTGAACGTGAAATTGGTTGATCCAGTCAATCCAATGCCAGAACCTACATATGTTTGAATGGATCCTGTGATTCCTCCGGGAGTACCAAATCCACCCGTAGGACCAATCGAACCTGTAGGACCCGTAGAACCCACATGACCAGTTGCACCCAATGTTCCAGTAGGACCTATAGAACCTGTTGGACCAACTACCCCTGTTGCTCCAAGAATCCGAGACAAGTAAGAGATGACGTTGTTGTTGCTCTCGATATATTCAATAGCGTTCCATCCAATGGGTGAGTTATTCGACGCCAACGGCACTGTAAAGTGTTGGCGGAACGTCATTGATCGTTCGTACTTTTGAAAACTAGCAAAGTCAGGGAAGTGGGTGTGAAGTAGGCACAGAGGTGTATCTCGAGTTCTTCTCTCTCACATCTGTGTGTCTATGTCTATCCCATTCTGCATTTCATTCTCATATTGTCCTCTCTCTCCACACCTGTCCAGTCATGATGATGCCACATGCAGATCCTATTGCAATGATCCAAGCACAACTTGTCAGTATGACAGCCATGAAGCCGGACTCGACCATCCTGGGTATTGTGTTTGCCTGTTTTGTAGGATTGACGCTCAAACACGTTGTCAAACTCCTTGAACACATATCGCAATTCATTGAGACCAAACTGAGCGATCTCACCAATTCGGTAAGTCGAAATGCCAAGCAAACGATTGCCCAGACTATTACGACGAATCTCCCTGGTTTGGGTACAGGACATACTGAACGTAAGACCACTGCCCTCATTGTCATGGAACGTGTCTTTGACACCACATCGAATGGAAACAATTCCACTTCCAACCCTCACCAACGGATGAGTTCGAACGACTCCATTCTTCCAACAACGACACCCGCTCCAGGACAAGAGACGGCAGACGCGCTTATAGAGATGATGAGTCTGACAGTCTCGGCTGAACGTGTACGTCTGATCCACCACTACTATGTCGAGCACGGCAATCCCATCGTTCTGTCGGAAGAAGATGATATTCACATCCGTACTAGTCGTTTCACCAAGGAAGCGTCGACGCTGAAGCACATGGAGATAGAAGTCTGGTCGCACAGTAAGAACGTTATTGAACTCCAACAATGGGTGGCCAAAGCTCAGCAGAATTATGTGATTTCCAGGTCAAACAAGCTTGGGAATCAGCTGTACTATTTTGATGCTGTTCCGAGTATGATTCCCATCGCTTCGAAACATGGTGGTGTCGTTACATATGATTGGGATCGTGCCCCGAAAGAGTTTATGTATCACCTCGTACCGTTCAAGACCACAAAACGCCTAACCAACATCTTTGGTGAGGAGGCTGACATCATTCGTGAACGAGTGGATTTCTTTCTCAACACGCGGAGTTGGTACGAGAAACATGGTGTTCCCTACACACTCGGCATCTTGATCAAAGGCCAGCCTGGTGTCGGTAAAACCACCTGTGTGAAGGCGATTGCTCATGAATCAGGCCGACATATCTTCAATGTGTCCCTGCGTGGAGCTACACGTTCTCAACTAACTCACCTCTTTCAGAGCGAACGGGTGTCAGTAACCAACCGGTTGACTCAACGCATGGAACAACTCATTATTCCCATTGAACGACGACTCTACTTGTTTGAAGATGTGGATTGCATGAGTGATGTTGTTCTGGATCGTGAGTTCCGCAATCAGAATCAACATGTAACGGCTATTCATTCATCAATGGGTGAGGTGTTGGAAGATCCATCTGGTTCGTCTGGTTCCAAGAGTCCAGAAGAGGTCGATCTGGCGTTCTTACTCAATCTGTTTGATGGTGTAGCGGAATCCAATGGGCGCTTGATGCTATGGACAAGCAATTACCCAGAACGACTGGATCGTGCCTTGATCCGTCCAGGTCGTATTGATGTGAACGTTGAGATGGGAACGTGCACATCCAAAACAATCAACGAGATGCTCAAGGCGTTTATGGAATCCGATTACAAGGATGGCCAAGTCTTTACGGAGAAGGTGCTCACCCCAGCTGAGGTGCAAGAGTGCATCTTTCGCCACTCACACAACTTTCAAGATGCTGTGAATGCAATCCGTGCGCTGATTGAGGACAAGAACAAGAATGTCAATTCAACTGTTCCATCGGAACCAGCGTTCGAACCACTCGTTGAAATCGTTCCCTCAGAACATATGCATCACATAACAGAGCCATATGACAACGAGATTCAGACTCTGGTACAGACTATGATTCAAGACGGTCAGCCAAAGAATCCTAGGCTTGGAACATCAACTTCCATTGCCGGTGAGATTTGGCGTGAACGAGATCAATTAATGCATGCTCAATTGGAAACCACCAAGGAACAGCGAGACAGAGCTAAGAAGGGGATGATCAGCGGGTTGGCTGAATACGAACATGCAATACAGATGAGAGAGCGTTTACGTCAGCAGTCGACCTTGAGCGTGGAAGAGCTGGAGAAATTACAGACAGAGATCATCAAGCAGAATATGCAGTTAATGTTGGATCGTGGTCCGTTGAACTTGAATTATGAGACGGATGCAGATAGAGAACAGAAGAGTGAGTTTGACACGCTGGACGAATGAAATAGATATATCAGATTCAACATACACATCCCACAGTCTCCCTCAATCAATTCCACTCTCTCTCAATTCCGATCATCACCCGTTCCATTTGTTAACAAGACCATTGGTTCATCCTCCACATGTTTCGGATCACCCACTAACTTCTCCAACTGTTCAATGACCTCATTCACTGAACCAGTGTTGGGATGATTAGGACTAATAACTCGTTCAATCAATTCTTGAAACTTGCATGGTGGGACGTTGACACCCTCTCTTGCGAGAATCCTGCGTATACGCTTCTCCTGATCTAGATCCACCTTGTCTGCACCCAACAAAAACCGTGTCATGTTCAATGCATTGTCAGCATTGATCGGCTTCAGATGGATAAGCAGATCTACACGTCCAGGGCGTAACAAGGCAGGGTCAAAATGGTCAATCCGATTGGTGGTGATCACAACGATTAAACCGGTTAGTTCATGGATACCATCTAGAACGTTCAAAAACCCTGAAAACGTTGGTCGTTCCTGTAACGGCATTTCTAAAGCTGATGCACCATGACCCACCGTAATAGTGGAAGGAACGTAATCGCGAGTGAGAAGCCAGGGACAATTCGCCGCGTCAAGATCCTCGAGCACCAAGATGCGCTTGTCGAGTGGAACATGATAGGAAGTCTCCCATCGACTTTTGATCGTCGGGCTGTTGAATAGCATAGTCAGGTCAAGATTAGAACGGCACATCTTCAGATCACACACAACGAGCTGTCGTTTCGTCATGTTTGCCAACGCTTTCAATGATGACGTCTTACCCGCACCAGGCGCGGAATGCATCAAGATCACCAGTTTTCGAGCTCGTTCTTTCGATGGTTCCCACATACCACGACGCCGTTCAAAATCCTGCACAGTATTCATTAGCCGTTCCTTCTCCTCAAAGAAGATAGAGCTGAACGTCTTACAAGAATCAAATTTGAACGATTGAAACTCATCATTACGCACATGCATATAAATATTGGGAGGACGTGGAACGTCCGGAACGACTCTATCAATCTCGTTCTGTTTACACTCGTTCAAGAACCGGAACGTCATGTCAATATCATTGGTGTGTACTTCCAGATTTAGCTCGTTCGTCATAGTCGGTTGTGAGTCGTCCTTCTTGTTGGTTTCTGAAGATTTGTCATCCTTCTTCTCACCGGAGAGTTTGGAACGCGTAAACTTGAACTGCATGTCCCTATATTCGAGAATGTCTTCTGTCAGTATTGTCATCGACAGACCAAGGTACTTTTCGCGTGTCTTCGTGTATGAATCTGGACTGGCCAGCAACAACGTCTGCTTATTGGATTGCGTGGTTATTCCAGCTTTCTGCAGGTGAAACAATACACCAAGGATAATGAGGCTGTGATGGCATCCATGCAAACGACTCAGCTCATGGCGTCCTGTACGCGCAAGGAACTCATCATAGAACGTTGTGTCATTGATGTATAGAACATGCTTCCATTTGCTTAAAGGGACAACAGGTGGTGGCCATAATCGTTTTTGGAGGATCAGCCAGATGTAGGACAGATAACCTGGCACCTCTTTGAGGATGTAACAGACGAGCGATGTGAGGATCATACCGATCGCTAGATCAATACCTGCATTGCCTGTGGACATTGTCGTTTGCAGGGAAGACGTAATAACATGCTGATATTGATTGAGCGACATGCTGTGTAACGAACACAGAACGATCAAATGATAATGCAAACACAATTTGGTGTAAAGAATGAAGAATGAATGCAATGAGTTGTATTCATTCTGTTAGATCGGTATCACATTCAGACTCGGTATCAAGTCCCTCTTTATCTTGCTCTTCTACCGACCGTATCCTCTGCTTCTCTAAACCTAGGTAATATACACGTGAACGTCGTTCACATTCTTGGACATCGTCGGCGTCCCAATTGACAGCATCCTTGTGAAAGACAGCAGTCATAAACACATACAAATCAGCTTGCCAGTCTTGCAAATGTGCACACCAGCGAGTGTTGGGAGTAGGGCATGTATGACAGGTGAACGTCAACGTGGAATCCAATGACGATGTTCGCACAGTGAATAGTAGCTTCCAAGGTGCTGTGGAACTCATAAGTTTCACCGTTCGCTTAAGGGTAGACATGCAGAGATTTCAGAAATTCAGAGATGCAGAGATTCAGACTGGTGTGCACTCAACACACTTGTATAAACTGAATGGGACAACTGAAAACTGACGAAGCCATTTCATACAGACAATCCAGACAGACACTTGTGCTCACTCTCTTCCCTGCTTCTTCGCTTGACTACGAGTAGTGCGACTTGTAGGCATTGACAGGGCACTTATCGGTGTACTGCGCTTCCTCGACCGAGCGTTCGGTGTGCTCCCTTCCTCTTTCTCGTCCTTCTGATCCTTCAGCGCTTCTTTCGCTCTGACCGCCTTTCTCAATTCCTCAATACTCATAGTGTGATACTTGCGCAATCTCGCACTGCCCAATACCTTTGTTGTTTTAGTTAGCGCAGTGAGCAATTGATTCCGTTCAGCACGTGTCTCAGCGTCCATAGTGGAAGGAGTCTCATCCGCATCGTCCTCCTTCATCTTATCAGTCTCGTCTGTTTCCTCTGTCTTGTCTTCCGCTCGTTCCGTTTCCATGTGTGCATCCTCCATCCCATCATTCGAGTCCGGGTTGACTAGAGTCATCGTTTCATCATTCACAATATTCACCGGTTCCGACACTGGGACAGTATTCACCGAATCTGATTTGGACACAGAGTCATCAACCTTGTCCACAGTCAAATTGGGATGTTGAGAGACAGTAGAGACAGTAGACTCACTCTTGTCCACTGTAGACTCACTCTTGTCCTCCTCCTCATCCTTCTTGTCCACTTTAGACTCAATCTTGTCCTCCTTCTTGTCCACTTTAGACTCAGTCTTGTCCTCCTTCTTGTCCACTTTAGACTCAGTCTTGTCCTCCTTCTTGTCCTCCTTCTCATCCTTCTCAGAGTCTGGATTCACCTTCTCATTGGATTCAGTCTTCTGACGGTTGTACTCTGCCTTCAATTGCTCAGGACTCATACGTACCAGTTTGCGATTCCAGGCATGGTCTTGCTTCCCATCACTGTTGAACTTACGCAGTTTGTTTCTCAATTCCACCACGTCCTCAGACTCGGACTCTGGATCGGCCGGTTTCTCCTGTGTCTTGACCGTTTCAGTTTCAGTCTTGGAAGCAATCTCCGTACGAATCTTATCCAAATCCGTCGGTTCCGGCCACACAATGGATTCGGCAGATTTCATTGCATCAATCCATACTTGAACCTTCTCCACTACCTTGTCATGCATCTTCCACTCTGAATACACATATTCCAAAGCCTTGACAGGATTTGCCAATAGATTTGCACCGTCCACAAACCCTTTAAGAGAATGACCAGTCTCTGCAAAGAATTGAGCGATCCGTTTCGATTGGAAGAGAGTACTCCAAACCTCCACGTAGTGCAGGATGAATTGAAACGCCTGACCCAGAGTCTGAGTAAATTGTTCATGATCATCCGTTTCATTCACTTGCACGTTGAGGACATACCGTGCGGAAAAGATTGGATCTCCACGTTGCCAAATAAGACCGGGACGATGTGTCAAGGGTAGCGTCATCTTCTTGACGGGATTGATAGGAATAGCGCACGTGATACCTCCGCCCAATCCAAGACCAGGTCGATTGATAGTCAAAAATTCACCTTGGCGCGAAGGCATCTCCCACTTCTTTCGAAAGAAGGTTTCACCAGTAATGTAATTCATCCAAGTCAGTGGATTTCTCAAAATCCGAGCTCGAGCCACGACATCCACACCAGACAGTATGGTATACAGAGCAGACTCAGCTTGCACATACGCGTTGGCACGAGGAGAACCACCAACCAGATTAAACATACAGCCCAGTAAGCGATCATCCACAAATAGACTCTTGGACTTGGAATTACTGTTAGCTACCGCCAGACGCTCCAACAGAGTAGCAGTAGATAACCAGGTATGATTGTGAAACGGTTCACCGGAAACTGAACTGAGTGATTTGTCCAGTTTAGACTTGGCCTGTGGATTCAAAGTATCACCAAATTGAAAACGAAACAACACCTCGGCCGGATGCCCACGGTAGAATTCGTCCGGCATAGCAAACTCCGTATCCACCCGGATATTTCGTCCACTGTTGCCACGTTCATGTACATAGACGTCCTTATAACGACGTGCAGGAAAGAGTTTCGAAAGGTCAGATCTGAGTAATTCAGCGATCTCCTCCTGTGTCCGAGTTTCCTTTCGACCACGTTGTTTGGGTTTGGATTTGGATTTCGACTCACCAGATTTAGGAGACTTACGGGATTTCACCTTAGATTTAGACTTGGACGAGTCAGACTTGGAATGTGATGAGTCTGAGTCCGATGAGTCAGAGTCAGACTCAGATGAGTCCGATGAGTCAGAGTCCGATGAGTCAGAGTCCGATGAGTCAGAGTCCGATGAGTCAGAGTCCGATGAGTCACAGTCTGAAGACTTGGATTTGGACTTGACAGAAGACTTGGACTTGACAACCCGAGCCTTGACTGGTTGACGTTTCTTGACTGGAGACTTCGACTCATCAGAATCTGACCCTGACTCAGAAGGAACTGGTTCCATAGAACGAGGAGATTTACCCATTGGACGCTTACCAATGAAAGGCTGTTTCACACCAACACCGACACCATGGTGAGCAGACACAGACGCCGTTTTACAGGGACGTTTACCAGCCGGAGGTGAGGCAAGTCCGGGGGATGGACGTTTTACTGCAGTCCGAATGCTGGAAGGGATGTGCTCCATAGAAGACTCCATACGAAGAGCATAGGAACGCTCCTGACCACTGAGGCGAGGGACAGGATAACTAACACCAGAACTGCGATCGGTTTGAAGCGTGCGAACGGCCTCCTCCAATTGACTGAAACGCTTATCCAACTTCGAGTCCATTGTGTTAGCCAACTCAGTTATCAGTGAACGAATGACGGCGTGATCATTGGAAGATATTGACATGATGACAGGAACGGAGAGAGGGAAAGAGAACGGAGAGAGGGAAAGAGAGAGACAGCGAAATGGAAGAGAGAAAGAGAACGGAGAGAGGGAAAGAGAGAGAGCGAAATGGAAGAGGGAAGAGGAGAGTGTGATGATTTGAAGTGTGACGATAAGAGTCCGCTATGGAACAGAGACTATGAGACAGTGTCAGATGTGGAACATCACAACGTCCTAAATTTCACTTGAAGAGCAAGTCGCGCGACCTGAACAGCGTGTAAAGTCCGGCGCAAGCCCAGTCAGTTATTTCCCGAGTTGACATACCATTGTGTTTACACGCTGTGTCGTTCAAGTCATAAGGTACACGCTGTGTCGTTCAAGTCATAAGGTACACGCTGTGTCGTTCAAGTCGTCGTTCAAGTCGTCGTTCAAGTCGTCGTTCAAGTCGTCGTTCAAGTCGTCGTTCAAGTCGTCGTTCAAGTCGTCGTTCAAGTCGTCGTTCAAGTCGTCGTTCAAGTCGTCGTTCAAGTTGTTTAACGACTATGAATGTTGATATAGGAGATCTCTTCCAGTGGTAGATGAAGCTGAGTCAAACACTGGAAGAGATGTTGAAGCGTTTCGAAGCTATATATTCCGGACGTCTCTATCCATTCTCTCTGTGATGAGTCATATCCATTTACCAATCACGATGTCTCTCGATTTGATTGTGCGCGTTGTTCTCTTCATCACCAGCATCGTGTGCGCACCGGTCTTTGGCACATTGCGGAGCCGACGCCTAATTATCTTCACGTTCAATGTGATATTGGCAATGTGCTACCCTGAATGTAGTCCAGTTATTACGCTGAGCACGTTTCATTCGCTGTTCCATGAACACATCCCATTCATTGATGAGTATGGACTGAACGTTAACCATTCAGCGTTCTTTGATGTGCTGATTCATACGTTAATGTATGTTCAGCTTATGTGGCTCGTTCGTGGGATTGTAAGCATGGAGACGTTGTTTGTGTTATTCTGGGTGTTAGCTGGAAGTGTATACAACACAGTGGTGAGCATCTATTCACGTGTGGACGATGATCTATTTGTACAATCATCGCTGTTTCAAGCTCTCAGTTCAGGAGCATGGGTGTCATTATTAGGACTAGGTCTTGACTCGAATTCGAGCAATACGGTGCAGTATGAATGTCTGTTATGGGTGAGCATGGGAGTAGCCGTGTTGAATTGGTATGCCTTTCGTCAGTCGACGTGGTTGTTGGCTGTGCTGTTTCGTGCCTCGTATTTTGACACCTTCTTCAATGTGCCCGTGTGGCTGTACGTGTGGAATAGATGTGCGTGAAGCGTTTCTAGAGCAGGTTCATTTTTCATCTGTCCATTTGTCCATATTCATCTGTCCATTTGTCCATATTCTCTACGACGATGCTCTATCAGTACCACGTTCCGCCTGTGTCCACCGGGCTCATGTTCTGTGGATCTATATACGTGGGGGTTAGTTGTTGTGCTCTGATTGTTGCTACGATGCTTATTCCAGACGTTATTGGACGTATTGTGTGTGGAGCCGGAGCGATTGGCATTCTTCTCATGTCGTTAGATGTGTGTGTTCGTCCATCCATGTACGCGTGTGTACAAGTACAAAGGAAGGAAGCGGGTGAACGACAGGACAGACAAGAGGAGAAGCAAGAGCACAAGGAATGCGAAACTGTGGTTGTATTGTGAATGAATAAACATCTGAGTTTTACATCAGTACACAAGAACAACATCGTTTAGACTGATTGAATGGTGCACTTGCCGTCTGTCTCTGACTCCTTGTTTCGATCTGACCACGTAAATGACTTCGAGCAACATCCAGGTACGGATTGAGCAAGACCGATATGACCCACATCGTGTACTCATGCTCACACTCTTTCTCCGTTCGAGATGGCGGATCAAAACTATTCGTGCATGACAGTGGTGGTCGACCGAACTTCCAGTCTAACATATCCCGAGTCCAGTAGGAGTCATTGTCTGTCTTAATGATGCTAAACAAGATGTCACTGGTACTGCTGTAGTTGGTCAATAAGCCGTACAGCTCGTCAACCATCACCTTGCTGGCAGGTTGAATAACAAGAACGACTACCAATGAACGAGTTGATAGTTGGTAGTGAGGAGCAATCTGTTCAAGAAAGTTCTTCAGCTTTGGGATAACTGAGACAAATTCAGGTGTGTTCACTTGTGGATCACTTTGACGTTCAACAAATTCACCGACCGTTCGTACGGTTTTCAGAGATGAACGACACACGTACTCCACATCTACACCTCGCGAATGCACGGTCGAGGCAATCGAGATGATCGTACTGATCAACTTGAACTCGGGACAGATATTGTCATCGACGAAGATGACAATATCTGAGCTGAACAACATAGTGTACAACGCTTTCGCACGCAGTTCAAGATCTATAGACTTTGCCAATTCTTGGAACTCAGCAGAACGAGGGATAGGAACGAGAATGGACATCGCTTATTTGCTCTTGGATTTGGATCGAGACTTTGATTTTTTGGGTTTGCTCTTGGATTTTGATTTGGATTTTGACTTTGATTTGGATTTGGTGGATCGACTCTTCAGATAAGCAAGGCGTCGATACGCACAAGCCTTGACTTTGGCAGGGTGAGCGTCAAAGTGTGCACGGCTCAGAGCATTGTGTGCGTGAGCTAGAGTGTCAACAGGAAATGACCTGGGTTTACTTCCACAGAAGAGTCGTTTTGGTAAACTCATTCGCGCGTAAGTTTTTCCACCGACCATTACACGACGGTTGGTGTGTGGGTTGATAACATAGCGTGGCATCTCACGACGGAGGGAGGTGTGCAACTGGTCTTTTTTTAAGGGTGGGGACAGGGACTGAGATCATTCTTCATCTACGTCCTATTTCTCCAGTCATGTTGCTGTTCATCTGTCTTCTCGTCGTTCTGCTCGTTCCTGTAACGAGTCGTCCATTTGATCAACTGACTCAGTATGATCCTGCTGTGGAAGTGTGTGGTCGTTTCAGTGGAGCCGATCGCTGTCAGAAGCTACGGTTATCGTGGAATGTTTCAGAGTATATTCTATGGTCTCCTGTTCAGGATACTGAACCCGCAGAATATACTGTTCGGTTTGAACATCCTAGTCCAATATGGTTGATATGTCTGACCTCATCGGAACAGCTGAGTTTCGATTCTGACCTTCATGACATCGGCGACTGTCGTGATGGGATGAAGACGCGGACACTTAGGTTTGAGCCGTCTCCTCTGTTGCGTTCTATCCATCTTGTCTTCTTTGGAGGCGTGTACCGCTCCAAGATTGGACTAACACTGGTGACATCGAGAATCTATACTGTTCCCAGCAATGCCGTCTTTAATCCATACGCTTCAGCTGAACTGAGTGCTCTGCCTGTGAATACCACTCTCGTTCGCACTCCGAGATTTGAACTGTATGGACTGTGAAGAAGATCGTTGATCGTTCATCAATTGCAGTCAATTCAGCTGTACGACCCAGTAGCCCAATCGATGGTGTTGGATGTGAACGTAAACGTGATAACAAATCATCTGACTGCGGTCTACCATGATAGGGATGTGGATCTGGATTTGATGCATGATGTGGTGCCAATTAGTCCTGTGTCGTTAGACACGAGCTGGAAGTCATGGTATTCCCTGTCGGCTTCGTCATCGTTGACCGTGCGGATTCACCATCTCAACATGCTCGTTCGCGTGTGGATTGAAGCGCTGAATCTGAGAGTTGCGGTAGAGGTCTATGGAGAAGGATTGATTGGACTGATTGGTAGTGGGCTGGAGGTGTTGGGCAATGAGTTTCTGATGTTGTAAGTTGATAGATATGAGAGGTGTAAGAGTCTAAAAAGGTCAGAACATGGTTAACATGTGCAGTCCAATCAGTGTTCCAGGTGGCAAAAGCCATGCTGTTCCCACCCTCATGTCGGTGTTGCAGAAACACTTTTCAAAGCCATCCCTGCTTATTAGTCCGTTCTTTGGTGGTGGCTCATTTGAGTTCAGCGTTCACAAAATGTGGGATGTATCCGTCCATGGGAATGACATTGACGATCGTTTGATCAACTTTTGGCGAACACTCCAACATCATCAGACCAAGTTTGTGGCCAAAGTCAAGTCGCTCCCTCCTATTACGAAGGAAATCTTTGATCAAGCACGTGCGCGCCTATTGTCTAAGCGGAAACAATCAGATATGAGCCGAGCAATTGATTTCTACATCCTCAATCGAACATCGTTCGCAGCGCTAGGAATGTCAGGAGGCTACTCTGTGACGATGGCTGAACGCATGGCGAAACGTGATTTCACTCCCCTGTCCCAATTCGATCTCTCCGGCATCACATTCCATCACGGCCATTGGAAAACGTTCTTGATCCGTGAACTCAAGAACCGTCCTGCCAACGCAGTTATTTTCCTTGACCCACCATACTACTTTGAACGTGTTACACGAATGTATGGGAAGAACGGTGATCTATGCCTCGAGTTCAATCATGAAGAACTGCGTGATTATTTGGCGACCAAGCGTGGATGGATGATGTCGTACAATAATGTTCCCTATGTCCACGAGTTATATCAGGATATACCTGGTGTGTTGATCTATGAATGTCGCTGGTCATATTCCATGTGTGCAAGCAGTAAGGACAAGAACAACGGCAAGCGATGGCCAGAACTTGTGATCGTTCGTCCTTTCGAGCGTTCCAAACCGTCCACTCAAGCCAAGTTGAGTACAGGAGGTCGATAATAACTGTCAACCTCTGGATACTCCCTGTGTAATCTGACCAACAAACTGTTTACTTTGTCATCTCGGGCATGTATCTTGCCGTCTTGTAATGCTTTCAGAGTGGATTCGATCTTGAGCATGGCCTGAACATCACGCAAATAGGATGGATCTTCAGCACGCTCGGGACGAATGTAATGGTATTTCAGTGCCGTAGTGTATTCCAACAGCTTCATGTAGGCTTGTGTGTGGATACTGGCTGGAGTGGTCAATGGACGTACATGTTCGAGAAACAACAACGACCGTTGTTCGTGTGGCACTTGAAGTGGATTGAACGCACCTCGTATGCGTATGAACGTTTCAATATGATTGAGTCCTGGCACACACTGTTGAATGAAGAGGTTTGTCCAGAGCTGATCTGCATCCATTTTGTCCCAGTAAGGAACGTGAATACGTTCAGCTCTCGAACGCATTTCTGCCAGGGTCATAGGCGGAGCAGGGATGTGTCTAGACATGATCAATGTTTTTAGAAGCTCGATTCAACTTCCGACACCAACTTGGTGTCGGAAGTATTCTCATCACAGGTTTTCTCAAACCTCAATCCAGATGCCTCGTCTCTTGCTCATCGGAGATCAACACATACGTCATGATAATCTGCATGCCGTTCAGCGCTTGGAAACGTGGTTGTCTGAGCAATGGAGACATGAAGGATTTACACATATTGTTCTTATGGGTGATCTGCTTGATCGACACACTCATGTAGAACAACCTTTGCTGGCTCGTGCAGACCGGCTGTTGCGTCATATTTTATCGCTCGACCCCTCTATCCATCTTATCGTCTTGTGTGGCAACCATGACATGGCACACAATCAGGTCTTCTTAACCCCTGACCATTGGCTCATTGTATACCAACACAATGGACTGGAACGTCTGACAATTGTGGACAAACCCACTCAGGTGCCTACCCTGAATGGATTGCTGTTCATGCCTTACGTTCCAGATGGACGGTTTATTGAAGCGCTCGATAGTTCTTATCCAGATTGGAAGGCTCGTTTCACCGCTCTCTTTTGTCATCAATCGTTCACCAATATCCAGTCTATAGGTCACCTGTTGAAAGATGCTGATACGTGGTTGTCTGAGTATCCACTCGCCATTTCTGGACATATCCATGATTCACATTGGGCATCGGCCAACTTGTTGTACACAGGTAGTTATATTCCTGTGTCGAACGGAGAATCGAACGATAAACGTCTGTGGCTAGTGGACTATGACTGTCAGAGACACCTACTGACAACTCCTCGGTCTCTTCCTGTTAACTTTCTCCTGAGAACGACAATAGAGGTCAATCAGCCGGCAGATGTGATGACCATCCTTCAAGACAAGCCGTTGGATCCGAATCAGCACACGCGCTTGGTGATCAAGGGGACAGCAGAACAGATTGCTAGCTGGACACGCAGTATGGACGCGGCGACATTACGTGCACATAAGAACGTCAAAATAGTCATGCGTATGATATCCACTCCAAAGGCTGAATCGAAGGAGAACGAGGAGAAGCATTCAGTTCCGTCCGAACGGAAAGAGTCATTTGTGTCATTGTTAGAAGGTGCGCTAGAAACACGATCTGCAGTCGTTCAGCAGTTGTGGACGGAGTTTCGTGCTCAGCATGTGAATCTGTTCCAATAAGTCTATAGATTCCATGACATTTGAATGGAAGACATTAATGAAGCCATTATTGGAAGCAGTGGTGAGAAAATCTCGACGACGTCATTCGATCCCTTCACCAGCACTTTTCATCAGCATTCTCTTCGACTCAGAAATGTCCGACTCGACTCCTCCGCCTATTCCTAAACGTACTACTGAACTGTCCGTACCATCGGTTGTCCCTCCTCCGATTCCAATACGACCAAGTGCGACCTCCAATTCCAGCTCTGGCATTCCACCAGCTCCCTCTCAATCACCTTCCAAGTCATCCTCTATTCCACCTTTGGATGTGAACGACATTGCCCGTTACTATCATGGGAACGTCGTTAAGGTCTGGACAAGCAGTCATATTACGATCTCCACCAACGAGAAGGTGTTTGACAAACTGTATTTGCATTTGCTCAATCGGAACGTCAATGCTGAACATGTAAGCAAGCTCAAGAATAGTTTGTATGCCACTCAAGGACATGCTGATGCTGATCCTCTGGAAATTACGGCAGCACTCCTACTCGATGACTATTATGCATCGATGGCTGATCCAACGGTCGAATGTCATCTAGCATTATTGGACGGACAACACCGAATGACGGCTGCCACAGAGATGATCGAGATGAGTCGAAAGACGCCAGGAGCACGCAAGTTCACATTCGTTGTGTGTTTGAAACTGTTCATCTGTGAGAATGAGTCGATTTTGAGTCAGCGCATTGAACGCATCAACTCTGTGTTGACGTTCACTGAACAAGACAAGGCAAACGTGCGTGTGCGAAACTACTTTCTCGAAGCATTGCATCAGCTCGTGGGCGACTCCAATCGTCGTCGACGTGCAATTCAATTGTTGGCTCGTTCCAAACGATTGAGAGATGATCAGTGGACGAGACGTTTACAGACCCGAGATATCCAGTGGTTCAAAACAAAACTTCGAGAGATTGCACAGAAACCCGATTATGTCGAGTTGGCTACTCAGGTTGTTCCTAACAGTGCACGGGCAAAGTTGATTCAAACTACAGGTTTGAATCAACTGGCAGATGAAACGGAAGGCTGGCTGGAGGAGTTGTCCGAATATCCTGTTACGCCAGTGGATATGAGACGCAAGCACAAGGTCAGGAAGCTGATGGATAGAGAGTGAGGGTGAAGGGTGAATTTAACACGAACACGAATCACCAGATGGACAGTCGGTGCATATACACTGAGAATCAGTTGCATCACTCTGGTTTTCGGGTGGCGCTTGTGAACGAATGACATCTTCTGCATTTACAACCTCGATTGGAGTTTGTGTACTGGATAGACTGAGTGTCCCTAAATCCTCCTCTATTCTTGGAACGTTGTCAGTAGAGGTTTCTGCCTGATGAGGTTTAAGTCGCTCGAAATCCAAATATTTGCTCACCACACTCTGTTCAGGGTCAATCCCCACACGCTGACATGCACTTGCGTACGACTTGGCCGCCAGCTCTCTGTATTCCGGATGCAACCCAATGATGTGTTGCAACAACGGCTCAGTAGCTACGACTACACGATTACACTTCTCAATCTGTTCCAGAGCACGAGAACGTTCCGCTTCACTGTGTGCTTGCTTGACACACAATTCAATGTACGAATCCAAGTCATCTGCCGTTCGCTTCTTGGACACATCCTTCAACAAGTTATCACGTGCATCCTCGATTTCACGAGCCTTTTGTTCTTCCAGCTCGGCAATGTGCCTCTGGTTCTGTGTCTCAATATCTTCGGTCTTGGTCTCTAGATCGATTTCATCGCGCTTGAGCACGCCGAAATCGTCTGTTGTTAGGGGGAAATCCAAACCTACGTACGTGACGAGAAATGCGCGTGTGGAATCTGTGCGCAACAGCTTTTCAGCATGCCGATCAGCCTCGGCTTGAGTGCTGAAACATCCTCCAATGCGCATCAAGCCATAACAATTGTCGGGATCCGGCTTACCTTTCGTCGATGGTACCCAGGAAATAACTGCAAACCTCTGTCCATTAGGTTCTTCATAATGACGACGCTGTCTCATCCTGCGAAACGAATCGAATTGAGCATTGACAAGAGTCTTGTTGATCATCCCAGCGTCGCGTGCCATCTTGACTTCGTCATCTGTCAAAGGAGGATTGTTTGGATCGGCTGGTTGTTTGAGGTCTTCTACATGCATTGGCACAAGAGAAGACACTGGAATAGCAGGTGCTAGACTGGCTTGGAACGTTTGTCCATTCACATTCAAATCACGTGGTGTGGCTTTTGTGGACACATTTCTGGGGAATATAGGGGGCATGGTTCAAATTGAAAATATCGGAATCTCTCTCGTCTTAGTCTTTAAGTTTGATCCATGACGGTGCTACAAAGGTGGGCTTAAGGCGCTTGAATCGAAAGTTATTCATCCATTCCGTTCCTGTGGTGCCCAGGTAGACCATGCCGAGCGTATCGACTGGCCAACGTTCATCTATGCTGTGCAACCATGCGTGAACACGTTCGATGTCTTGTTCGCCGTCCATATAGAACATGGTCATTGTGGGGTGGACTGACAACTGCGTCAACACAATGTCAAGGAGATGTTCAGGTGTCGCAGTGCTGGAGACCACCGAAACGTTTGAGGAATGAGAACTGTGAACATCCTTCAAGAAGGGAAGAACACGGTATACCAACTGCACGCCCGTCTCCTGGAATAACGAGTCTGGTATTGTTGAGGTAGTCAATTGCACGAGTTGATTCATTGCAGTTTCTCTTCCTGGTGTATTCTCTTCTGGGTGTATTCTCTTCTGGGTGTATCTTATTAATTTTTATCCAAAAAGGCACGTGTATAGCTGATTTCCCTGAACATGGCTGATCGTCTGTATCATGTTGACCCTTCACGGGTGTGCATGACACCCAAGACTTGGTTCTGGTTCATGTTGCTCATCATTCTCGTATATTGGTGTCTTCATCGTTCGGCACAAGTAGCTGTGGCACATCATGTTGGACACCATGCGAATCGATTGAAACGTCACTGGGACTCGCTGTGGATTGTCGTTCCTGCACTTCCTTCCAGTGCTGATGTCGGTTCCAGTTCAACCATTACAGGAGATAGTGGTGCACCAACCTATGTTCCTCAACTCACTATGGAAGCTATTCGCACTCCAGGCGGTTTGCTGAAAAACTCTGAAGGATTAACAGATCAGCACTGGTGTAGCACCAACCACAAGGGCGGTTGTCTGAAGGATGTCAAGGGAACATCAGGAACGTCTCCTCTGAGGAAGGAAGGGTTGGTTGGTTCCTCCAGTATTCGTGGTCAAACTAATGAGTACAACAGCCCATACACTGGATACTCTGCCACCTCTGATGCATACGATAATCCAGACACCGACAGTCAGTACACTCAATGGACACACTCAAGTTGGAACTCCAAGAACGGTGTGCCTGCCTTCACAGTAGCTGGGTCTTCTCCGTTTTATGGTGATCCAACCAGTGGAGAACCAACCTATTGGCATCCCGCCCCCGTTCCTAATCCCATTTGGCCAGGTCAGGATGTTAGTCAAATGTTTCCAGACAACCTCGAATTGCCTGGTTGGGGAAAGATCCGATCCGCATCCTCAACGCGATCAAAAAAATGAGGGAGGGGATGGTGGCACCCGCCCCCACCACCCCGATCACCCATTTAAGTAGCGGAGATCGTATTATTCGTTCGAACGGCACAAACACAGTGCTCATTCAGAATAACCCCAATATCCCTCAGAAGACATATTCGTTCGGAACGGTATTACGAACGACTGATCCGAAGGTGGATGCTGTGGCTAAACAATTCCGAACGATTCGCAAGCCTACTGCGACTCAAGCTAAAGCCTTACCAGCCTCGTTCGATGGACGCGTATCATGGAAAGGACTGTTGTGTCCAGTTCTCGATCAAGGTTCATGTGGAGATTGCTGGGCACATGCAAGTAGTACGGCTTTGGCTGATCGTTTTGCTATTCTTTCTCTTGGACAAATCCAGTTTAAACCTTCACCTAGTGAACTTGCGATCTGTAGTCACAAGTATGATGCGGGGAAAATTGCCAGTGAATGGGAAAACGTTAGCTACTACCAATCAGTGGACAAGGATTTACATGCCAACCGTGCATGTAACGGGGCATCACTCTATGACGCCCTAGGCAGTCTATACACCGATGGAATAACAGATTCCGAGTGTTTTCCAGCCAAAAACAATGGAATCAGTCCAACAGGTTCCAATGGAAACAGTAGTGGTAATGGTGGTGTCGTCAATCCCAATGGATCAGGTGGATCAAGCACGTCATACGTTGATCTCGTGGGTAATGTTTCTACGGTTCCTTCATATGATGTGCCACAGACCGAAGATGGCACATCATTTCCCTATTGCTACCAATTACAAGGAGAGCAGTTCGACACGTGCCTTGATGGTAAGACCGCGATGCGCAAATACCGCGCCAAGACATGCTACAATGTATCAGCAGACATCGACTCTATCAAGCATGATCTGGTGAAATATGGTCCCGTTCTGTGTGGACTTATGGTGTTTGAGGATTTTCTAACCACGTACGATGGTAAGTCAGTGTATGCACCAACAACAGGTGCAACCGCTGCCGGAGGTCATGCCGTGTGCATTCAAGGGTATGGGCACGACAGTGCATCGAACATGGATTATTGGCTGATCAAAAACTCATGGTCATCGTCCTGGGGTGATAACGGCTATTTCAAGATTCAACAGGGAAACACAATGTGTCAACTGGAGCAGAACGTTGTAGGGATGATCCCAGATTTCCCTGGAATGCCTGTAAGCGATCCCAACATTGTTCCTGTAGAAACACCCGATGAGGCTACGATTCAGCAGTTCACAGATCATTTTATCGATCCCAACACTGGGTATTACAACACGGCCATTCCAAAAATTCAGGCTGGCACACTGACTGTTATCAACCCTCAGACTGGACAGTCCAGCAATGTCGTTACACCGTACTTGTTGCCTGGAGCATCTCTCCCCGATTACACAACGTTCTACGCGATGGATGCGCTCTCCACCGCAGCATCAATTGCTGCCGGCACATCACCTGCTTCACCCGTAACGGTGCTTCCTGCATCTTTAGGTGGAACTGGATCAGCCTCAAACACAAGCAATAATACATACGCTCCTTCATCTTCAACCTATACATCGAGTGGTCGTTCTTGGGAAGAAGACATAGGTATAGCATTGGGAGTGGTGGGGAGCGTGTTGATTCTTGGTGTGATGGCATGGAAAGTATACCAATATCGACGAGATCACAAAACTATACCTGCTCCATTGATTTCCGCTCCTGCAGTTCCAACCTCTACTGTTCAATCCACGATTCCACTTCCACTTCCGGTTCCCTCTCTTCCAACCTCTACCGTTCAGCCTTCTCTTCCAACCTCTACCGTTCAGCCTTCTCTTGCACTTCCGGTTCCCTCAACTTCCAGCCTTGACACTCTGTTCTAACCCGACTCGTTCAGCAAACACTTTTGTCCCACGACATCTGTCCACTTCCCATGCTACTGTCATAATGTCATTCCGCACAACCAACTCCGTATTTGCAACCAACGGCTGATCCGGTTCCAAATAGCAATTGTAATAGTGAAGCAGACCCAGAGCCAACCTATGACGTCCTTGTTTGATCTCATTTGCAGGGTTGAACATAGGAGACGTCTTTGACAAGACTCTAACGAGCTCTAGCAACAGACTCAGCGTCTCTGCAATCCATTCAGTTGATTCCTCACTGTATCTGGATGGAACAAGAGCCATTAATTCAGTTTGAATATTCAATTTTTGATCCCTACACCGTTCCCCAGGAGGACACATGCTGTCGAATTCAGACAATGCCTTGTTCATGTCTGCATGCTCCAATGTGGAAAACTGATTCAACCATGTGGTTGGACATCGAGCAAGGCCGAGTTTTTCACATGCTGTTAGCACACACGCAAACAATAATCGATGATACGTCTTCTGTGGCTTGAGAACTGGTTTCTTGAGCGTTCGAAATAATCGATCGACTTCCACATGTAATCCATGCGGGAGCTGAACGGTTTCGGGCAAAGTAATGAGAGAGGTGGGAAGAGAAGTGACGGTAGGAATGGATGTCCACGTAGGAACAGAAATCGAAGGCGTGGTTGGAACGGGAATGGGAAGTGGAGATGATACCGCAGGAACAATAGGAAGGACAGAAGAAGAACTACTGGATAATGACTTGGAAGGAGGAGGAGTCGGCTTGTTCTTGACTTTCGTCTTATTCACACCTTTCTTGGTATGAGCTGGTGTCGGTAGACTCTCCGTTCCACTAACACGTTTCAGTTTCTTCACCATTGTTTTACGCTTCAATGGCGGTTCAGAAGACTGCATGGGTGGGGGCAAATCCTGAAGCATTGTTCGTGCTGTGATCACCTGCTTGCCTGTTCCTGTTCGTCCGCCCGCTCCACTCCACTGATTGCCTGCACCAGCGTCGGCGGCCATATCAGTTGAAAGCTTCTCTCCACAATCTAGACAGGTGTGAGTGCCGAGGTGGAGAACATGTTCTTGATGGATATGTTCACATTGGTCTTGATCATGCTTATATTCGTATCCATAGTCGTTCTGATCATGAGAGTTCATAGTGTAATCTTATTTACTTTAGGAAGCTGACCCACAGATGAATGTATAGCTCGTCTTGCCAGTGGATAGATTGTCAAAGGTTGGATTGTGCTCGCCAGGTAAAAGCATGGTAGACGCCAATTGTTGGGGAGTACAGCTTCCACTTGTAATCAATGCCTTTGTCTTGGATCCCAGCTGTGGAGCAACAACTGTAATGAATTGCGGTTGGAACGTAATGAGGTTGTTGCTAGAATTGTAGATACAAGAGGAGCTGAGATCGAGGGTGGCATTCTGTATCTGGATGATACGCACACGTGTGATGAAATACGTCATGACCAGGGCATATACAGTGTCAACAGTCTTATTGGAGTTGTTTCGGGCAGAGATCGCTGCATAGGCTTCAATGTCTTGACTGAGCTTCTCATACTGTTGCTGGTTGTTCTGTTGTTGAAGCAGACTTAGACACTGATTGTTGGTGAATGGATTGTTGGCCGTTGCAGACCCTGACCAGTACAGGTTGTACGCATACAGATAGTAGGTGTTCAACACAGAAACCAGGAATCCGAGCTCTTGATCCTCGCTGACAAACCCCGTAATGACCTGTGGTGAAGATGAAGAAGATCCAGAGGAACTCGAGTAAGTGTTGTTCGCTTGTGCCTGAGCTTGAGCTTGAATCGTTTCGGCTTGGGATCCTAATGCGTCGACAACAAACAAGTTGGAACAGACAGAGGTGGTCAACGGATAAGGACTAGAGAGACTGGCGGGACTAGACGCCGAGAACGACAATCCATTCTTGGGACGAACGGCACAGTAACCACCCTCGTGAGTTGAAGCGGTTGGATTACTACCACCACCAGATCCAGCACTTATTAGCCCCATACGGTGCATACGTTCAAGCTCTGCAGACTTGTGAGATCGCCATGCAATATATACTCCTATGGCACCGATCACGAGCTGAATAATAACAACGAGTTCGGCCATCCGGAAACATTTCAACGCCGTTGGCCAAGCTGGAGCAGAACGAGACATGAGTGATTTCTATTTTTTCTGTCAGTTCATTCCACATGAATCGTTCAAGATCTCTGCCAACTTCTCGGTGTACACGGGATCTGCCATTACAAACGCTTCAGAAGCGGACGTTTCTGCCGGTACACCCTTCCACGTCTCGAACGCCATGTTTTCTAACCCACTTTCACTAATGGATTTCGCTAGGTAAATCGTACTGTTCATATCGTCGTTCAAGCCTTTGAAGAACGGCCAACTGAACCGTACACAACACTGTTCATGCCATGCTAACGACTGCTGGTAATCAAGCAATCTGAGTAAGGCTCGTCTCCACGATTGTGCATGGGGAATATATTGTGAACGAAATTGTGGATCCATCGAGTAGAGTTGATAGTACAAATGCACGGGTCGACCACGAAAGATCTTGGCCAACGGAATGTCCTTGGTCGTGCGCGGAAAAATTGTGTGGATATGAGGCTCAAAGTCGAGGTGGTATAACTGAGCCAGACGGTACATCTTCAAACACATTTCCGGGAACGATTCAATGAACGTGGGATTGCTCAGTGGATCATGGTGATATTGGCTGGAGTCAACCTCTTTTACCCCTAATAACCTCAATGATCCTGCCATCCATTTGACGATCAATCGACTCGGTGCGGGTCGATGCCACATCAAGCATGGTTGATACATGTATCTCTGATATTTCTCGAGAACATACTTGACTTGGTATTCGTAATCGTCCAGTGTACTGGGTGCCAGGTGAATCTCAGCACTAGTAGAGTTCTGAGATTCCGTGTTAGAAGATACCGAAATGGTAATGCTGGAGACATTGGTTTGCTCAAACCTCGTCTCCATCCAGCGCAAGCCATTGCGAACGATAAAGAATCGGTTCATCTGTCTATTTTACAGTTGGAGTATGAGCACTTCAAGCCTTAGCAAGACGATCGCTCTCATTCGGCGCTCTCGAATAGGACGCACAGCTTCCATCGACATACAAGGGTACTGGTCTCGGAAAAATTGTAAGCGGGCAGAACACTCGTTCTGAATCCAATCTATTCCGTTCAGCAACACTCGAACTCGATCAACCATTTTTGGGTTTTGTTCCATGCATTTATTTCAATTCACAGACAGACTCAATGTCAGAGCTAACAAGACGGTACGCACCACATCTGTAATGACAAACGCTTCAAGAGCACGAGAGAACCACATGGTGCCAGAAAGACAGATCACACCTGTATTCCACACAAGGAACACACCAACAGCCGTCCACACCACCGAAGCGACCCATCCTACGAGCACCAGTCCGGTCAACACTTGACGTTCAGACCAGCGCACACATCTCCACCTGTGAATGGCCAAGAATATATGCCCGAGAATAATGTATGATCCGACAGCCCCATCTATGATTGCCCATTTCTCTGGCGGAATGATTCTGGACGAACAGGGGTTTCCGCTATCATGAACCGCACTTACGCAGAACATCTGTGCAAACTCAAACAGAATTAACATGGCTAACAATCCACACAGTATGACCAGCGAACAAGCACACCATGACTTGAGAGGCTGAACGGAGGGGGCATGATTGATCATGGTGAGTACGAAATGTGAGCTGTAAAATCTATATAGTCTCGAAGTCAAACTCAAAATCTACACCAATGTCGGTAGGATTCATGAGTTGCTCGCCGTCAGTGGCATTGACGTTGGTGTTGCTTGGCAACTCGCCCACACTCTTGAGCTTGCGCACTTCCTCAGCTGTATACTTGTACAAGATATCGGCTTTGCTGTCTTGGTAATCTCGCAACCCAATGAGAACGATGTCCCCTTCTGATATACGGTTGTGGTACCCACGCTGGAGTGCACCTCGGACATGACACAGACGACTCTGACCGTCAAAGCAAGCACCCGTCATGCGATGACCACCAAGGTTCTTGACAATCTGAGCATACTCTTGCCCTTCCGATTTCACTGGAACGTCATGATGGTGCTCGTCACTATTGCGATGTTTCTTTTGACGACGATGACTCGTACCGCCAGTAGATTTAGGCATGATGGGCTGTTTGATATCTATGAATGGTAAGTATGGACAGAGACAATGTGTACTGATAGACTACCTCTCCAAATGTCTTCCTGGCTCAACCTGATTCCACTCTGTCTTCTGTTTCTTCCTCTTCCTCATCCATCAACGACAAGTGCTTGGCACAGAACATCTTGCCTTTGACTGGAGCAGAACGACAATTGATCTTGAAACATGGTTTATTAGACTTGACCGTTGGAGATTTGATCACAGGAGACTTGGGTTTCGTGCCAGTATTTCCGCTGTTGCCCTTGACCAACATCCGACTCTTGCTATTCGCTTCTACCTGTTCCTCTTCCTGTTCTAGTCCATACTTCTTCCGAAGCTCAGAGATCTTACCCACCACTTTCGATACTGTCCAGTCAGATAAGTCCTTCATGAACGCCTTGTTCTTCTGGTCATCAGCCGTGAGTTTCAACCGTTTAGGAGTGAGACCGAGTGGGTCAGGCATCGTCGCCGCAATAATCACCTCATGATATTTGCCATTCTTACTGGGTTTGACACTGGTGATCTCGGCTCGTATCGTTACACCACCGGCCAGATTGTTCAGCATCACACATTCACCATCATATAATTCATCGTCGACCTCCAAACGCTGACGCTTTGTTGGGCGTACCACAGAACCCCCAGCTTCCGAGTCCGAAATCACTGTACCAACCTTCGGAAACAAGGCCGTGATCAGATCATTCCTCAAGACCGTGTCATAATTACGAACTGGACTCTTGGGACTCTTTACACTTGATTTAGGGTTGAGAACAGACCGCTTCTTCGACATTGAACGTTGATTAATAGAACGACAGTATCAGAGTTATCAGGGGTTAGGACAGATAAGGAACGAAGAGCGAAAGAAGTGGAAGTGTCAGATTGATGGAGTGGATTGAAGAATGACCAATCTTATCGATCGACTCTACTCGGATTGCATCCTGCACATTGCTCAGTACCTCTATGCGCCTGAAGTCGCTCGATGTCAACGCATCTCCAGGCTCTTCCACCACCCAAATGTGTGGCTCTCGTGCACCATTGCGGTTACGGATTTACCCCTGTTGATTTCAAGTACTCGGAAGGAGATCCACAATCGATTAAAACGTATTGTGGATCACAGAGGTTTTGCAGATAGCATACATGAGTGGCTGTGGATATGCACACAATTCCCTAATCTGGAAGTCATCGACGCGGAAATATATTTCTCGGACTTTCACACATGGGCGTCTCATGTACCTCGCACACGACTGCCTATGCTCGAACATTTAAGGATCCGTTTTCCTGCAAACATGTCTTCACAGCATCTTCCAGCATGGATGACAGCTAAAGGTTCGTGTGTCAACTTGAAGAGGTTGGACATAGTACAGATCACTCTGGGAACCGATCTTGCCAGTCTCCTTTGTGTCAGTTGTCCCTTGTTGGAAGATCTTTCTACTGACACTGTTTCTATTGACAACAGCGTCTGTTTTACACGTTTGAAACGGCTGAGCGTGCGCACAGTGCTCTCTCGAACTGGTCAAGCGGATGTAACCGTAGCCTTCCCTGTCCTCGATCATCTCATCGTGCGTCGTCTACCACAGTCGTTTTTCACAACGATATCTATCCACATGCCTTGCCTGGACAAGTTGACGTTGTCGCGCGAGTCGTCTGAACATCTGATCTATTCAGAACTGAGTTCTGTACACTCTCCATTGTCGACTATCCATTCGTTGTGCATGACCGCATCTGTTCACCAGGGAGCACACGTTCTCACTTTTCTGTCTAGTCTACGTTCGGCACATCTGAGTCTCTCCGGATTTGATTATCATCGACGTTCCGAATATTATGACTCGATCGGATCCATTGTCGAGTCGATTCAGCGCCAATCGAACCTCGAACATCTGACTCTTCATGTGGGTACTCAGACCGCGCAATTGATGGCCTACTCTCTGTTAGCAGGAATCACTGTATGTCGACTTCGGTCGTTAACGATCAATCTGGACGCACGTCTATCACTTCTAGTTCTAATCTTAACTGTTCCGTGTTGTCTGCATACTCTCAAAGAATTACGTGTTGATTACTGTTACCATGAACAACCATCGAACATTGACTCTTCTGATTCCGATATGGATGTGGAATCAGATTCAGATTCAGATTCAGAGGAGTCAGTGTTCGATGTGAACACTCAGTCTGAACGTTGTCCTCCACTCGATGTTATTATTATCCATTGCAGTACACGTTACGTTCGTGCACAAGAACGAGAGATGATCGCCGTGTGGATGCTATGTCGATTTCAACACCTAACTCGACTCGAGTGTTATAACGTTCAACCTGACATGACCTTCCATAATCGATTCGTTGCCGAATACCGTCAGATCTACACTGGAAAACTTATTACAGAACAGAGGAGAAATCAGAGGCGGAATGATTGCTTATACTGTTGTGGTTCTTATGGGGTGTTGAGTGAATAACGACTTGGTTATTGCGTTCAATAGATTTTCAGTTGACCACTGTAAACTGTAGGGTCGGTTGAGTTCCAGAACAACAATATGTGCATGTGGATTAAGATGTAGAACGATGCGTGTGCCCCGGTACGTGGAGTACGACCAATCGTATTGATTGGATTCGCTTTCCGAGTCTATTTCACCGTGCACTTGGAACGTCTCCTTACGACGAATCATGTCTGATCCTGACAGCCCATTACCCCAGATCGATTCCAGGTATTCCAATCCAGCATTCTGAGCTCGGATAAGCACGCGGTGCAAATGAGAATCGATTGGAACGTTCATGTTCACTTTACTGAGTAAGACCCATAATAGCTTTGGGATGCGTTGCCTGAACTAATAGACGACACCGAAGCGGGGTGAATACAATTGGTGTTGATTTGGATTCGCGCGTTCCCATTTCCGTTCACCAGTTGAGATAGTCGAAGCCACATTTTTTAAAAACCTCGTTCATGACATATATCCTTCAAGACAATGGGAGTCAGTGCTGGTACTTGGAGAGCAAACTGCACCGTGATCGTGATCTGCCTGCGTTTATTTCTCCCGAAGGATTAATACAGTGGTATCGATACGGAAAACTCCATCGCGAGAATGATCAACCAGCAAGCATTTGGACGGGAGTGCGTGCCGAATGGTTCAAGAACGGTTTACGACATCGCGACAATGATCTACCAGCCGTAGAAACACACCACAATGGACACAAGGAATGGTGGTCCAATGGAAATCTTCATCGTTACGATGGTCCAGCGATTCAGTACTCGTATGCTGTCAACACATGTGCTTACATCTGGCAAGGGGAATGGATTGATCAGAACGAACATGCCAAACGTGTTAAGGCAGGACACACGCTGAAACGAGCTCTGCTACATGATCAACCAGTATGGAGATGGCGTCTTCATCGCTGGGTGATTCGGATGGTTGTATTGAACAGGCGATTAAAAGTCCGTGATCTATGTATCCTTGTTATCACCTACCTCACTCCTCAGTCGTCCTCATCTCCATGGAATACCCCACATTCACAGTCATGAAAGACAGGCTCGTTCCATCCTGACATGATTACAAACGGCTTTCGACATGTAGGACAAGTGCCTCCTTTCCACCGTGACATACACGAGCGACAGATGTTGTGTCCGCAACTCACTCGATAAATTGTCTGGGTGTTGTGCAGACACACGGCGCACTGCTCAGGCACTTGAAGAAGAAACCGGATTTGACACGTCTCACATGTGAAATCTTCCGTCCAACAATGAGTTCCAGACTGAACGCTGGAACAATGTTTACATGAACGAGCTGAGATGAAGCTCTCGTAAAACTTGTGCCATGCACCTTCAAGAGTATCTGATCCAAACACTCCTAATCGGCACGTAATAACGAATGGATGTGTAGTAAACTCGTCATTACGATAGAACTCGAGTGAACTCACCAAGATATTGTGCTGGTTTCGTAGGCCAACACTGTAGTTCTTTCGAACAGTGGAAGTGAGCAGATCGTTCAAGAACGACGGCACAGAAGGAGGTTCAGATGGGAGAGAGAGAACTACAGGTTCATCCGGTTCATCCGGTTCATCTGGTCGATCCTGATTAACTGGTTCTGCTTCCATGATGACACTAGCACAAGGTATGAGATAGACGACAGACGATTGAAAATGAAGGATCAGAGTTCTATCACCGAGATACACACAGCATAATGAATCATCCATCTTCTCTATCTTCCATTAGCCCTTCCGAATCATCACTGTCCAATCAAGAGTATGATCATTTGATCCTGGATAGCGCATGTAGCGAATCCAAGTCTCGATTCTCCCACGTTCATTAATATACAGAACATCATCACTATGCGACCATTGATACCTGGTTGATGGTAGTCCAATCCTCAAACAGACATTGGAGTGCGGGAATATAGGAGGCAATAGACTACCACAAAACTGATTTCCAAGGAGATTCTGCCAGATCACGCGCTGAACAGGAGCTTGAACTGATTTAGCACAGTGAGCGATACGCACATTGAGTTCGTGGATAGCTAAACCGGTGAGAACACAACATCGAACGCGCTGTGGAAGCAAATACGGCAAGACGTGGTTTGTCCAGACATCGCTAGGGATGAAACCAGACAGTAACATATAATGAGGTAGACTAGGCCAGAGACATTTCAAGAATGAAACCTGAATGGAATGACACAACATCACAGCCATTGTGTAAACAGATATACACAATGGCTTTTGTTGACCACCATCTATTACCCTAATAACCCTATAAACCCTGTCTCTCTGATCACTTTCCATCATCATGTCTTCCCCTGTCCCCATTCATCCTATTCTAACCTCTCCTCTCTTTACCTATGGTATTGGCGTCTATTTCACACCTTTCGATCTCGTTCGCGTTCAGTCTGTTAACCATTCGTTCTTCAAGCGATGTCAACTCATTAAAGTAGAACATCGCCTGAACGTGGAGAGGCTTCTTCAGGATTGGCACCGGTTTCGAAATGATTCTACTGCCGATCTGCGTATCGGAACTCGCGATGCTATGACTTTCTATTCGTTGAATCTGAAAGCATTCCACAAGACATGGCATTGGTGTATGCAAGATACATCTGCTATTCCCTTTGGTGAGATGATGACCCTTCTGCCTCTCGTTGTTCATAATCTGCCACTCAAGCTGTCTGTCTATTCTGAGACTGTTCAGTCTGCCGGTTTAGAAATCTCCTTGTCGTGCATGCCTCGTCTTCGTCAGTTGCGTGTCTATGCTAATGTGCACAACCCATTATTTGGATTTGATGAGGATGAGATCAGTGTTCCCAGCTCATTATCGTCCGTATGGATATTGTGGAGTTCGAGTGATGCTCCTGTATATCACATCAAGCCTACCGTGTATTATCCGGATCAGTGCATCCGTGATTTAGTCAACATCATCCGTAAGGGTGCCGATCTTGAGGAGCTGATCCTCTCTGATCGTTGTCATAAGATGTCCTACTGTGAATCCTGTGAAAATTATGGCTGTTGTGTTCCCTCCACTATCTTGAGGATTGGTGGAATGGACGTTCCCCATGCTCCGTGTATCGTGTGGAATCACGAGGTGGGTGTTGTGCAGATTGGACAAGAAGCAGAGGATAAGGCTCGATGTCAGGTTGCATTGGAATACGCGCGTACACGTAAAGTGATCAGTAAATGTTTATAGATGTTCATGAGTGTCCATTCATCCACATCACTCATCTCTCCATCCCAACATCCACCTAATCAATGAACGTCGACAGCTTCTCATGTAAATCCAAACAACCTGCACCACTGCCCACATCAATGTCACGCTGAACACCATCCACCAGACATGGTTAACCTGTACAAGGTGATGCAGATTCAAGGCACGTTCAACCATCCACATGATCAAGTATATCACTGTGTACACTAGGAATGTTAGTACCATCACTACGAGGATGTGAACGAGGGAACATTTGGTACACGTAGGTGGATGAGCTACACATTTAATGCAAGAGCTCGACAACATTTTGGAAGGGAAAGAGCTTCCAAAATATAGATGAAGAATGATGAGACAGATTCGGACAGACCCTTCTCATTATCCCAGTCCAGTCTGGTTCAAATTTCAAAATGCAGAAAGTTTCTAGTCGTCTCGAAGTGATCCAGTGGTCTGCTTCGGATCTTGCTCACCTCCAGCGACTCGGTGAACAGAGAAGGGATAGTGTTGAATATGGAAATCACTGCTATATCTGTGAAACACCGGGTATTCGCAACCATCCCTCGTTATACAGGTTGGTCGATCTGCAAACACCAGGCAAATCCCAGTGGCAAGCCGAAAGGGTGTGTCTGGAATGTCTAACCAATCTCGTTCGAAACCATAAGTTTGCTCGAGATCATCCGCACGGCTACAAAGGGTGTTTGTACCATACACAAGAGACTGAGTCGGAAATAGAGTACTGGCTGTACTTGCAAGAGGGCTGGACATTGGCCAATCCCGATGATCCTTACACGGAAATACTATCACCAGGAGGTCGACGATCATGGGAAGCAGAGTCGGAATAGATACAATGTGATTTCACACCCTGATCGACTCCTTCGATGTTCTCAGCCTCAACACACGTTCTGTATCCATTGGCACATTCACACTGCTTCCAAAACTTTCGCGCACATCACTAGCACGAGCTTTCAGAGATTGGCGTTTCGAGTGGTTGATCTGAGTAGCGCTCTGACGATCATTGATGCTTGTACCACCCTCATAACGAGTGTTTTCAGATGCACTGGATTGGAACATACTTGTGGCTGGTATATGGATGATGTCTGCGTTGGTGCTTCGCGACTGGAGACTTCGTATGCCTTCAGAATAGTCGAGGCCTGCTCCAGAGTTCATGTTGTGAACGGCTGAGTTCACCGCTCCCATAGACACTTTCTTCTCCAAGCTCAGATCCATCAATGTTTGTTGAGTGATGTCATTGTTTGGCGTGACTGTAACGATCAGGGCATCACTGCCACCGGGAGTGGACTGAATGATCTTCCACCGATAATCCTTCAGCTTCACTTGCTGTCCTGTTGTACGATCAGTAAATTGCAGTGGCTGACCTAGAGCAGTCTGAACGGCAATGTTATTCTTGTCCTGGATACTACCACCAGGCACGGTAATACTTCGATTGGTCACAGAATCATGCACCACTAACGTGTAGTTAGGTTTGACTGCTTGTAAGATCAGCTCTTTGTTGGACGATTTGAGGGTGCCTTTGGTTGGGCTGTTGGATACATCGAACGAGTTGTCGAGTCCAACCGTTCGATTCGACGCAGTAGACAAGGTGGGAGTGGTTTGAGCGGACGCTGTAATGGGAGTGAGTACGATCGCTCCTGTCGGTAGCACTTGACGATGAAGGTTCGTTACATGTGCGTCATTGAACGTCGGTGCACTCTTGCTTAGTACCCATGTTCCATCCAACACCTTGGTTTCTGCGCGCAACCCATTATTAATAATCGGTGTCATACCGTCAGTCATGATGTCAAGGGGTAAGGCGATCTTGTATGTCAAGGTAGGTTGGGTATTGATCGGGTTCGTGTTGGTTTGAGCGTTCACCGCATTAAGTACGGCACGTCGATCAATGTTGGTAGACAGGGTAGGATTAATCGATGCTACGCCAAGGTCTGGATTGGTGGAAACAGCTGGATTTAAATATCGTGCTCGAGACAGTGGTTGAAGTGCATCGAGTGGATAGAGAGGAGGTCGGAATGCACCATCTCGGAACGCAGGATAAGGATTCCTGCCTTGGTACGTTGGTAAATGGAGCGTTCGTGCTCCATTACCAGCAGATGTTCCATAATCAACATCTACCGCTGGATTAGTAGCACGCGCAATCCACAAGATATTCTCACTCAGACGGTCAGCACCAACCTGATCCGCACGGATGTTGTACAAGATATCCGCTTCACTCACTGGCTCGTACTTGCGAGTGTGAACGGATTTCGGAGGGTCACGATAGATATGGACACCCTCACGGTTGGGTAACGTGAATGAAGCCCACTTTGGTTTCTGGTACATGGTTAGGCCTTTCTTACTTAAGTAATACAGAAATCAAATCATGTCTCGTGTGGATCTGATTGAGAAGCTGATCGTTCAACATGGACACGGATTGCGAGACGTTCTGAAGCTCTACCTCATGGAGTACACTGCCATAGCTCGATCAGACGTGAAGCTTCAGATGTCGATTGTGTTCAAAGAGCTTGACTGGTGCATTGATGGACAGTCATTGATCGGAACGCATTGCTCAATACGACTTCAACGGAAAAATGCACGCCTCATGCGTTATTCCTGCAGACGGATGGGTATAACAGTGCCTTGGAGACGATGGAATTCAGACGTCTGTGTTTGGATGGAATTGTCCGCTGTTCCAATGGACGCGTATCACGCTGTTGTTTGGAGACTGAATTATACGTTCAGTGTGCTATCCTTCTTCTCCCACCAACTATACACCCCATCGAAGTGCGCAGACATTGACGATCCGTTTAGAACGACGAGGATTGCACTTGCTCGTGCGCGACAACATCTAGAGTCAGTTGAGCAAGCTCAGAGAGATATGGAACGTCGTCTGCGAAACCTTGAGAACGACGACATATTTCGTAGAGGTCAAGCAGATGTGGAACGTCGTCTGCGAAACCTTGAGAACGACGACATATTTCGTGTTTCTCCTCACTTACCTCGTAATACCTCTAATAAGCACACCATCATCACTCACACCACAACTTACCAGAAGCAGAGTCGATTTATTGATCATAATCCATACCAAGTCCTTAGTACTCTGGATTGAGATTGTCGGAATGTCCTACACTGAATTGATCCTTGGTCTTGTCCTCGTTCATGGTACCTGGATTAAAGATGTATTCAGACATCGAGTGTTCGAATATACCGCGGTGCTGAGGAACGACGTGTTCTATAGGATGGTGATCGTTCGACGTCAGCTGTTCTCATGCTTGTCTCTGCACAGATTAAATCAGCATGACTGGCATCTTTCAAGAACACAACAGAAAGCTACCCGAATCATAAAATACTCATGCCGACGATCTGGAAGAGAGGTACCATGGGACAAGTGGCGTTCAGGTTTGTGGGAATGGATGTCAACAGCTGGAGTCCAGTTAGACCCGTACAGGTTCGTCGTTCAGAGACTCAGGTATGTGTTCAATAAGATTGAGGGTTCAAAGCAGTCTCTCGTTCCTTGGAATTGCATGTGGTTTGATGACGTTCAACGGATGTCGCGTCGATATTCCAGTCCCTTACAATTGAGACTACGTGGACATGTAGAGATGCGAAGTGAGATCGAACGACGTCTTCAAATGCTTGAAGATCAATTGCGTGTCTGGACAGATCAAGAGGAAGAGAATTTTTCCGATTCAGAAAACAATGATCAGGGTTAAACGCCGATCCGAATAGAAATGTACACCAGATTTCTATTCATTTCACTGAGTGGGTTTCGGGTGAACAATACCCGTTACATACATCGTTAGATCATTCACAGACTTTTGCAAACGCATCACAGCTTCCTCTCTCTCATTCAACTGGTCGCGTAGGCTCACCACGTGCTTGAGCAGACGTTCCATCTCAATATCCTCTGAAATGGGAACGACATGCATAATCAAAGTCTGCGTTGCCCACTGCTTGACATCTTCAGGATAAATCTGATGGAATAATACATCACTAGTCTTGGGATGTTCAATGTCTGTAATCATACGAGTCAATGTCTGAACATACACTTTCTTGTTCAGATATTCTTCACACGCATCGACACCTGCGTGTTTGAGTTCGTTCTCATATGCCTTGCGCGTGTAAAACTCCACCAGGTTGAGTGTACTGACCAACCCACACACGCTACCGACCTTGAGAGCAAACCTGAGACTATGGTACTCGTTATCGGAGAAGGTAGTGCAAAAACCGTTCAGGAGTTGGCTGAGACTGAACTGTCTCAACTGAGATTCGAGTTGTTCACGCTCGGACATGTCGAAGAGAAGGGAGAGATATTTGAATGAGGCAAGTGTTGAGAAATGAGCAGATCATACATAGAGACGTTGTCAGTCTTGGCTGTGTAAAGCCACTGTGTAAAGCCACTGTGTAAAGCCACTGTGTAAAGCCACTGTGTAAAGCCACTGTGTAAAGCCACTGTGTAAAGCCACTGTGTAAAGCCACT
>Ga0310811_10000496_pt1 | contig 51082 bp, 46 predicted proteins | sample YCmetagenome_FD_207642 | JGI IMG/M metagenome (GOLD analysis project Ga0310811, IMG submission 207642) | Soil microbial communities from experimental microcosm in Duke University, North Carolina, United States - YC | ecosystem: Engineered > Artificial ecosystem > Soil microcosm > Unclassified ... | reverse complement strand
AGGTGAGCACGGCCGATAACGGCGCCTTCCGCAAGTTCACTGGCCAGGGTTTGCGCGCGACAGATCTCTTCGGCGGCGTGCCGGCCGGCCCCGGGCGCATCGGTGGTTTCGTTTATGAGGCGATCGCGCGCTTCGTGGATGCCGTCATCTCCGGCGGGCCGCTGCTCGCGACGGCCGCGGACGGTCTTGCGGCCACCCGCATCCTCGCCGCCATCGAACGTGCGGCCGTGAGCGGGGAGACCGTCTCTCTCGGTTAGACTAAGCGAGGCCGGCCGCCCGAGCGGCAGCGGCACAGACCTCCTGCAGTTGCGAGAGGTGGTCCTTCAGGATCACCTCCTCGCCCGGTCGGCGCAGGCAGGTCATGAGGATGCTGGCGACGGCCGCGCCGTCACCATCCAGCACCGGGCAACAGAGGTCGACGAGGCCGACGAAATGGCGGCTCTCATGATAGGCGAAACCCGCCTCCCGGGTGCGGAACAGTTCCGCCGCAAGGGCCACGGTGTCGAAGCCTGGCGGCATCAGCGGCAGCCCCTCGCGGACCAGCCGGTCCTGCATCACCGCGCTCTGGAATGCGATGACGACCTTGCCCGAGGTCGCATCCAGCGCCGGCCGCTGAAAGCCGAGGCGCAAGGAGAAGACGAGATCGCGTCCGCCAGGGGCGGCGCCGATCACGACGGTCTTGCCCTGGTGCAGGACCACGAGATGCAGAGAGAATTCGGTGCGCTCCGCCAGCGCCGTCATCAGCGGCATGGCGGCGGAGACAAGATCGCGCGCGCGCGGCGTGCGCAGGCCGAGGGTAAAAAGCCGGTCGGTCAGCTGAAGCGTGTCGCGCTCCTGATCCCGTGCCACATACCCGCGCTCCAGCAGCACCATGACCATGCGGAAGATTTCGCTTTTCGAGCGGCCGAGTTCAGCGGCGAGGCGAGTGAGCGACAGGGGTTCGGGTTGGAGTGATAGCGCCTCCAGAATATCGAGTCCCTTCTCCAAGGCGGGGGCGGAATAGCTCGTTTTCATTCTCGGACTCCGACTAAGGAGGGGCGTTTCATTAGTGGTATTGACACCACCAACAAAACGCCACTAGCGTTTTTGACATGCCGCTTCGGCAAAGGAGGCCCGCTTGCACCTGATCAAGGGATTGCGCGTGCTGGAAAGCCCCGATGGCCTCGCCATCGGCCGGATGTGGCCATGCCGCACCCCCTTCCGCTGAGCATGGCCCCTCTCTCCCCTGCCACCATGTCCGATGAAGCGGCCGCCGCGCTGCTCGCCCGCCTCATCGAAATTCCGAGCGTCAACCCGGCCTTCCGGACGGAGGCCGATCCGCAGCACCTGTTCGGCGAGAAAGCGAAAGCGGATTTTGTGGCAGGCTGGCTGCGCGAGGCCGGAATCGAGACCGAGTTGCAGGAAATCCTTCCCGGCCGTCCAAATGTCCTGGCTCGGGTTCCGGGTCGCAGCGGCCGGCATCGCCTGTTGCTCGAATGCCATCTCGACACCGTGCAGGTAACGGGCATGGATGCGCCCTTCACACCGCGCCTGGCGGATGGCCGGCTCTACGGCCGCGGCGCGGTGGATGATGGCGGCTGTGTGGCCGCCATGATGCTGGCGCTCCGGGCGCTCGCTGCCGATCCGGCTGATTGCGAGGTCGTTCTGCTCGCGGCGATCGATGAGGAATACCAGTATCGCGGCATCGCCGCCTATCTCGCGGCCGGCCATCGTGCCGATGGTGGCATTGCCGGGGAGCCCACCGGGCTCCGCGTCGTCACCACCTGCAAGGGCTGCGTGCGCTGGCAGGTGGAGATCATCGGCCGTGCGGCGCATAGTTCCGAGCCCTGGCGCGGCGCGGACGCCATTGCGGCGGGGGTCGACCTCCACACCCATCTCCGCCGCGCTCTTGGGCCCGTTCTGGCGGCGCGCAGCAACCATCTCGTCGGCTCCCCCACCCTGCTTTGCTCGATGATCGAGGGCGGTCAGGGCCCCAATACCGTTGCCGAGAGATGTCTGCTCACCTTCGACCGCCGCACCCTGCCGGGCGAGCGTGGCACGGATTGCTGGCAGGAGGCAAAGAACGCGACAGATGCCTTCGCCGCCACCTTGCCGGAGGATTTTTCCGTCATCGTCCATCCGCCCTTCATCGACAGTCTGTCAATGGAAATCGAGGATGCCAACCATCCCATCATCACCGCGGCCCGTGCCGTCTGCCGGGACGAGGGGATTGACGATACACCAATCGGTGTCGCTTACGGATCGGACGCGACCAAGATGACGGATCAGGGCGTTCCAACCATCGTCTTCGGCCCGGGGGACATTGCCCAGGCCCACGCGGTGGAGGAGTTTGTGGAGGTCTCCCAGGTTGCGCGCGCCGCCCGCATGATCGAGCAGATTGCCCGGCAATTCCAATGTCCTTGAGGACCGAGAGCATGCAGGCTTCCACCCGCGAAAATCAGTTCGATGTCATCATCGTAGGTGCAGGCGCCGCGGGCGCGGTGCTCGCGAACCGGCTCTCGGCGGATGCGAAGCGCCGCGTCCTTCTGCTCGATGCCGGGCCCAATTATGCGAGCGCCCAGCAGCCGGCCGAAATGGTCAGCCCCAACCCTTTCAATTTGCTGCTGCCCGCCGCCTTCCAGAAGAAATTCATGTTCGACGACCTGATGGCCCGCCGCACGCACGCCCAGGAGCCGCGCCTCTATTGGCGGGGTAAGGGTGTTGGCGGCAGCACCGCCGTGAACGGGCAGATCGCCATCCGCGGCGTGCTGGATGCTTTCGACGAATGGGCCGGCTACGGTTGCCTTGGATGGTCCTCGGCCGAGGTTCTGCCCTATTTCATCAAGCTCGAAGATGATCTCACCCTCGGCAATCATCCCTATCACGGCACCGGTGGCCCCATCCCGGTCTATCGCGCACCGGTGAGCAATTGGGGTCCGGTCGATCTTGCCCTGCGGGACGCGGCGATGGCGCTTGGTCACCCATGGTGCGATGATCTCAACGCGCCGGCAGCCGAAGGGGTGTGCTGTTTCGCCATCAACAGTCGCGACCAGAAGCGCGTCTCCACCAATGATGCCTATCTTGAGCCCGCGCGCGGTCGCCCGAATCTCACGATCATCGGCGACGCTCTGGTGGACCGCGTGCTGCTGGACGGCCTGCGGGCGACCGGCGTCCGTGTCGCCCTGCCCGAAGGCATGCAGGATTTCTTCGCGGCTGAGGTTATTCTGTCCGCCGGTGCCATCCATTCCCCCGCAATCCTGCACCGGTCCGGCATCGGCCCAGGGTCCTGGCTGGCCGATGCCGGCATCGCACAGGTGAAGGAGCTTCCCGTCGGCCAAGGTTTCTTTGACCATCCGTTCGTGCGGGTCGAACTCAAGCTCAAGGACGAATTCCGCTCGCGAGACCCGGCCACGCGCCACACCAATTGCTGCGTGAAGTTCAGCTCCGGCCTGCCGGGAGCGGCGAAGCAGGACATGCTGCTGGCTTCCTTCAATCATGGCGGCATCGGTGTCGACCAGGACATGTCGCAATTCGGCGAGGCCGGCATTCATGTCATGCTGTATGAATGCCGCAGCCGTGGCACTGTGCGCACGCTCTCCGCCGATCCGCGCCGTCATCCCGAGATCGACGAGAACATGATGAGCGATCCCTTCGATCTCGAGCGCATGCGCCTGGGTGCACGTCAGCTCGCCCTCATCTGCAATCATGAATCGACCCGGCACCTTTGCCGCGACATCCAGATGGGCAATACGGGCCTGCCGCTCGCCGATCTGCTCACGGCCTCCGACGCCGATATCGATGAATGGCTGCTGACCGATTGCAATGATGCGCAGCATGGTGCCGGCGGTTGCTGCATGGGGGTGGAAGGCAAAAATCTTAGCGTCGTCGATACCTCCGGCCGGGTTCACGGCATGGAGGCGCTTCGCGTCATCGACGCTTCACTTATGCCGCGTGATTGCAAGGCCAATACGAATTTCACTACCATCATGATCGGCGAGAAACTGGCGGACAACTTCCTTCAGGAGCGTGTCCTGGTATGATTACGCTGACGGATGTGCGAGAGGCGGCGGCAAGAATCGCAGGGCAGGTCCGCCGCACGCCCTTAATCGAAGCGACGCTGATGCGGCAATCGCCCCTGCCCGCTGGCGCATCGCTCTTCCTCAAGCTCGAATGCTTGCAGGTGACAGGCTCTTTCAAGGCGCGCGGCGCGGTCAATCAGCTCCTTTCCCTTCCGCGCGAAAGCGTTGCCCGCGGCATTGTCACCGCGTCCGGCGGCAATCATGGTCTGGCTGTCGCGCGAGCCGCCCAGATGGCAGGTGTGCCCGCGACCGTGTTCCTGCCTGAGAATGCCGCGCCCGCAAAGCAGAACAAGCTGATATCCTGGGGCGCACAACTCCATCTCGTCGGACGCTATTGGGATGAGGCGCATAGCATAGCCTCCGCATACGCCGAGGAAAGACACCTCCCTTATTTCCATCCCTTCGCGAGCCCGGCGATCGTGGCCGGACAGGGCACCGTCGCGCTCGAAATATTGGAACAGCTTCCCGACGCCGATCTTTTTCTGGTGGCGATCGGTGGCGGCGGTTTGATCGCCGGCATCTCCACCGTCTTGCGCGCCTTGCGTCCCAATGCCCGCATCATAGGCATCGAGCCAAAAGGTTCGCCAACGTTGCACGCGAGTCTGGCAGCTGGTTCGGTCGTGACACTGGCTGAGGTGACGTCAAAAGTTCCAACCATGGCCTGCGCTCAAACCGATCCGCGCATCTTCGATATTGTCCGGAACAACGTCGATGACATCGTGCTTCTCGAGGATGATGCGATGTTCGAAGCGGCGCGCTGGCTGTGGTTTGAATTCGGCCTTGCCGCCGACGCAAGCGGTGCGGCCGCAGCCGCAGCACTTCTTTCCGGACAAGTTTCCGTCGCACCCGGCACGCGCGTCTGCGGACTCGTTTGCGGTGCGGGCCTCGACGCTTTCGCCTGACGTCTGCTTCAACTCTGCCTTTTCGTGTCCCGCCTTTTTTCTTTGAGTCTGGCACAAGTCTTGCTTTGCTAAAAACGATTCAATTGCTTTGTCTATCCGGATGACTGGCCGGGACGCCTCACGCCTCCGTCGCCCACCCATTCAGAAAGTCGAAGGTCAATCATGAAACGTCGTGAATTCGGAACCTTGGCAGCGGCACTCGGCCTTGCCGCCACGCCCTTCAGTCGTGCCTTCGCATCCGTTGCCGATTTTGAGCCGACGAGCGGCAAGCCGGTCTACTTCCGAGGCTGGCAATTTGCACCCGAAATCGTTCAGTCCAATGTGAAACGATACAATGACTTAGAGCATGGCAAGATCGACTATGCGACCGTGACCGGCGACTATCCCTCCATCATGGAGCAGAGCTTGATCGCCAAGGCTGATCTCGACATGCTCTACGCCAATCCCTCGACCGCCGTGCGCTACTATGAAGGCGGCTGGGTGATGCCGGCGGAAACCCTGCCCGCAATCGCCGACATCAAGGCTGATATGCTGCCGCAGTTCCTGGATGCCTGGTCTTATGACGGCAAGCTGCTTGGGCTTTCGTATTTCGCGAGCACGCGAGGCTGCATCCACACCAATCTTCTCGCCTATAACAAGGCCGGGATGACGGATAAGGACTTTCCAAAGGATTGGGACGCGCTCTACGACCAAATCTATGCCCTGCATGACAAGGGCGTCGCGACCCCCATCCTGCCGCATTGGTTCGGGGAATGGTACGGCATTTCCTGGGGCTTTGTCATGGAAGTGCTCAATCGCGGCAACCCCGTTGCTGATCCTACGACACATAAGCCGACGATGACGGTCGATCCGAATGGTCCGGCCTACAAGACCCTCGCGCAGTGGAAGAAGCTGTGGAAGTCCAAGCTCGTTCCCCAGGAGGTACTGACCTATAACGAAGCGGCCTATATCGACGCCTTTGCCTCTGGCCGTTACGTTTTCAGCCCGCAGCAGATCTACGACGTCCAGACGATGAATACGCCCGGCCGTTCCCAGATCGCTGGTCACACCACGATTCTTCCGGTGGCAAAGCAACCCTGGGGCCTGATAGACTCTGCGCTCTACCTCATGACGAACCGGAAACGCCCGGAGGCGCAGACGGCTGATGTCAGGAAGTTCACCTCCTGGTACGGCTTCAAGGATGGTGACGGCAAGACCTTCGTGGCGGACCGCTGGATGGAAACCCACATGCTGTTTTCAGCCTATAAATCCGTGATGGATTCGCCGGCGACGGAGGCACGCATCAAGAAAGCCATCGCCCGTCCGGAGGATTATGCGGTCCTGCTTGACGTCTATAAGCAAACCCCCTTTCCCACCGGCATCTGGCGCGTTGTCTGGTCCGAGGAGTTCAATTCCTTCCTCAAAGACACCCTGTCGAAATTTCTGCTCAATGATGGTGACATCGCCGATACCATCAAGGGAATGAACGACCAGATCAGCAGCCTTAACGACAAATACGGGATCTGAGCGGCGCATGGCGACGATGACGGATAAGAAGAGCCTCGGCCGCAGCCGGCTGAAGCGGCGTGAACTGACCGACGGGCAGTTCGCGTTGATGATCGGACTTCCGGTCATTCTTCTTCTTGTCGTGATCGTCGCCTATCCACTTGTCTATTCGGGCTGGATGGCCTTTCATCGGATCATGTTTTTCGGCGGCTACCGCACGAAATTCGTCGGCTTCAAGAATTTCCAGACGGTGCTGACTGACCCTGAATTCTGGTGGTGCACCTGGGTGACCGTCCGCTTCACGCTGGAAAGTGTGATCCTGACTATGCTTCTCGGTCTCGCCATCGGGCTGCTGCTCAATCGGCCCTCTCGCTTCGGCGGGCTGTGGCGCACGCTCGTCTTTCTGCCCTGGTGCGTCTCCCTCTATGGCGCGGGGCTGATGTTTGCCTATCTCGCCCGCGGCCAGACAGGCCTGCCGACTGCTGTGCTTGCCCATCTCGGCATGAAGCAGGTGCCGGACTTCATGACGACCCGCTCCATCATAGAGGTGCTTGCGATTGGCAGTTCCTGGACGATGGCTCCGCTCGTCGGCTTCTTCGTGCTCGCCAATCTCAAAACCATTCCGCGGCGGCTCTATGACCTGGCGGCGATCGACCAATTAACCCCGCTGGAGACTTTCTGGAACGTCACTCTGCCACCGCTTCGCTTCACGCTCTTCGTCTTCACCTCCATTGCTACCGTGCTCTCGATGAAGCTTTTCGACTTCATTTTTGTGCTCTCGGACGGTGGACCGGGCGATGCCTCCTCCACCCTCACCTATCAGCTCTACAAAGTGAGCTTCAAAAATCTCAACCTCGGCTATGGCGCTGCGATGTCATTCTTCCTGCTTTTCCTCATCATCGGCTCGACCATGGGACTCTATCTGGTCTGGGGTCGGCGGGAGAAGCAGATATGACCAAACGCGGGTCCAATTTCACCATTGCCATGGCAATCCTCATCGTCTGGTCGCTGCTGCCGATCCTGTGGTTTGTCCGCATGTCCTTCATGAACCATGCCGAGATCACGCAGTTTCCTCCGCATATCATCCCAGAAAGCTTCAACCTCTCGTCTTTCGCAAATATTTTCGGGTTTAACTACAAGCTGGGCGATGGCAGCATTTCCTCAGCCTCCGGCCAGGCCGGGCAAATCGTCCGCGGCCTGCAGAACAGCGTCATCGTCTCGGTTGTCGTGACCTTGATCACCATCGTGATCGTGGTGCCTTTAGCCTATGTCTTTTCCCGGCTCGACTTCCGCTTCAAGAACCTTCTCTTGAACTGCGTGCTTCTGGCCGTCGCTATTCCGCCCGTCTCGACCCTCATTCCCTTTTACACAATGTACGTGCAGCTTGGGCTTGTAGGTACCCTACCCGGTCTTATCATCATTGATCTGACGACGACCGTGCCCTTCGTCACCTGGATGCTCATCGGCTATTTCCGCAACCTGCCGCCTATCGAACGGCTGGCGCGGATCGATGGGTTCAGCCGGTTGCACACACTCCTCTTCCTGATCCTGCCGCTCGCCCGCAGCGGCGTCGCAGTCGCCGCCATCATCGCCTTCCTGTTCGCCTGGAACGAGTTCACCTTCGCCCTTGTCCTCGTCAACGGCACGCCGGCGACCACCCTGCCGGCTGCCATTTCCGGCTTCCTCGGCCAGGACCCTAACCCGTCTCAGCTGGCCGCCTGCATCCTCATCACCATCATCCCACCTGCGCTAGTCGCCTTCTTCCTGCAGCGCCACCTGGGAGAGATGAATCTTGCCGACCCGGTTCGTTGAAATGGCGAACTACGCCCTGTTTGGAGCCCTTGTCTGAATGGCAAAGATCGAACTGCGGCAAATCCGCAAAACCTATGATCGATATGTCGCAGTCGAGAGTCTCGATCTCGAGATTGTCGATGGAGAGTTTCTTGTCATGCTTGGCCCGTCGGGCTGCGGCAAGACCACGACGCTGAACATGATTGCCGGCTTGGACTATCCCTCGCAAGGGCAGATTCTGTTTGACGGGCGCGATGTGACGGCCGAGCCGCCGCACGGGCGGAACGTTGCTATGGTCTTCCAGTCATCACTGCTCTATCCGCATCTCACCGTTCGCAGGAATATCGAAGCGAGCCTGCGGCACACCAACCTGTCCAAAGCTGAGCGCGCACAGCGCATCGCCGATGCCGCGCGCATGCTGGAGTTGGACGCCATGCTGGACAAGCTGCCGAGCCAAATGTCCGGTGGACAGCGCCAGCGGGCTGCGACGGCCAAGGCGATCGTCCGCGAACCCGCCTGCTTTCTGCTCGATGAACCCTTATCCGCGCTTGACGCGGCGCTTCGCCTCTCCCTTCGTTCCGAACTCGTCAATCTGCAGAAACGCCTCGGCACAACGGCGGTCTTCGTAACCCATGACCAGGTCGAGGCGATGACGATGGGTGACCGCATCGCCGTCATGTCCCGCGGCAATCTGGAGCAGATCGGCACGCCGGACGAAATCTACAATCAGCCGGCGAGCCTCTTCGTCGCAACCTTCCTGGGCTCGCCGCCGATGAACATCATCGCGGGCGAAGTCGAGACCGGCATGTTCAATGCCGGTCGCGTCGCGATTGATCTCGCAGGCCGGGCCCTTCCGAACGGGCCAGCCAGCCTCGGCGTGCGGCCCCAGCATGTCACCGTCACGCCTGCCGATGCTCCGGGCGCGATCCCCGTCACGGTCTATGCGCTTGAGCATCTGGGCCGTGAATCGGTCATCATCGCCGATGACGGTACAGGCAATAAGCTGCGCGCGTTGGTCGATCCCGGATTTCACGCGCGCATCGGCGACAGGCTTGGTATCATACCCTCTGCCGCGTCCTGTTTCTTCTTCGCGCCCGACGGCAAGCGCATTCCTTGATACTTCTCCCGTGCAGAGAGGCCGATCATGTACCGCATCAATCCCGATACCGACATGCCGTTTGTCGAGGAGTTCCGCCGTCAGCCGGTGGGGCGGCACAGCCCCGGCCTCATGCGCATCCTCAACACGCTGCGTTACGATCCGAGCGGACGTCAGATCGTGCTCTTCTGCCGCAAACCCTTCGCCGAATGGCAGATCGCCGAGATGCCGGCGAACCGTCAGCAGCCCCTCGTTTTCGAGGATAGCCCGATCTTCACCAATCGCGACGAAGCGGAGTGGGAGGTCTTTCGCAGACGTTGGTTCGCCGCGACCGGCCAGCACCTGAACCAGCCCTTCCGCAGCGCCGACGAAGCCTGACCGCGAGCGAGAGACAGACAGATGTTGAAGATTCTTGGCTATCCCGATCGCTACAGCGTCGCTCCCGGCGAGGCGATCTCCTTCCAGATTTCTCTGGAGGAAGGTGAGACCTTCGATGCGCGCATTGTCCGTGTGTTGAACGGGGATTGCAATCCGGCCGGCCCCGGTCTTGATTTGCCGCATCATCCGAGCAGCGTAGACGGGACCTATCCCGGCCAAAAGCGACGCGCGGATGCCGGATCCTTCATGCGCGCCGAGGGCGTGCCGCCGCTTTCGGCCTTCTCCTTTCGTGCGCTCCTCTGGCCGACCCTGCTCGCGCGATCAGGTCAGGTCATCGCCGCGCAATGGGATGCCGCGACTCACACTGGCTTCTACCTGGAACTTGACAAAGGCAGGCCTTGCCTCGTTGTCGGAGACGGCACGGGCGCGGTGCGGCGCGAAACCCTTCCCCATGCCATGCTGGAGCGGAAATGGTATGCGCTCAGCTTCAGCCTTGACAGGGAGACCGGCGACTTCCGTATCTCCCTGTCGCCGCAGCGCCGGGATTTCGGTGTTGAGGATGCGGGTGAGAGGGTGGGCCGGTTTGCCACACCCGGCGCGCCATCGGCCGGCCCTTTTTATCTGGCCGGTCTGCCGCTTCCCGACGGCACCATCGGCTGCCACTTCAACGGCAAGATCGAGGCGCCAGCGCTGCTTGCCGGATCGGAGGCCCATGCGCCGCTCGCCGCCTCGCCGCTTTCCACGAGCTTCGCATCCCGCCTGATCGCTGCCTGGGATTTCTCGGATGGCATCCGCACGACGCGGGCGACCGATCGCGGCCCGCTCCGTCTTCACGGCAGTCTCGTCAACCTGCCCGCGCGCGGCATGAAGGGCAGCGGTTGGACCGGCACTCATCACAGTTGGCAGGCGGCCCCAGCCGAATATGGCGCCGTGCATTTTCACGAAGACGATCTCTACGATGCCGGCTGGCCCGCGGATATTGTCTGGCAATTGCCGGAAGATGCGAAGAGCGGCGCCTACGCGCTGCATGTCCGTTGTGGGGAGACCGGGCCGGAGGCGATGCGGGAATGCTATATTCCCTTCTTCATCCGTCCTCCGCGCGTGAAAAAACCCGGCATCGCACGGCCGAAGGTTGCCTTTCTGGCCCCCACCTGCTCCTACATGGCCTATGCCAATCATGGGGAGCACATCACCGTGCGTGGCGTAGAACGGCTGATGGGACGGTTGCTGCATTTCGGCCATCAGGACGTCTATCTCTACGATCATCCCGAGCTTTGCCATTCGCTTTATGACAAGCATGCGGACGGATCGGGCGTCTGCTACTCCAGCCGCGTGCGGCCCAACATCAATTGCGCGCCACGCTACCACTCCTGGCTCGGCGGAGACGGGTCAAGTCTGTACCAGTACAATGCCGATACGCATCTCTTCGGCTGGCTGGCCCATCACGGCATCGAGTACGACATCATCACCGATGAGGATCTGCATCGGGATGGTTACCCGCTCATTGCCGATTACGACGTTATTCTCACCGGTTCCCATCCGGAATACCATTCCACGGCGATGTGGGATGCGATGAAATCCTGGATCGATCGCGGCGGCCGGCTCATGTATATGGGCGGCAACGGCTGGTACTGGCGCATCGCTTTCCACGACGAGTTGCCTGGGGTGATCGAGGTGCGGCGCGCCGAAGACGGCATCCGCTCCTGGGAGGCCGAGCCAGGTGAATACTACCATTCCTTCACCGGCGAATATGGCGGCTTGTGGCGGCGCTGTGGGCGGCCGCCGAATATGATGGCGGGCATCGGCTTCGTGGCCCAGGGCTTTGATGTGTCGAGCCCCTATCGCCGTGCACCGGATGCCGATAACCCACGCGCGGCCTTCATCTTCGAAGGGGTGGAAGATGAGGTCATCGGTGATTTCGGCCTCATCGGCGGTGGTGCTGCCGGCATTGAGCTGGACTGCATCAATCCCTTGCTCGGCTCCCCTCCGAACATCCTGCGCCTTGCCTCATCCGAGGATCACAGTCCTTTGATGCTTTTGGTCAACGAGGAATTTACCGCAACCCAGCCCAATCTCGGTGGCGATCAGAACGAGCGTGTGCGAGCCGATCTCAGCTTTTACGAAACAGCCGCGGGCGGCGCGGTCTTCGCCACTGGCTCCATCGCCTGGTGTGGCTCGCTGCCATGCAACGGCTACGAGAACAACATCTCCCGCATCACGCTGAACGCCCTGAAACGCTTCATGGATCCCAAGCCTTTCGTATAAGATTGCGAACAGATAGAAGAGGAGCCCAGGCGCATGGACAGCATCGTAAGCGATACCCAGGCAGCGAAACACCCGCTCGATCCGCTATCGGGTGCCGAGCTAGCCCGCGCGGCCACACTGATTGCCAAATACTTCGATTGGGGCGCGGACCTGCGTGTCGAGACCATCGATCTGGATGAACCCGCCAAGAATGCGGTGCGCGACCATGTCGACGGAACACCATTCCCGCGCGTTGCACGCTTTAACGTCTACCGCCGCGGCGTCATGGGCGTAGTGACGGGCCGGGTCGATCTGGGCAGTGGCGAATTGCTGTCCCAGGTCTTCCGGGAAGATGCGCGCGCCATGGTCGCCATCGAAGAAGTGCTGGAAATCGAAAAGACGGTAAAGGCGGACCCGCGCTTTCAGGCCGCGTTGCGCAAGCGCGGCCTCATCAATGATCTCGATTTCATGTGCGTGGACCCATGGACGGTCGGCGATTTCGGCCATGCGATCGAACAGGGCCGACGCGTGCTCAACTGTTTTATCTGGATGCGCACCTTTCCGCTCGATAACTACTATGCTCATCCGGTCGAGGGCCTGCATGCGCTGATTGATGTCAGCACCTTGGAGGTACTCGACGTCGTCGATCATTTCGAGGAATCTGGAGACTATATTCCAGTGCCGCGCACGCCGCGCAATTACGATGCGGCACTGCTGACCGAATTCCGCCCGCCCTCCTCCGCGCTTGATGTCGTGCAGCCGGACGGCGCTGGCTTCACGGTGGATGGTCACAAGGTGACCTGGGAAAACTGGGATTTCCGCGTCGGCTTCAATGGCCGCGAGGGCCTTGTCCTCTATCGCCTCGGCTATACGCATCAGGGCAAGCGCCGGCCGATCGTCTATCGTGCCTCGATCGCCGAAATGGTCGTGCCATACGGCACGCCGGAGCGTAGCCACTATCGTAAGAATGTGTTCGACAGCGGCGAACTTGGCTTCGGGCGCATGGCAAATTCGCTGACCCTCGGCTGTGATTGCCTGGGCACCATCCACTATTTCGATGCCGTGGTGCCGACCGTCTTCGGCGAACCGCGGACGATCGAGAACGCAATCTGCCTGCATGAGGAAGATGCAGGTCTGTCCTGGAAGCATTTTGACGTCCGCACCGGTCGCACCGATGTCCGCCGCGCCCGCAAGCTCGTGATCTCCTCCATCTCCACCATCGGCAATTACGAATACGCCTCCTACTGGTATCTGCATCAGGATGGGCGCATCGAATACGAGATGAAAGCGACCGGCATCATCAATACCGCCGCCTGCCATCCGGGCCAGCCGGGGAAATTCGGCACCGAGGTGGCACCCGGAATCGTCGGCCATATCCACCAGCATATCTTCTCTGCCCGGCTGGATATGGAAGTCGATGGACCAAACAACACGGTGACGGAATGCGACACCCGCGCCCTGCCGCTCGGTCCCGAAAATCCTTACGGCAATGCCTTCCTGATGGAGGAGCGGCCGCTGACGCATGAGTTGGAGGCGCAGCGGGACGTCGATTTCGCGGCCAGCCGCTACTGGCGCATCACCAACCCGGAGACAAAGAACTGGGTCGGCAAGCCGACGGCTTATAAGCTGGAGCCGATGTCCGCGGTGCAGCCCTATACGCATCCGGACAGTCCTTCCGGCCGGCGTGGCCGTTTCATCCAACATCAGCTTTGGGTCACCGCCTATGATCCGGAGGAGCGTTACCCGGCAGGTGAATTCGTCAACCAGTCCAGCACCAAGGAAGGCGGGTCCGAAGGGCTGCCGAAATGGATCAAGGCAGATCGCCCGGTCGAGAATGCGGATATCGTGCTCTGGCACAGTTTCGGCCTGCACCACATCACCCGCCCGGAAGACCATCCGGTGCAGCCTTGCGTGGTTTGCGGGTTCAAGCTGATGCCGTCGGGCTTCTTCGACCAGAACCCGGTGATCGACCTGCCGCCCTCCGTGAACAAGAAAAGCTGCTGCGCCTGATCAAAGATGCTGGTTGCGTGCCTGATAGCGCGCAACCAGTGCGGCATTGTGCTCCTTGGCACCGGGCATATTGGCACTGACATAGATCGGCGCGTCCTTCCCCGCCGCCGCGAGACGGGACACCGCTTCCGCCAGAAGCGCATTGAGGATCGCGGCGCCGACGACCGTGGATAGCGGCCCGACGGGGGGCTGGCCCGCTGCGGCCTCGAACCCCGCATCGCCCGGCACTGTGCGGTTGTCGATTGCGATATCGGCCAATTCGGACAGGCGCGACCGGCCGGCGGCCGCCGCCTTCGAATAGGCATCCGATGTCACAGCAATAACGGTCACGCCTCGGGACCGACCGTACCTGGCCGCTTCAACCGGCACAGCGTTGACGCCGCTATTGGAAAAAATCACGAGCACGTCTCCGGCCTCGATCGGATACTGAGCCAGCACCTTCGCCGCCAAGCCCATTTCTCTTTCGCGGCGCGTACTTTCCACCGCCCCTTCGTGCAGCATCAGCGCCGTCGCCAGAACCGGCACGACGGCCGCAATGCCTCCGGCCCGGTAATGCCCTTCTTCCGCCAACATATGGGAATGGCCGGTGCCGAAGAGATAGATCAACCGGTCAGTGGCGAGTGCCCGGGCAATCGCGCCGGACGCCGCATCGAAGGCGACCTCCTGCCCTTCAGCCAATCCGGCGAGGGCAGCGGCTGCCTGAGCAAGATAAGCGAAGGCGGCGGTCGTCACGGCAGCGTCCTCATCTCAGCGCGGGGATTTACAGCGGCGAGTGCGCCCGCATAGAGCCGGTATCGCCGATACGCCTCTTCATAGCGCCCGTTCCCCGCGGGTTCATGAGCATGAAGGATGCGGCAGGTAAGGCGCGATGCCTCGGCAATCGAGGGAAACCAGCCAATGGCGGTGCCTGCGAGAAGTGCGGCACCCTTGGCGCCGAATTCACCGCCCATCGGAACCTCCACACGCCTGTTCAGCACATCGGCAATCATCTGCCGCCAGAAGGCGCTGCGCGCGCCACCACCGACCAGCCGCACCGTGCCGAAGGCCAGACCTGTCTCCTCGAAGCAATCCCGGATAGCAAAGGCCACAGCTTCAAAAACCGCCCGCAGCATATCCGGCCGCCGATGCCGTGGCGTAAGGCCGGCGAAACCTCCCCGCGCTTCAGATGCCACGATCGGCGCGATGATGCCGACCTCGCTGAGATAGGGAATGTATACGGCCCCCAAGGCCCCGGGTGGAGACTGCATGGCCAACGCGGCGAGGCGCTCGTAGGCATCCGGCGCCTCTGCGAAATCGCCGCAGAGCGTCGCCAGCGCCCACTCGATATTCGTCGTCCCCGCAACATTGACCATGGTGCGCAGCCACAGACCCTCCGGCAGGGTAAAGAGAATACCGAGATCGGGCGGCGTGAAGACAGGTTCCGCCACCACCACGCCGTTGAGGCAGGTTGTGCCGAGAATGCTCACCGCCGCACCTTCGGCCAATCCTCCCGCGCCGATCACGCTTGCCGCGACATCGCCGGCGCCGATGGCAACCGGCGTGCCCGCCCGCAGGCCGGTGGCGCGCGCCGCCGCCTGCGTCACAACCCCGGCGATACTGTCGCATTCCTGTGGCTCGGGCAAAAGATGCGCCCAATCCTCGAGTCCGAAGAGGGTCAACAAAGCACGAGACCGCCCCCGCGCCCGCGCGCTACCCGGGGCGACGGCCGCTTCCACAATGTCGGTCGCAATCCGCCCCGTCAGCTGCGCACGGATGAAATCCTTGGCGCCGATGACCGCCGCGGCCCGCGCCATGACATCCGGCTCGTGCAGAACCAGATGCCGCAGCACCGGCAAGGTACAACCCTGCTGCATGGCCGAACCGGATTCCGCGAAGATGCGGGACATGACGGCAGGATCACGCGCGATCATGCCGTCGATCAGGGGCTGGGCACGGCCGTCGCTCCAAAAGATGCCGGGCCTCAGCGCGCGGCCCTCCGCATCCACCACCCAGGCACCGACCATCGCGCCGGAAATGCCGATAGCCGCGATCTCTGCCGCCGGGACCTGCCGCAGGACCTGGCCGATGACGGCACAAGTGGCGGCCCAGACTTCCTCCGGGTCAGCCTCGGCCCACCCCGGATGCGGTGAGGAGACATTCGTGCGGCGCGCGGCGGCCGCGACTTCCGCGCCATCGTCACGATAGATCGCCGCCTTGACGATGGATGTTCCGATGTCGATGCCGAGCAGCGCCGCGCTCACAATGCAGACCAGCCTCCGTCCACCGGCAGGATGACGCCATTGACATAGGAGGAATCGGACGACGCCAGATAAAGCGCCGCGTGGGCAATCTCCTGTGCCTGGCCCACGCGCTTCATCGGCGTGTCCGCGCCCAGGCGTGCGCGGTCCTCCTCAGTCGTGATAGCGCCCACCATCGGCGTTTCGATCGTGCCCGGGCAGATGCAGTTCACCCGAATGCCGCGGCTGGCCCAGTCCACCGCCAAGGTACGGGTGAGCGCGATGACGCCGCCTTTCGCGGCGGTATAGGCATCAGCCCCCGGGATGCCGGCAATCGCCATGATCGACGCATTGTTGATGATGGCGCCACCACCGCCCTCCAGCATGCGCGGAATGGCATATTTGCAGCCCATCGCCTGCCCCTTGAGGTTGATGGCGAGGATGGCATCCCAGGCGTCGCCCGGCGTCTCCACGATGCTCGCCATCTTGAAGCGGCCCGTGGAGCTGTAGCCGACGCCGGCATTGTTGAAGAGCACGTCGAGCTTTCCATAGGTCCGGCAGGCGAAATCCACCATTGCCGCAACCTGCTCCTCCTGTGCGACATCGACCGTGAACGGAACGCCGCCAATCTCGCTCGCCACGCGCGCCGCGCCTTCGCCGTTCCAGTCGGCGACGACAACATGCGCCCCTTCGGCGGCGAAGAGCCGACAGCTGGCCTCACCCTGGCCGGAAGCACCGCCCGTTACCACCGCCACCATGCCGCTCAGCTTCATCGCCCGCGCTCCCCATGCATCATGGGAGGTTATCCGTTTCCTGAGCGGCCGAGAAGCCGCGCGCATTGTCAATCCGCCTCATCTTCTCTAGATTTTTCCTAATAGACGAAGCGGAAGGATCAATACATGCGCCTGTCTCCGCAGATCCATCTCGTAGCGAGCGGCAGCATGGGCATCTCGCTGACCGATCCTTATGACTGCAACTGCTGGCTGATCGAAACCGGTGACGGACTGGTGCTGTTCGATAGCGGCGCCGGGCGCGATGCGAACGAGATCCTTTCTGAACTATCCCGCACCGGTCTCGATCCTGCCGATCTGCGCCATATCTTTCTCACGCATGCCCATGCCGATCATTCAGGCGGCGTCGCCCCCCTTTTCGCATCCTTGCCGCAAGTCGTATCGCTGCATGCCGGGCGGGAGGCCGCGTCCCGCATGCGGTCGAATGATGAAACGCGCATCAGCCTCGATACAGCCAGACGCTTCGGTGTCTATCCCGAGAGCTATCGCTGGCACGGTGCCGAGGTGGACGACGTGCTGGAAGACGGCGAAACGCGCCAGATCGGTAGCGCGACAATCGAGCTTCTGGAAACGCCGGGCCACAGCGCCGATCACTGCGCCTATCTGGTCACGCTCGGGGAGACCGGCATCCTCATCTCCGGTGATGCTGTCTTTGCCGGTGGCACCGTCATCCTGCAGGACATTGCCGATTGCAGCGTTTCCGCGACACTCGCAAGCATCCGCCGGCTCGAAGCGCTGTCCTTCGAGGTCTTTCTGCCGGGCCACGGCCTTTTCGCGCTGCGGGATGGCAAGCGCCATGTCGCCAAGGCCGCCGGCTTCGCGCAGAAGGGCCTCGCACCGCCGCTGCTTGCATGACGCGCGACAGGTTCAACGCCTTCTGCGCCGGGCTCACCGCCACCAGCCACGTGGTGCAGTGGGGCGGCGCGGATGTCTGGAAGGTAGGGGAGAAGGTCTTTGCCATCGGCGTGCCGGAGGGGCGCCGCATGCTGATCACCTTCAAGGTCACCCCGATGGGGTACGAGCTGCTGCGGGCACAGCCGGGGCTGCGCCCCGCACCCTACCTCGCCTCGCGCGGCTTCACGTGGATCCAGCAGTACGGGGCCCCGGGCCTGCGTGACGCCGACCTTCGCGCCTATCTGCAGGACAGCCACCGGATCGTAGCGCTTGGCCTGTCACGTCGCCTACGCGGGATGCTGGGCCTGCCCGAGGGCTGACGCGCCGGAAGGAATGCGCTAGGTTCCGCGGATGAAAAAGATCGGTTTCCTGTCCTTCGGGCATTGGACTCCCTCGCCGCAATCCGGCACGCGCTCGGCCGCCGACACGCTGCTGCAGTCGATTGACCTGGCGGTCGCGGCCGAGGAACTGGGGGCGGACGGCGCCTATTTCCGCGTGCATCACTTTGCGCGCCAGCTCTCCGCACCCTTTCCGCTTCTTGCCGCCGTCGGTGCTCGCACCAAAAAGATCGAGATCGGCACCGCCGTCATCGACATGCGCTACGAGAATCCGCTCTATATGGCGGAGGAAGCAAGTGCCGCCGATCTCATCTCGGGTGGGCGCCTGCAGCTCGGCATCAGCCGCGGCTCCCCCGAACAGGTGATCGATGGCTGGCGTTACTTCGGCTACGCGCCCGCCGAGGGCGAGACGGATGCCGATATGGGGCGCCGCCACACCGAGGTGCTGCTGGATGTGCTCCGCGGACAGGGTTTCGCTCAGCCCAACCCGAGACCGATGTTCCCGAACCCGCCCGGTTTGCTGCGACCTGAGCCGATCTCAGACGGACTGCGCGAGCGCCTGTGGTGGGGCGCCGCCTCGAACGCCACTGCGGTCTGGGCGGCGCAGCGCGGCATGAACCTGCAAAGCTCGACGCTCAAGGATGACGAGACGGGCGAACCCTTCCACATCCAGCAGGCGGCCCAAATCCGCGCCTTCCGCGCAGCCTGGGCCGAAGCCGGCCACACGCGCACGCCGCGCGTCTCCGTCAGCCGCAGCATCTTCGCCCTCGTCAACGACCAGGACCGCGCCTATTTCGGCCGTGGCGGCAAGGAGGAGGACCAGATCGGCTTCATCGACGAAAAGACCCGCGCCATCTTCGGTCGCAGCTACGCGGCCGAGCCTGCTCAGCTGATCGAGGAGCTGCGCGCGGACGAGGCGATCGCCGAAGCCGATACGCTGCTGCTGACCGTGCCGAACCAATTGGGCGTCGAGTACAATGCCCATGTCATCGAGGCGATCCTGACGCAAGTTGCCCCTGCCCTCGGCTGGCGCTGAGGGCAGGCAGCGGGCAGACGTCAGACGATGGTATAGCCGCCGTCGATCACGAGATTTTCGCCGTTAATGAGACCCGCCGCCGCGCTCGTCAGAAAGAGCACCGCGTGGGCGATTTCCTCGACCTCACCGAAGCGGCCGACGGGGATCTTGGCGCGGAAGGCAATGCCCTTCTCCCCCGCCCAGACTTCCCTGCCCATGGCGGTATTCACCACCGTCGGCGAGATCGTATTGGCCGTAATGCCATACGGGCCCCATTCCAGCGCCAGAACCTTGGACATGCCGATGATGCCGGCTTTGCTCGCGGTATAGGCGATATGGCCTTCGAGGGCGACCAGCGCCGCCTGGGAGGCCATGCTGACAATCCGCCCGTAGTTCCGGGCGATCATGTGGCGCCCGGCCGCCTGGGAGAACATGAAGGCGGCACGCAGATTGATGGCGAAGGTCGCGTCCCACTGCGCCATGGTCAGGTCGGTCGCCAGCGCAATCGGCGCAATGCCGACATTGTTGACCAGGATGTCGATGCGCCCGTTCTCACCGGCGATCTCGTCGACCGCCGCGTGCACGGCGGCATCATCCCGCACGTCCACCGCGAGGCCGTAGCTGCCATTGCCCAGCCCCTCGGCGATATCCGAGACCTGCGGGTTCTGGTCGATGATGACGATGCGCGCCCCCTGCTCCGCAAGAAGCGTGGAGATGGCGAAACCGATGCCTTGGGCGCCGCCGGTAACGATGGCGACCTGGCCGGTCAGATCATAGGCTGTGGCAAGACTGGATGACATGGACCCTATCCCGTTAGGCGGGAAGCCGCTGCTGGCAGGACATCTATGGCTGCAAATCCGCCACAATGACCTCCAGCTTCGTCTCCCGCAGCTTGTTCAGATCGAGAGGTGAAATGCCGGAATCGGTGATGACGACGTCGAACTCCGCAACCGCGCCTACCCGGTGCAGCGCCGTCGCACCAAATTTCTGGCTATTGACGAGAAGTACCCGCTGGTCAGCGATGGCGAGCAGATCCTGTTTGCTCTTCGCCACCTCCTCTTCCGGATGATAGACCGTGTTCTCCCATACGCTTTGCGCCGAGATGAAGACGGTATTGGCGCGCAGGCCGCGCGTTGCCTGCTCCAGGACCAATCCGAAGAAGCCGTGATAGTGCTGCTTGTAGGTGCCACCCAGGCAGATGATCGTCTTGCCCTGGTCGGTGTGCAGCCGCTCCAGCGGACCGAGGCCGTTGGTAATGACAGTGAGGGGCTCGACCGCCGCCAGCTGCTCCGCAAGGATGGTGCAGGTTGTGGAATCGTCGAGGACGACGATCTGGCCGGGCTGCACCAGCGCCACGGCCGCCCGGGCGATGGCGCGCTTTTCTGCCACCGCCATTGTACCGCGCTGTACGAATTCAGTTTCCACGAGATGCAATGAACTGACCCGGGCGCCGCCATGGACCTTGCGGACAAAGCCCTGCTCGGCCAGCGCGTCGAGATCCCGGTGCACGGTCATCCGGCTCACGCCGAAGCGCTCCGCCAGCTCGTCCACCTGGGCCGAGGTCTCTCTCAACAAAAGGTGGAGGATGCGCTGGCGCCGTTCGTCGACACCACGGCCTCTTTGACTGTCCTCACCCATTCAGCAGACCCCGTGGAACAATGAAGGGACCCGGCCCAAAGCGCGGGCCAGGTCCCGCCAGCATTACTGGTGGCCGTAATCGCCAGACGCAAGGTTGGCGTTGATGAGCGCCGGCAGCGTGTTCAGGAAGCCGTTAAAATTTCCGTACATCTGCGAGTAGTAGTGGTTGACATTGTCCTTGGTCAGCTCCGGCATGATGAACATGGCGGTGGCCGGAACCTGCTTGCCCTGGGCATGGTTGATCGCGACCTGCTCGGCCATGCCGAGTTCCAGCGGACCATCCTGCAGGTTGCTCTCAAGCTCGGTGCCATCGCGAACCGCGCGCATGCCGTCCTTGATGCCGTCTGTGCCGGTCACCGGGATCTTGCCGGCAAGGCCCTTTTCCTTCAGCGCCTGGATGGCGCCGATGGCCATGTCATCATTCTCGGCGATGATGCCGTCGATCTTGCTGCCATAGCGGGAGAGCCAATCCTGGGTGACGCTGTAAGCCTGGTTGCGCGCCCAGTTGCCGGGCTGAATGGCGAGCACCGTCACGCCGGGGTTCTGCGCCAGGACTTCCTTGATGCCCTTGGTACGGTCGATTTCACCCGATTGGCCGAGCGGCCCCTGCAGGACGACGACATTGCCCTTGCCATGGAGGGCGGCGACCATGTGCTTCGCCTCGTTGGCGCCTGCCTGCACGTCATCCGGACCGACATAGGACGTAATATAGGGCGTCGCGTCCGGGCTCGCCGTCAGGTTGGTCACGATAACGGCGATGCCGGCCGCCTTGGCCGCCTTGATCTGCGGCGTCAGCGTGGCGGAGTTCACCGGTGCCACGACGATCGCGTCAACCTTGCGGTTGATGAACTGCTGAAACTGCGAAATCTGGGCGTTCACGTCCATGCCAGCGCTGTTCCACAGCAGCGTCGCGTGATTGGCTTCCGCCACCTTTTCCACGCCGCGCTTGGCGAGCGAGATGAAGGAGGACATGTCGTAGACGGTGAAGCCGATCACTGGATGCGCGCTGTCGGCGAAGGCGGGCGCGGCGCCCGCGATACCCGCAGTCAGGGCGACACCGGCCAGAAGACGATTCAGAAGTTTAGACGGCATTTCTTGATCCCTTTGATCTGATCGTTTTTGCTTTTTACATCTCCGCCGCGGAAACACGGTCCGCAAGCCGCGGCGGAGCAGGCAAGGCACGTCCCCTTCGTCCTCAATCGTCGCTGCGGTTCATCACGCTGTCGACGAAGACGGCGCCGATGATGATCAGGCCTTTGACGATAAGCTGGTAGAAGGGTGAAACGTTGATGATGTTGAGCCCGTTATCGAGCACGCCGATGATCAGGAAGCCGAACACCGTGCCGATGATGGAGCCGCGGCCGCCGGCGAGGCTGATGCCGCCGATCACCGCCGCCGCGATGGCGTTGAGCTCATAACCCGTGCCGTTGGTGGCGATGCCCGCGGTCGCGCGTGCGGCCAGGATAACACCGGCAACCCCGGCCAGAAGTCCCGAGATGGTATAGACCGCGAAACGGTTGGCGCGGAGATTGACACCCGCGACCCGCGCCGCCTGGGGATTGCCGCCGACCGCATAGATATGCATGCCGAATTTGGTCCGCGCCAGGATGATCCAGGCGACGACCACAACGACTATCATCACCGCAACGGGGATAGAAATGCCGAAGATCGTGCCGCTGAGGGCCAGGAACTGATCGGAAAGACCCGAGATGGGCTGGCCGTCGCTGGCGACGAAAGCAAGGCCGGACGCGACCGTCATATTGCCGAGCGTTGCGACGAAAGGCGGCACGCGGGCGAAGGCCACGAGCAGGCCGTTGAAGGCGCCGATCGCGGTACCTGCAAGCACGCCGAGCACCACGGCCTCGGTGCAGGTGATGGCGCCGTCATCCTGGGCAAAGAGCGCTGCCACCACCCCGGACAGGCCTACGATACTGCCGACCGAGAGGTCGATCCCGCCGGTCAGGATCACGAAGGTCGCGCCCGTCGCCAGCAGCGCATTGGCCGCCACCTGGATAAGGATGACGTTCATGTTGGAGAAGGTCAGGAAGGAGTGATTCGAGACGGCGAGCGTCACAAGGAACAGCGCCAGGATGATGACCAGCGCATAGCGCAGCGCAAAACGCCCGACCTGGCGCGCCGAAATGCCCGCCGGCACCGCCGCCGAGGCGGCATCGGAGGTGATACTATTGGTTTGCATTGGACGACCTTCCCATCGCCAGACGCAGGATCGTTTCCTGCTCCAGCTCGTTCTTCTTCAATTCCCCCATGATCCGGCCTTCCCGAATGACGAGAACGCGATGGCTGAGGTTGATCAGTTCCGGCATGTCAGAGGAAGCGAGCAGCACGGCGACACCCTGCGCCGCCAGATCGTTGATCAGACGATAGAGTTCGCTGCGGGCACCGACATCGATGCCGCGCGTCGGCTCGTCGAGGATGAGGAGCCGGGGCGTTCCGGTGACAAGCCACCGTGCCAGCGCCACCTTCTGCTGATTGCCGCCGGAAAGATGCCCGACCTTCTGGCCGAGCGAGGCATAGGCGACGCGCGTGCGCTTCAGCACATCGAGCGACTGCGTGCGCCGCTTGGCATTTTCCAAAATCCCCCCAGAGCTTGTGAAGGTATTCAGATGCGGTAAGGAAACGTTGTCGAGAATGGAGAGCGAGGTCAGGATGCCGGAGCGCTTGCGGTCCTCCGGCACCATGGCGATGCCACGCTTGATCGACTCCTGCATATGGCCCAGCGGCAGGTCACGTCCGTCCAGCGTAACCTGGCCGGTCGCCCGCCGCATGCCGTAGATCGCCTCCAGCATCTCGCTGCGGCCCGCACCGACAAGGCCACCGAGACCGAGGATTTCACCTTCCTTGACGCTGAAGGATACGGAGGCGTTATAGCCGGAGACGTGGAGATCGCGCACCTCCAGCACCGGCTTGACACTTTCGGTAATGGTGCGATCAGGAAAAAGCTCCGTGATCTCGCGTCCCACCATGTCGGTGATGATCTCGTGCTCGGTGAGATCCTTGGTCGGCGCGTGGCGGATGATTGCACCGTCCCGCATGATGGCGACGCTGTCTGAGATCTCCTCGATCTCCTCCATGCGGTGGCTGGTATAGAGGATGCAGGCGCCGTCGGCGCGCAGGCGGCGGATGACGCGGAACAGCTGTTCGGTCTCGCGTTTGCTGAGGGAGGAGGTCGGTTCGTCCATCAGAATGATGCGGGCCTGGCGCGACGTCGCCTTCAGGATCTCGATCATCTGGGTGTTGGCGACGTTGAGACGTTTCATGGGCAGCGTCGGATCGACCGAGAGGCCGACGCTTTCCATCATCGCCGCCGCCTCATCCACCATCTGGCGGCGACGCAGCAGACCGAACGGGCTGCTCTTCTCACGTCCGATCAGCAGGTTCTGCCAGACTTTCATGTCCGGTATCGGCGCGAGCTCCTGTGGGATGATCGAAACACCCAGGCCTTGCGCGTGGCGGGCATCAAATCGGCGGACCGGCTCGCCAAAAAGTTTCAGAGCGCCGGAATCCGGGTGCACCTGGCCGGAGATGATCTTAAAGAGCGTGGACTTTCCGGCACCATTCTCGCCGGCCAGCACATTCACCGTGCCGCGCGCGAACCGGACCGAGATGTCACGAAGAACCGGGACGCCATCATAGGATTTGGTGATTCCGCTGCAATCGACGGCGATCTCGGTAGTCTCACCACCGGTCGCCGGAGCCATCGCGGCACTCACGCCCGCGCCTCTCGGAACTGCCCACGGCCGCACTTGAACGGCTGCATACTCTCCTCCCCTCTCCGTCGGCGCAGGTCAGCGCCGATGGGATTTGATCCCACTTCTTGAGATCAATTTATCATAGAGAACGGTTTCTGCAACCTGATTATCAGTCCGTGAGAGATTTTTGAGATATTTGTCACATTGCTCGGGAATGGTCCGCCGCCTGCCCCCCAAGATAGGTAAGAATGGCCTCGGCCCCGCGTTCCCCGGCCGGGCGGTCGGTCACCGAAAAAGTCTCGAGGACCGCCTGCCGCTGAGCCGCGGCAAAGGTATCGGGCACGGCAAAGGACTGTGCGAGGGCGCTCGGCAGCGCCTCCATGCCATCGATCACGCGGCCCAGTCTCCAGTGGCGGAAATCTGGATTCGCTGTCCGCTCGGGGCCGCCGGTATTGAAGAAGACCGCCGGCCGTGGCGTCTCGATCCATTCGTAGATCTGGCTCGAGACATCACCGAGATAAAGATCGGCCGCGCGCAGATAGCTCATGTCGATGGATCGTCGGCTGCCAGGATCGATCAGGATGCGCGGGTGATGACGGAGGGCCGCCGGCACACGACCGCGCCAGCCCATCTTGCGATGGATCAGGGACGTATGCAGCAGCCGCTGGAAAAGCATCACGTGCGGGGCGAAAATGAGGTTGTAGCGCCTGTCTTGCGCGAACCATTCCAGAACGGCGCGCCCGAAGGGATACCAGGATGAGATGCGCGGATTGAAATGCGGATTATAGACAACGGTTGGCAGGTCATTGTCGAAGAACCGTTCGGCCGGGCGGCCGAGCGTCACATCGAATTTTGGATAGCCGATGACGCTATGGTGGCCCGCGCGGATGAGACCCGCCGCAGCCATGCGGGCCCGCACCTTGTCACCCGAGAGGAGGACAAGGTCGAATTGACGTGTCACCGTTTGGAAGCCGGCCGCGCCGTCCCCCGCTCCGTGTGGAATGTAGATGAGCGGCACATCGGCTACGCCAAAGCGCGTGCGCAGCATCGTCGTCGTCGTCTCCGGCACTACAATCGCATCATAGGCGCGAAAGACCCCGACATTTTCCCGTAGGATCGCAATCCGTCGGAAGGGGGCGACATGCCGCAGCGCGGCATTCACGATGCGGCTCATGGGCCGCAGTTCCAGTTCGCGAAAGGCGACGGAGACATCGGGCGGGAGCAGCGCCCTCGCCGTCTCGCTCTGTTCAGGACTGGAGGCGAGAATATGGACATCGACACCCCGCCTGGCCAGCGCGGCCGCGACCGGCACGGTGTGCGGAATTTGGTGGATGGTGTCGTGGTTGTAGAGGAAGGCGATCTTCATGCCGCTTGGCGTGCAATCTTATGCTTGACGATGCCATAGAGGCGGGACAGCTTGCCCGCGAGCGAGGCATCCATCCATTTCGCATCGATCAGGCTCACCGCGCCGGCGGCGGAGAGCGTATGCATCCCGTCCAGGTAAGGCGCCATCCAGGAAACGGGTGCTAAGCCATCCCGCGCCTCCGCCGCAAACCCGGTCGCGTCGAGGCGGGAAATGTCCAGAAGGCGAAGGGCCGCACCATAGGTGCCCCGGCAATCCTGCACCGGCAGCACAATGCGCCCCCCGTGCAGAAACGGCGTGCCGCCGGGCCGCGCGCTCGACCGGTCAATGAGCACGGGATTGCCTGGATGCGGCGTCCAGGGCCCGGTCAAGCGGTCCGCATACGCCGCGTGCAAATGGCTTTGCTTGGCAGGCTTGGAATGGGACGGCGCATAGACGAGCCACCACCGTCCTTCGAACTGGAACGGTGTCGCGTCGATCGCCGGGCCATCCAGCGGCAGCGAGCACGCCGGCTCCCACTGGTCGGGAAAGCGCCGCGCGCGATAAAGGGTCAGCGTGCCCGACTGAAAGGCCTCCGGCAGCATCCAGGTCTCGCCCTCCGCCTCAAAAACGAATGGATAGGATAGATGCCAGGCTTCCCGCAGCACCGGCCGGCTGCCCAGAAGACGAAGATCAGCGTCATAGACGAGAACCTCGATCCAGCCACCGCGATCATGATAATCGAAACGCTCGACGAAGACATGCAGCTTGCCGTCCCGCCACAGCCCGAAGGGATCGGCCCAGAAACAAGCAGGCGGCAGTTCCGGCAGCCAGTGCAGGGAAGCCTCCTCAATCCCCTCGTCCAAGATGCGGCCGAAAGGCTTGGCGATGATGGCTGGGCGCCAGATATCCATCGGCCGTAACATGTCACCCATTCTCCTCACGGCCGCAAAATCGTCCATCCGAGACGCCCAAGCGCGTGCCATGCGCCTCGGATGCTGTTGATCAGGCGCATGCGTGATACACTCGTTCGCGATAGAGTTCGATGGTGTCGGCCCCTGCACTTGTACCGGAGCAGAGGGCCTTTGCGACGGAGACAGATGGTGGCCAGCGAAGAAGACGTGATCCGCAATATCGTGGGGGTCGCCCGCACCCTGGAAGGCGTTACCCCAGAGATGGCTGCCTCCATCACGCCCGAAACCAATATCGTGCGTGATCTCAGCCTCGATTCCATTGCCGTGATGGATTTCATCATGGAGCTGGAAACCGAATTCAATACGGTCATTCCGCTGGAAACGGTTGCCGAAATCCAGACGGTTGCCGATCTTGCGCGTGCGCTGGGCGCCGAGCCCGCCCGGGCCCCGATCTGATATGCTAGGCAAATATGCCCAGCTGAAAGATCAGCTCGGGACCCTCCGGGAAACCGGCGCCGATCCCTTCAACGTCACCTTCGACCGCATCCTTTCGCCGACCACGGCTGAGATCGGCGGGCGCGAGGTCTTGCTTCTTGGCACCAACAACTATCTGGGCCTGACCTTTGAGGAGAGCTGCGTCGGCAAAGCGGTGGCGGCCCTTCAGGCCGACGGCACCGGCACCACCGGCTCGCGCATTGCCAACGGCACCTACGGCGCGCATGTCGCGTTGGAAAAGCGCATCGCCCGCTTTCTGCACAGGCGCGACGCGATGGTCTTCACCACCGGCTACCAAGCCAATCTCGGCGCCCTTTCGGCGCTCGCGGGCCGCGACGATCAGCTCCTCCTCGATGCCGACAGCCATGCCAGCATCTATGACGGGTCCCGCCTGAGCGAGGCGACCGTCACGCGCTTCCGCCATAACGACCCGGATGACCTCTACCGTCGGCTGCGCCATCTGGCGGATCGTCCGGGCGAGAAGCTCATCGTTGTCGAGGGCATCTACAGCATGCTGGGGGATGTCGCCCCCTTGCGCGAATTCGCGGCCGTCAAGCGGGAGACCGGCGCCTATCTGCTGGTCGACGAGGCGCATTCCCTTGGCGTGTTGGGCGAGCACGGGCGCGGCCTCGCCGAACAGGCCGGGGTCGAGGAGGATGTCGATTTCGTCGTCGGCACCTTCAGCAAAAGCCTCGGCAGCATCGGCGGCTTCCTTGCTTCCAGCCTGCCCGGGTTCGAGGTCCTGCGCCTTATCGCCCGCAGCTACATGTTCACGGCCTCCCTGCCCCCTTCCGTCGCCGCCGGAGTGACCCAGGCTCTGGACGTGCTGGGCAGCCGGCCCGGCCTGCGACTCGCCCTGAACCACAACGCCGACAGGCTCTATGCGGGGCTAGAGGCGGCCGGCTTCAAGCTCGGCCCCACGCCGAGCCCCATTGTCGCCGTCCGTCTCGGCTCGGCCGAAACCGCCATTGCCTTTTGGAATATGTTGCTGGCGCGCGGTCTTTACGTGAATCTGGCGCTGCCGCCGGCAACGCCGGAGCGCCAAGCGCTGCTGCGCACCAGCGTCAGCGCGGCCCACAATCGCGAGGAGATCGACTTCGCGATCGCGGCAATCACTGCGGTCGGAGAGGAACTCGGGCTTTTGTCGGAGACCGGCGCGGCGCTCTCGCCGGCCAAATAAGGTTCAGCGCAGCGCGCCCATCCGGCGCAGCCGCCAAAGCAGGCCGGGTGCAGCCAGCAAGGGATGGCGGCGCTGCCAGTTGCTCAGCGACAGGCCAATGCCGGCATGGCGCTGCAACTTCCAGAGGATGTAATCGGCGCCGCCCGCGAAGGTGAAGGCCGCCTTGGCGAGCCGCAGCAGATTGAGCGGCCGGCCGCAAAGCCGGCGCAGTCCCCATCCACCGAGGGGCAGCGACTCCCCCTCCGGGGGCACCGCCGCCAGCAGGGCATCGAACCAAGCCGCATTCGTCTCATAGAGCAAGCCGGGCTGGCGGGCGCTTTCGGGCCGCAGTTCCGCCCGGTAGGTGCGATTGAAGAGCCCCTGCCAGATCCCGGCCGGCGTGGCGGCCGTGGGGCTCAGGGCGCGCGCCCAGAAGACGGCGGTGCGCCCCGCTTTCGCGACCAATGCCGCCGCCGCGCGGCGCGACGCCTCATCCCGCGCGTAGAGCAGCGAGCATGGCTGGGAAAAGCGCGTCCAGATCGTGGTGTCGACCGCTTGGCGCCGCGCCCGCCGCTGGAATTGCAGCATTGAGAGGGTTGCGACCTTGGCGCGCAGCCCGCCGGCGCTGATCAGCGACACATTGGGCGGCAGCAGGCGGTTCGCCACCGCCGGCAGCCAGCCGCCATGAAACGCGTGCGCGTCGTCATAGAGGACATAGAGATCGATGAGACCGGAAAGATCACCCGTGCGACGGCAGGAACCATAGAAGAGGATGACACGCACCGCTTCCCCGTGACGGGCGAGGATCGCCTCGACCAGGTGATCGAGAGCGGCCGGCTGCGGCCTCGCGAATTCCGTCGCGACCAGCCGATGCAGGGTTTCTGGTGCCAGGCTGCTCACGGCGCCACCACGGTGACGCTCCCGGCGGTGGAGAGCAGCACGCCGGCCCGCGCTTCGAAGGCTTCGCCGTCGAGGATGAAGGGCTGGTCGAACATCATCCGGATGGCGTTGCCCCGGCCGGAACGGTAGCCACTGCGGATCATCCAGGGCCGCGGGCGGCGCAGCATGACGGCAAGCAGACCAGCCGCGAACCGCCGCGGTGGCGCGTCGATATCGAGCCAGCGGATGCCGCCCGAACCGCGCCCCCAGAAGGGCCAGAGCCCGAGCATGAGGCTGTCCAGCGTCGTCGCCATGACGAGGAACCGCTTGCCCGCGATGGCCGGCCGCCCTTCGACCGCGAGCGACATCGACCAGCCCTGACGGATTGGGGAATTGCGTCCGACCAAAGCGCGCAAGGCAGTGACGAACAGGGTCGCCGCCACCTCCAGCCCATGGCTGAAGCCTTGCCGCCGCACCACGAGATTGGCGACCGTTTTGGCTTCCGTGAAGCCCGCGGTCCCGAACAAAAAGCCCACCAACGGTGGCCGCCCAGGCTCGTCCGGCCAGGAGACTTCGAGCACCGGGCAGGTCTTGCGGTGCAGTCGCCCGGCATGAGCGGCTCGCAACAGCCGGTCGAGCGCCGCGTCCCCGCTCCCAGCGCTGCCCAACACGCGGGCGGCGAGGTTGGTATTGCCGGCGGAGAGAATGGCGAGTTCTGGCGGCTGCGCGGCATAGGCCGGGGGGAAGGCGCTCAGCACGTCCCGCACGGTGCCGTCGCCGCCGGACACGACCAGGAGATCGACGCCCTCTTCCGCGAAACCGGCAAGGGTGTCGCGCAGCGCGCCGAGATCAGCGGGGGCTGCCACGCGCAGATCGGGATGGCGGGCCTGTACTGCTGCGAGATCAATCGGGTGGGACTTGTTGACGTGGCTGCGCAGATTGATGATGAGCCCGATACGCCGGGGCGCCGGGGTAGAAAAGGTCAGCTTAGCCAATGTCGTTCAGCCTCGCCCATCTGTCCGATCTCCACCTTCCGCCGCCGGCCGAAGCGATCTCGTTTCGGCAGCGGCATGTCAAGCAGGCACTGGCCGTTCTCTCCTGGCGGAGAAAGCGCCATCGCATCCATAGCTGGCAGCCGGAGACGGCACTGCGTGCGGATATCGCGGCCCACGCGCCCAACCATCTGGCCTTCACCGGGGACCTCACCAACTTTGCCCATCCGGCGGAATTTGCGGCGGCGCGGCGCTATCTGGAGGGTTTCGGCGATCCGACCGAGGTCTCGGTCGTGCCTGGTAATCATGATGTCACAACAAAATTGCCCTGGCAGGAGAGTCTCTGTCAATGGGGGCCGTGGTTCGCGGGTGACGCGGAAATCGAAAAACCCCATGGCACGCCCTTCCCTTTCGTCAGAAGGCGGGGGCCGGTGGCGGTTATCGGGCTGTCCTCGGCAATCCAGACGCGCGTTTTCTCCGCCGCCGGCGCCCTGGGCCCTGGCCAGATCGACTGCCTCGGACCACTGCTCGACCGGCTGGCCGCCGAGGGCCTGTTTCGCATTGTGCTGATCCACCATCCGCCGGTGATCGGCCCCGGCGGCGAGCGCAAGGCGCTCAGAGACCGAGTCGCGCTATGCGACATCCTGGCGCGCCACGGCGCCGAACTCGTGCTCTCCGGCCACCACCATGTGACACGGCTGCAACCGATCCCCGGGCCGCAAGGCCCCATCGCCACCTTCAGCGTGCCGGCGGCACTCGCCGCCCAACCCAGGCCCGAATATGCCGGCTGGCATCTGCATCGTGTGATGCCCAGAGCGGGAGGCTGGCAGCTCGAGACCGAACTCCGCCGCTACGACCCCCAAGCCGATCGCTTCCGCACCGTGGGCGACTGGCGGATCGGAGTCGCGGCTCAATAACGGAGCTGAATGGCGATCTGATTGACCCCGGGAGCCACCGTAAAGGCGACCTTGCGGAAGCCGGGCGGGGCCAGGAAGATCTGCGGGTTGTTCGAGAAGCCATAGGCTTCTGCCGGCAGGCCAACCATGGTCAGGTCGAAGCGATGATTGCCATTGGCGTCATCGTAGATCGCGACCGCATAGGTGCCGGGGCCCGAGACGGCGAAGCAACCCTTGACGCTCGGCCCCGTCACCGGCACGCGGATCAGGCCGATCTTGCCGTGATGGGCCAGGAAGCGCTTTGGGTCCGCGCCATAAAGGGTGAAGGTGACATCGCCGGTCGTCTTGCGGATGTCGGGCACCGTCATGATCAGCCGCGGCATGGCCGTGGTAACCCCTGGCGCATCGCAGGCGAGACTGGACTGGAGGCTGGCCTCGGGCCTTATCTGGGCGGCGCGCGCCGCACCGCCGGCTGCCATAAGCCACGGCAGGGCAAGCAAAAGGAACCAGCGCAGCTGGAGGGGATGAAACATGATGCGCGGTTCTCGACTCCGTGATAATGAGACGCAATAGCATCCCGGCTCATAACTGCCAGCATCGCCGCGCATGGGCGCTCAGTCTCGCAGTCCCCGGGATATTCTGCAACAAGCGGACCGTGATGCGGTCTGAGGATCACCCCTGCGCGCGGCCGTTCCCGGTTTGCCGCATACATAAACGATAGGCCCATTGCGCTCCCTTTCCGGACACGGCCGGCGGCAATCCGCAGCGACGCTTGAGCGCTACCTGCTCAGCCTCTCCGCCAAGCCCTTCATCGGCACGCTGGCGATCGTGCTGCCTGCTCTGCTCCTCGAGCGCCTGCTCCGGCTGTTCGATCTGCTGGCGGACACGGACGTGCCGACGGGCTCCGTCGGCCGCATGCTGCTGGACCTCGTGCCGCAATATCTCGGTCTCGCGCTGCCCGCCGCCCTCTTCATCGGCGTCTATTTCGTCATCGCCAGGCTGAGCCGCGGCAACGAGTTGGAAGCGATGCAGAATGCCGGCGTCTCCATGGCCTGGATCAGCCGCCCCTTTCTGCTGCTCGGCCTCGCCCTCGCCATCGTCGCCTACGGCCTCTACGGCTATGCCCAGCCCTTCGCCCGCTACGCCTACCGCGCGGCGCTGTGGTCCGCGACCGAAAGCGGCTGGAACGCCACCATCCCGCCCGGGCGTATCATCCATGTCGGTCGCAACCTGATCGTGACCGCCGACGCCGCGGACCCCGGCACCGGTGAGCTCCGCAATGTCCTCATCCACCAGCAGGAGCCGGACGGCACCGAAGAAATCACGACCGGCGAGCGAGGCAGCCTTTTTCTGACGGATCAGGGCAGTCAGCTCGTATTGAGCCTGGAGGACGGCCACCGGCTCGTCATCCATCCGAATGGACGGGTCGCCACCATCACGTCGCAAAGCACCAGCATGTCTCGGCCTTTCGTCCTGCATCTTCGTGCCTTTCGCCCTCGTGGCGGCGACGAGCGGGAGATGACGACCGCCGAGCTCTGGCGCGCCCATCTCGCGCCGCATCCGACGCTGCCAATCCGCAGATTGGATGGCGAACTGTACAGCCGCATCCTGCGCGCGCTCTCGATGGCCGTGCTGCCGCTGCTCGCGGTGTCGCTGGGCATCTCCGGCAAGCGGTCGCGACGGCAATACGGCGTCCTTGTGGGCGTTCTGATCCTCATCCTTTACGATCATGCGATCCAACTCACAGCGGCACTCGGCACCGCTGGACTGATCGACCCGCGCCTGCCGCTATGGGGCATTTTCCTTGCCTTCACCGCCTTCTGCTTCTGGATGTTCGCCCGCGCCTCCCAGCACACGAGCGAAGGCCCGCTCGACCCCCTTTTCACCCTGCTCGAGGATGCGACCGACCGAGCGGCGAAGAGCCTGCGCGGCATGGCCCTCGGCCGCCCGAGGTCGCGCGCCGGATGATCCGCCTCTACCTCTCCCGCCTGCTGCTAGGCCGGCTGCTAGGCGCGCTCATCGGGCTTGCCGCCATGCTCCAGCTGCTCGAGCTCTTCGAGAAGGCTGGCACGATCTTCGCCCATGGCGGCTTCCTCGATATTCTGCATTTCATCGGTCTTCGTCTGCCTGCGATCCTCTCCGAAAGCCTGCCGCTGGCAGTGCTGATCGGTGCACTGCTCGCCTTCAGAGGGCTCGCCGCCGGGCTCGAGGTGACGACCCTGCGCGCCGCCGGCATGAGCATCGCCCAGATGGTGATGGCGCTAATGCCGCTTTGCCTCCTGCTCACGCTGGTCCAGTTCGGGCTGCAGAACGAGGTTGCCCCGCGGGCCGACCGCGCCTTCGAGGACTGGTGGGCACGGACCATCCCGCCCGCTGCCGACGCGCCCGTCCCGCCCCCGCTCTGGCTGCGCGCGGGGGGCGATGTCGCGGCGGTCAACCGCGTCTCTCTGGACGGGCGGCAGGTGGAGGGGGTCACGCTCATCGAGCGCTCAGCCAAAGGCGATGTCACCGCCGAAATCACGGCGCCGAGCGCCGAGGTCGGCGCCCGGGGCTGGGTGCTGGCGCAGCCACGCATCGCGCAGGCCGGCAAAGGCAAGATCCGTGAGGAGGCAAGCCTGACCTGGCCAGCCGGTCCCTCACCGGCCAATATGGTCGCCCTCATCCGGCCGACGGATAGCCAGACGCTGGAAAGGTTGATCGGCACGCTCAAGGGCCGCTGGGTGGGCATCCAGGGCCCCTCCTACTATCGGACTGCGCTTTATGAGGCCTTCGCGGTTCTTTTCGCGCCCGTCATCATGCTGCTGCTGGCAGCCCCCGTGCTCCTGGCCCCGCCCCGCTCGGAAGGCAACGGCATGGCGACCGCCACCGGCCTCGTGCTGGGTCTCGGCTATCTCGTCTGCGCCGGCCTGCTCAACGCCTTCGGCGAATCGGGCGCGGTGCCGCCTTGGCTTGCCGGTTGGCTAGTTCCTGTTTTCTCCCTAGCCTACGCGATTTTGCGCCTGATGCAGTCAGATGACGCCTGACATGACATTTATACTATCTCGAAGTTTATATTTTCTTGACAGTTCTGGGTTACCCGCCCCATCCGAGGGAGCCTAGGAGAAGGTGATGCAGACCCGCTCGCGGAAACACGGACGGATTTTCGATCTCGGGCACATGAACTTGGCCGATCCGGTCTACGCCGGCGGGCGCCATCGCGCCTTCAGGCAAGGCTTGGCGTTCCTTCGTCGGATGAAGCCTCCGCACACCTCAACCGTTTCAAGGATGAAACGAGTTGTTCCGGCATCGACTCCGCCTTTGGCTCCTCCGCACGCGGGGGGCGCCTTCTCTGCGCATGTTCCTGCCCCGGCTTGGAGACTCTGATAGACCATGACGACCGAGGCTGCCGGCGGCATCGACATCCTGCGTGTGACGGAGAAAGCGCAGCTCATGCGCTTCATCCGCCTGCCCGACCGGCTGCTGGCACGGGACCCGCAGTATATCCCGCCGCTGCATTCCGAGCGGCAGGCCGCCCTCAGCCCCAAGGGCAACCCCTTTTTTAGCCATGCCGAGGCCGCCTTCTGGCTCGCACGCCGCGGCGGCAAGGATGTTGGCCGCATCTCCGCCCAGATCGACCGTCTGGCCAAATCCGATCCGGCGGCGCCGGTGGGCAATTTCGGGATGCTCTCGGCGATCGACGATCCGGCGGTCTTCGCGGCCCTGCTCGCGACCGCCGAGACCTGGCTCGCCGCACGTGGCATCCGCCGCGTGCAGGGGCCGTTCAACCTCTCGATCAACGAGGAAACGGGACTTCTGGTCGAAGGTTTCGACACGCCGCCGATGTTGATGATGCCACATGATCCGCCCTATGCGGATGGCCACGTCGCCGCCCTTGGCTATAGCAAGATCCGCGACCTCTACGCCTATCTTTGCGACACGACCGCCGCCCTGCCGAAAAGCTCGGCGGCGATCGTCAGCCGCGGCCTGCCCCCCAACGTCACGCTCCGCCACATGCGGATGGCGAATCTCAAGCAGGACATCGCGTCTCTCGTCAGCATTTATAATGATGCCTGGTCGACCCACTGGGGCTTCGTGCCGATCACGGAGAGCGAGGTCGACCATATGTCGAAGGCGATGAAGCCGCTGTTGCATGAGCGGCTGATCTGGTTCGCCGATGTCGACGGGGAGCCGGCCGCCTTTGGCCTCTGCCTGCCCGATCTCAATGCCGCAATTCGGGACCTGTCTGGCAGCCTGCTGCCCTTCGGCTGGGCAAAGCTGCTGTGGCGTCTCAAAGTCTCGGGTGTGAAGACGGGCCGCGTGCCGCTGATGGGCGTGCGCAAGCGTCATGGCGCGGGCATGATGGGCCGGCTGCTCGCGCTGCACATAGTCGAGGCGCTGCGGCGCGAGGCGCTAGCAAAGGGCATCACCGCGGTCGAAATGTCCTGGATTCTTGAAGACAATCTGCCGATGCGTCACCTCGCCGAAGCAATCGGCGGGCGGCCATACAAGACGTATCGCGTCTATGAGAAGACGCTCGCCGCATGATGGAAGCGAGTTCTCTCACCGTGCTCGTTCTCGCTGGCAGCCGGCATGGCGCGACTGATCCGATGGCTGTGGCAGCCCATGTCTCGCACAAGGCGCTGCTGCCGGTGGGCGGCACGCCCATGCTGCTGCGGGTGATCCGCGCGCTGCGGGCGACCCCGGCTGTCGGGCGCATCGTCGTCTCGAGCGAGCGCACCGACCTGCTCGACGGCTTTCCCGAATCGGCCGAAATTCTGTCCATCCGCGCGGAACCCTCGCCCAGCCGCAGCGTCGCGGCCGCGTTGGAGACCTTCGGCGCGCCGCTTCTCGTAACAACGGCCGATCACGCCCTGCTCTCCCCCGCCATTCTAGCCGACTTCCTGAGCCGTGCCCCGCAGAGCGCGGATGCCGTGGCCGCCGTCGCCCGCTCGGACGTCATCCGCGCCGGCTTTCCGGGCACGCAGCGCACCTGGATCAGGCTGCGCGACGGGGATTTCAGCGGCTGCAACCTCTTCCTGCTCCGCCGCGAGAAGGCCCTCCGCGCCGTCGCCTTCTGGAAGCGGATTGAGGAGCGGCGGAAAAGTCCGCTCGCCATGGCCTGGCTCATCGGCCCCGCCGCGCTGATCGGTTATGCGCTGAGAATCTTGACATTGGATGGTGTGGCACGGCTTTTGAGCCGCCGCACCGGTGCGGCACTCGCCGTTACTGCCCTTTCTCACGCGGACGCGGCCATCGATGTCGACAAGCCCGCGGACCTTGAACTCGTCGAAAGGACCCTTGCCGCACGCGCCGCGGCATGAGCCCAAATTTATGAACGCAGCATAGTTGGATCGCATCTTGGATCTCCATCTCACGTCAGGACCAACGCCTTCGCTTAGCGGACTTCCCCTCCGCGCCGGTGATTTCGCAACCCTGCCGCAGGCGCTGGACTATGCGGCCGAAGGACTGACGGGCCTCAATTTCTATTCCGGCCAAGGCGATCTCTCATCGACGTTGAGCTACCGCAATCTTCGCGCCGATGCCCGCGATCTGGCCTGCCGCCTGCACGGTCTCGGCCTCGCGCGCGGCGACAGCATCGCCGTCATCGCCGAAACCAGCCCCGATTTCGTGCGCATCTTTTTCGCCTGCCAATATGCCGGCCTCGTGCCTGTGCCGATGCCGCTGCCCTTCGCCTTTGGCGGGCGCGAAACCTATGTCTCCCATGTCGAACGGCTGGTGCAGGAGGCTCGCGCCAGCGCCCTCTTCGCCCCCGAGAACCTGGTGCCCTGGCTGGCGCCCATGGCCGAGGCGCAGGGGCTGCTTCTGTGTGGCACGGTCGCCGATCTCTCCCGCCTCGATGTGTGGGACGCGGATCTGCCCGAAATCGGACCTGACGATACCGCTTATCTGCAATTCTCCTCGGGCAGCACGCGCTTTCCGAAGGGCGTCGTCATCCGCCAGAAGGCGCTGATGGCGAATGCCGTTGGCATTCTCAATCAGGGCATGGAAATCCGGACGGCGGACCGCGCCGTCTCCTGGCTGCCGCTTTATCACGACATGGGCCTGGTCGGTTTCCTGCTCAGCCCGCTCGCTGGACAGGTGACGGTCGATTTCATCGCGACCCAGGATTTCGCCCGCCGCCCCCGCCTCTGGCTCTCCCTGATCAGCCAGAACCGCGGCACGGTTTCCTATAGCCCGAGCTTCGGCTTCGACCTTTGCACAAGGCGCGAGCGCTCGATCGGCAAGGAGAGCCTCGACCTCTCCACCTGGCGCGTCGCCGGCATCGGCGGCGACATGATCCGCCCTGGGGTACTCGCCAAATTTGCCGAGACCTTCGCGGTCTGTGGTTTCGATGCCCGCGCTTTCCTGCCGAGCTACGGCATGGCCGAGGCGACGCTTGCCCTCGCCTTCGCGCCGACCGGCCAGGGTTTCGAGACCGAGACCATCGACCTGGACCTCCTGGAGCAGAAGGGCATTGCCTGCCCGGCCGAGGGCGACGAGGCCCGCCGCCGCACCTTCGTCCTCTGCGGTCTGCCCCTGCTCGGCCACCGTATCGAAGTGCGCGGGCCAGACGGCGCGGCACTTGGCGACCGCCAGGTCGGCCGCATCGTGGCCAAGGGGCCGAGCATCATGCAGGGTTACAAGAACCGGCCGGAAGAGACGCGGGAGAGTCTGTCCGCCGATGGCTGGCTCGAAACCGGGGATCTCGGCTACCGCATCGCCGGAACGTTGGTCGTGACGGGCCGCGCCAAGGACCTCATCATCATCAACGGCCGCAACATCTGGCCGCAGGATCTGGAATGGACGGTCGAGCGCGCCGTGCCGCAGATCCGCACGGGAGACGTCGCCGCCTTCTCGGTAGAGGAGGATGGCCAGGAGGTGTTGGTCGTGGCCGTTGAGGCCCGCGGCCTGCGTGATTCCGATGAGGGCGAGGCGCTGGCGGCCGAGATCGCCGGCACGCTGCGCAGCCATCATGGTGCGGATGCCCGCGTCGTCCTATTGCCGCCCGGCAGCCTGCCCTATACGTCCTCGGGCAAGTTGAGCCGCGCCCGCGCAAGGCTGAACTACCTTGCCTCTCTCCTGCTGCCGGCGGGCGCCATCGCCGCGTGAACGCTCCCGCCGGGGCCGTTACGCGTCCGGTCGCAGCACTCACGGGAGGCACCGGCTTTCTCGGCCGCGCCATCGCCCAGGCGTTGACGGAAGCCGGCTGGCAGGTGCGCCTGCTGGTCCGCTCGGCACCGCTGCATCCCCAGTTGGAACATCTGCCGCTCGACCTCGTGCTGGGCGAACTTGCCGACCGGGTCGCCCTCGCCCGCCTCGTCTCCGGCGCAGACATCGTCATCCATGCCGCGGGCCTCGTGAAGGCCCGCAACACCGCGGCTTTCCTGGCCGTCAACCGGGACGGTGCGCGCCGCGTGGCGGAAGCCGCCGCCGTAGCGCCCGGCGCACCCGGCTTCCTGCTGATCTCCTCCCTCGTTGCCCGTGAGCCCGGCCTCTCCGACTATGCCGCGAGCAAACGCGCCGGCGAGGAGGCCGTGATCGAGGTCCTCGGATCCCGTCCCTGGACCGTGCTCCGTCCCCCGGCGATCTACGGTCCGTGGGACCGGGAAGGTCTCGCCATGCTGCGGCTTGCGTCCGGCCGCTTCGCCCCTGCCATTGCGGCGCCCGAGCCGCGCATCGCCATGATCCATGTCCGTGACGCCGCGGCCGCCGTCCGCGCGGTGAGCAAGGGAGAATTGCGCCAGCAGACCTGGGAAATCTCTGATGCCCGGACGGACGGCTACGGCTGGCGGGAGCTTCTGGGCCGGATCGGGTCGGCACTCGGTCGTCAGCCGCGCCCCGTGCCGCTGCCGGATGTCGCCCTTCGCATGGCAGGGGCCGTGAGCGACGGTCTAGCTGCGCTGCGCGGCGAGGCCGCGATCTTCGGCCGCGGCAAGGCGCGCGAGATCCTGCACCGGAACTGGAGCATCGACCCTGGCCGGCAGATTCCGTCCAGCATCTGGCAGCCCGGGATCGACCTTGATGCCGGCCTGCGGGAGACGGTTGACTGGTGGAGAGAGATCAGCCGGCACGCCGCATGAAGCCGAGGATCGCCGCCGCCGCGCGGCCAGACGCACCCGCAACCTCGCCGAGGGACGCACGGGCCATCTCCTCCTGCCGTGCGCGATAAAGGTGATGGCGCGCAGGCGCGGCGCGGATCGCGGCCATCAGGTCGCTTGGCTCATCCACAACATCTCCCAGCTGCCAATGCGCGAAATTCGGATCGCCCCGCCATGTCGCGCCATGCGCGTTGAGAAACACACAGGGGCGTGGCCGGACGAGGAATTCGTAGACCTGGCTGCTGACGTCACTGACAAAGACATCCGCTGCCTCGGTATAGGTCATGTCGAGCAGCCGGTCCGAGCCCGTATCGACGAGAATATGCTTTGTGCCGCGAGCCTCCCAACCGGCGCGCAAACTCTCGTCTCTGCGCCGGAACATCTTCACATGCGGCGCGACGATGAGATTGAACTCCGACTGCGCTGCGAAATCGGCGAGCATCGGCTCGATGAAGCGCCGCCAGGAACTGAGTTTCGGCGCCTTGTGGGCGTTGTAAAGAACAATGGGCCGGCGCTCCTCAAAAAGGGGTGTCGCTTGTCTCTGCAACGCCGCGCAGGTCTCGAGCTTGACGGCGCCCACGGCCGCACATCGGTCGGGCCGGACGAGCCCGGCACCGATCATGCGTTGCGCGCTTTTCGGACCCGAAACGAGGACAAGATCAAAGGGCTTGGCGTGATGCGAAAAGCTGCGCGCTCGGTCCCCCGCGCCATGGGGGTAAAGGATAAGCCTCGGGTGGCGAATGCCGAGCCGGCGGGCGAGAGACACCGTGTCCTCGACGGCGACGATCGCGTCATAGCCGTCGAGTTGCCGGCGGTTGTCCAGCATCACCAGGCTCTTGAACATTCCGAAGCGGCGAAGGCCCCGTTGCATCGCCCGGGTGAGCAGCGAGCGTTCGAGCCGGCGACAGGTCATCGGCGCGGCGCCCAGCGCGGTCGCGATGCGCTCCAGCTGGGCCAGCGATTTCGGATCGTTGTAGTAGCTGTGAACCGTGACACCCGGCTCGCTCGCCAGTGCATGGGCGATGCCGGCACCGTGGTAGCACTGATAGGCCTCGGCGATGTAGAGGAAGGCGATGTTCATCTTGCTGCGTGTCTATAGACGCCTCGCCCGGCTTGGCAACCAGAGCTGATGGCCCAATACTAATGGCCCAGAACTGGCGGGACGGGTCGCTCGGCCGCATCTTCCAAAATCTCGGCTGGCTGCTGGCAGGCAAGGGTGTGGGCGCGGTCCTCAGCCTGGTCTATTTGGCGCTTGCTGCCCGCACGCTGGGGCCGCGCGGTTTCGGCGAATTCACCCTCATCACCGGCGGCGCCCAGGCGGTTGCCGCTTTCGTCACCTTCCAGACCTGGCAGATCGTCGTGCGCTACGGCCTGCCGCATCTCAGGGCGGGAGATCGCGATGCCGCCGCCCGACTGGGTGGTTTCTGCCTGGCGATCGACCTGGGTGCGGCGCTCGCCGGCTGCGTGGTCGCGACGCTCGCGGTCTGGTGGCTGAGCGACCGGCTCGGCTGGCCGCGCGGCCTCGCCCGCGAGGGCCTCGGCTTCTCCTTCGTCATTCTGCTCACGACCCGCTCCACCGCCGTCGGCATCCTGCGCCTGCATGACCGTTTCGGCACCGGGGCTGCGGCCGATGCGGTGACCCCCATTACCCGCTTCGTGGGCGCGCTCGTCGTGGTCGCGGTCGGCTCGACCGTTGGCGGCTTTCTCCTTGCCTGGACGGCCGGCGAAATCCTGACGGCCGCCGCTTACTGGCTCGCCGTGGCGCGCGTCGTGCCGGGCGGCCTCCTCTGGCCGACGCGGCAGCGACTGCAGACGGCGGTGCGGGAGAATCCCGGCATCTGGCACTTCACCTGGATGACCAACCTCAACACCACGCTGGATCAGGGGTCGAAACAGGCGGTGGTGCTGCTGGTCGGCCTCGCCGCCGGGGCGACGGGCGCCGGGCAATACCGCCTCGCCTCCCAGCTCACGCAGGCGCTGGCGCGGATTTCGGACATGGCCTCACGCGCCATGTTCTCCGAACTCGCCCGCGCCCATAGTGGCGGGTCTGGCCATGAGTTTCGCCATCTCATCCTGCGCGCGGCAGCCCTCGCCGCGGGCGCGGGCGCCGTCATCATGCTCGTCCTGCTCGTGCTCGGCCGGCCCCTGCTACATCTGATCGGGGGGTCGGCCTATCTCGGCGTCTATCCGCTACTGGTGCTGCTCGGCCTCGCTTCGGCGCTCGACCTCGCGAGTGTTGTCTTTGAGCCGACGCTGGTCGCCATGGGTCGCGCAGGGCGTGCGCTTTGGGTGCGCATCGGCGCGAGCCTCGCCCTCTTCGCGCTGCTGGGCGCCACCCTGCCGCTCTACGGCACTATGGGAGCCGCCGCCGCCGTGCTCGCCGCCTCGACGATCGCGCTCTTGCTCTTCGCGGTCGCCGTCTGGCGCGCGGTTACTGCCTCTGGGCGCTGAGCGTGCGCGTGCACTGGGTCTCGTCACCGGTATAAAAGCCGCGCAGCTTCTTCGGGCTGGCCATGACGGTCTCGGTGCCGGTCAGGCTGTTGCCCTGGATGGTGGCGGTCAATTCCGAGCGGCCGCTGTCATCCGCCATGGAGAGATGGCCGCTCCCATCAACCCGGCCCGTCAGGTGGTGATGATGGGTCCAGGCTTCACCGCCGGCGACCTCGATGGTGATCGATTTCTGCTGATTGCCACAGCCCTGCACCGCCCATTCAGGGGAGCTGGTGCCGCTATAGGTGCCGTCGAAGGGCGAGGTCGCTGCCCATGCCGGCACTGCCGCTAGGGCGGCTAATCCGCAAAGGGCAATCAAGGCGAAACCCTGGCGATGGCGCATCTTTTCCTCCGCGGTGCGGCTGCCCCCCCATAGCGGGGGGGCAGCCTTCCCGCCAGCGCCGAGAACGGCGCCCCGCCCTGCACCGTCTTGCCATCTCCCCGAAGCCGGTCTGAACTGGGTCGACCAATCGCCGCTGGGCGGCAGGAACTGGAGCGCGTGATGAAAGACCTGTCCTGGAACGATGCCGCCGCGCGCCGCGAATTCTCGCGGCTGAAGCAGATGAAGCCCTTCTGCTATGGCCTCACCAACTACGTCGCGGCGGGTCTGTCAGCGAATGTGCTGCTCGCGGTCGGCGCCGCCCCCGCTATCGGCACGGCGATGGACTGGCCGAGCGTTTTCGGCCGCCATGCCCACGCGGTCTGGATCAATGCCGCCTGCCTGATGAGTTGCGGGCCCGAGGAAATCCGCGCCGCTGCCCGCGCAGCACATGAGGGGAATGTCCCCTGGGTTCTGGACCCGGTGGCGATCGGCGCCGGCGCGCCGGAATACGACGCCGTCATTCGCAGCCTGCTTGAATTCAAGCCGACCGCGATCCGCGGCAATGCCTCTGAACTCATCGCGCTGGCCGGCGGCCAAGGCGGCGGCCAGGGCGTGGAGACGACCATGACCTCGGATCAGGCGCTGCCCTATCTCCAGTCCTTCGCGGCCGAGATGGGCACCATCGCCGCCGTCAGTGGCCCGGTGGATTACATCACCGATGGCAGCGCCACGATTGCGGTGCGTGGCGGGGATGCACGGCTAACGCTGGTGACGGGTGCGGGCTGCGCGCTCGGTAGTCTCATCGCCGGCATGCTGGCCAATGCCGAGGACCGGCTTGAGGCCGTCGCCGCCGCGCACGCGGTCTATGCCGTGGCCGCCGAGCGCGCGTCCGGGGCGGTGGGCACCGGCAGCTTCGCCGTGCAGTTCCTCGACCATCTCTCCCTGCTCGACCCGACGGAATAAGCCGAAGCGCTCACTGTTTCCGGGTGGACGTCCAGTTGAGAACAAAAGCCAGCAGCACCTTCGTGAAGGTCACCAGCTGGTCGATCGAGACTTGCTCGTTGACGCTATGGGCATGGCGAAGTTCGCCCGGCCCGTAGATCACCGCCGGAATGCCGACGTCACCGAACCAGCCGCCATCGGTGACGGTTGGCGACACATCCACGATCGCCTTCTGCGCCGCCACGCGCTCATGCATCGTGGCAAGCAGAATGGTGCCTGGATGCGCGGGATCGACCTCAAGGGCCGGAAAAATCTCGCCCCGGTCGATGATCATCGAGGTCCCGCCCCAGACGAAGGTCGGCGGGTTGACACGCAGCCAGGGGTCGCCAGAGGCGACGCCGCCGATGTGTTCCTCGATCTCCCTTATCACATCCGCGAAATTCTCGTTTGGGTAGTAGTGCACAGTGATCCAGAGCCGGCATTCGTCGGCGATGAAGGCCGCGTGCCGCCCGCCTTCGATCACCGCCGGGTTGATGGTGGTTGAACCCAACGGGCAACCTGGATATTGCTTCGTCACTGCCCAATGGCGTTCCAATTCGCCAAGCCCCTGGATAATCTTGGCCATCTTCTCGATGGCGCTGGCGCCAAAGACGCCGCCGCCGGCATGGATCATGCGGCCGCGCGTGCCGTCATGAAAGGTCTGCGGGCTTTTCACCGTGATCCAGCCGGTAATGACGCCACCCTGGCCCTGAATGTGCAGATCCGACGTATCGACGACCACCGCCATATCGGCGGTATAGCCACGCTCGCAGCATTGCAGCGTGCCGGCCTCGCCCACTTCCTCGCCGATCACCGACTGGACGATAAGATCGCCGGGCAGGGCAATGCCGTGATCGGCGAGGATGCGAACCACGAACAGCGCACCGGCGAGGCCGCCTTTCATATCCGCCGTGCCGCGCCCAATGATGACGCCATCACGGACAATTGGCCGGAAGGGGCCCGTCTCCCAGGCCTCGCCCAGTTCCACAGCGGCGACATCGACATGGCCGTTGATGATGAGGCTGTTATGCGTCGCACCCTCGCTGCCGCGGAGGATGCCGACGACATTGGGGTCCCCCGGATGGACGTCCCAGATGTCGATCTCGGCACCAAGCTCGCGCAGATACTGCGCCACGAACTGCTGCGCCTCGGTGGTGTTGCGCGCCGGGGGTGCCGGCGTTTCGAAAGACACGAGCCGGCAGAGCAGATCGAAGAGTTCGCTCTGCCGCGCCTCGACGGCGGCAAGCAACTGATCAAGATCGGCGGTCATTGTTCTGGCACCGTATCGGGCGCCCAGTAGAGGATGCGCTTCAGCACCCGGTCGACGATGACCCAGAGCAGGATCGCCATCACCGAGAGGATGGTGAGGGCCGAGAACATGACATCCGTCTGGATGCGCGCATTGGCATTCATCATGACGTAGCCGAGCCCCGCGGAGGAGCCGACCCATTCACCGATGATGGCGCCGATGGGGGCAATGGCAGTCGCCACCCGCAGGCCCGAACCGAAGGCCGGAAGGGCGGCATAAAGGCGGACATGGCGCAGGATCGCCCAGGGTGACGCATTCATGCTGCGCGCAAGATCGAGCCAGCCGATATCGGCGCGGCGCAATCCGTCGAAGAAGGAGGCGGTGACGGGAAAGAAGATGACCAGCACGGCCATCACGACTTTAGAAGCCATGCCGAAGCCGAACCACAGCACCAGCAGCGGTGCCAGGGCAAAAACCGGGATCGCCTGGCTCAGCAGCAGCAGCGGCATCAGCCAGCGCTGCAGCAATGGCGAAAAGACCATGCCGAGGGCAAGACCCGCGCCCAGGATGGTGCCGCAGGCAAGGCCCAACATGATCTCCGCGAAGGTCGTGGCGGTAGCACCCACCAGCGTCTGCCGCTGCGCCACAAGTGCCTCCGCAACCTTGATCGGGCTCGGTAGCATATAGGGCGGGATGGAGGTGAAGGCGGTGATCGCCCACCAGATCAGGATGAGGCCGAAGAGCGTGATGAGCGGGCGAAGAACCTGTTTCATTATTCGGTTTCGGGCTCCGTCAGCACGCGCATGAGATGGCCTTGGGTCTCCAGCAAATGCAGATCGTCCGGCGCGCGCGGCGGATTGCCCGGCACCAGGATCGGCGCGCCGAGCGTCGCCGGGTGGCCAGACATCACCACGAGATGGTGGCCCAGCCGGCAGGCCTCGAAAGGATCATGGGTGATCAGCAGCGCGGTCCGTCCCTGCAGCAACTCGGCCGCCAATTCCTGAATGCGGGCGCGCGTGATGGTGTCGAGCGCCGAGAAAGGCTCGTCCATCAGCACGATGGGCCGATCTTCGTACAAGGTGCGGGCGATGGCGGTGCGCTGACGCATGCCGCCGGAAAGCTCCATCGGCAGTGCTTTCGCGCGCTCCCCGAGGCCGACGCGCTGCAGCAGATGCATCGCCCGGTCCAGATCCGGCTTCTGGCCGCGCAGGCGGCTGCCGACCATCACATTCTGCTGCACGGTCAACCAGGGATAGAGAAGATCGGTCTGGCCCATATAGGCGATACGGCCCTGCAACGGCGCGCCGTCGGTCGACCGCACCAGGCCCGCGGTAGGCCGCGACAGGCCCGCAAGGATCTTGATCAGGCTGCTTTTGCCGACGCCGCTGGTGCCGAGCAGGGCCACGAACTGGCCGCCCGCGATGGTGAGGTCGAGATTCTGGAAAATCGTACGCTCACCGAAGCGAAGCGCCAGTCCTTCAATGACGATGCCCGGGCAAGGGGCCGTGGTCATCCCTCGGCCCCGTCCTGCCAGCCAATGGCCCAGAACTGCGCTTCGAGCAGGCTCGCGGTGCGGAAGGTGTCGAGCAGCGAGGCGTAGCGCGCCTCAGCGCCTCGGCGGCGTCCGAAATCATCCAGGTCGATGATCGCCTGCGCCACGGTCGCCCGATACTCCTCCCCCGCATAGCTGCGAATCCACGGTTCGTAGGGATTGCCCTCCAACACTGTCTCTGGGTCTCCCAGCAGCAGCTCTGCGATTTCGGCATAGCCTGCGAGGCAGGGTGCCAGCGCAATTTCGAGATCAAGCCGGTCGCCGGAGGCGCCACGTTCAAGAAAGAAATTGGCATAGGCCGTCATGCGCAGATCGGGCGGCGCACCCTCCAACTCGGCCTGGGCGATGCCCCACTCGCGGCAATAAGAGACATGCAGCGGCATCTCGACCTCGAGCAGCGCCGTCATGGTGCGGTTGGCGGCCACGAGCTCGCTGAGAGACTCGCTCTTGTATCCCGCCAGCGCATAGCCGCGCGCATATTGGATCAGATAAAGATAATCCTGGATCAGGAAGTTCTGGAACCACGGCTGCGGCAGCGTGCCGCGCCCAAGCGCGCGAACGAAGGGATGGCCGATGTAGGCCTCCCAGGCCGGTCCCGCATCCCGGCGCAAGCGGCCAAAAAGCCCGTAGTTGAAATCCGGTGCCCGCGCTCCGGTTGTCTTGCTGGAAACCACGCGTTCTATCCTCTCGCTCCCCGGCTGTTTGCGCCCGGTCTCGGTTTGGTGCTCATGCAAGGCAGCCGCCAGCGCCACGCAGCCTGGCCGCGGATCAGGGTGCCTTCAGCTCAATCGCATAGTCCGACAGAGGCGGCTGCTTCGAGATCAGCTTGTGATCGTACATGAACTTTTCGTAGTCGAGATACCGCTTCTGATCGAGATAGAAGGGGTCCTTCGCGAAATAGCTGAGCGTCTGATACCAGGCCGTTTTGTTGAGCTTATTGTTGAGATCCGGATGCTGCTTGATGAAGGCAGCCCACATCTCGTCCGGATGCGCTTCGAGATAGGACGTGCCTTCCTGCAGCGCTTCGAGGAAGGCGGTGATCTTGGGATCATGCGCTTCCTTCTTGTTCGCGATCAGCACCAGTTCGTCATCCGGCGGCACGCCGTAATCCTGAGGCGCGAAGACCACAGGCGTCTTGCCCATCTCCTTGAGCTCGTTGACCTCGAAATTGCGGTAGGCACCGATCACGCCATCGACCTGATGCGAGGTCAGGGCCGTGACGAGGGCAAAATTGACATTCACCAGCGTCACGTCCTTGGGTGAAACGCCGGCATTTTCCAGCATGGTGTCGACGATGGAATCGTCCAGCCCGGCGACCGAGAAGCCGATCTTCTTGCCCTTGAAATCCTTCATCGTCTTGATGCCGCTGTCGCTGATGGCGACCAGAACGTTGAGCGGCTTGTTGATGAGCGTGCCGACGCGAACCACCGGCAGGCCTTGCTCAGCCATGAGGTAGAGCTGCGGCTGATAAGTGAGTGCCAGATCCGCCTGACCAGCAGCGATCTGGCGCGGCGGCAGGCTGGGATCGGCCGGCGCGATGATCTTGACATCAAGCCCATGGCGCGCGAAGGCGCCGGAATACTCCGCCGCCAGGATGGGCGCATGATCAGGATTGACGAACCAATCGAGTAGAATCGTGATTTTCTTGTCCCCGGCATAAGCCGCTGGAGCGAAAGCGGCCGGCATGGCAGCCATCAGGGCAACGAGACTCAACATGGAACGGCGCAGCAAAGAGGCCTCCTGTAACAAACCACCATCAAGGCACGGCGCCCTGACGGCCCTATGCGATATCTGCTCTTCTGGTCGCGATCGGGGAAGCTGCACCAGGCAACGGTCCGGGCGCGACGAATGCAACCGACTTACGCGCGGCCCCCTGGGATGAAAAGGGACAACGGGTGCGGGGATATTGGAGCTCCCGCAGGGGGCGACGCCAGCGGGGCCCGTGACCGGAAGGAGAGCAGGCCCGCTGCCTGACACCTCACAATAGAACGCCTCGCCCCGCACCGCCACGAGGGCCATCACCCTACTCCCAAATCGCGTCAGCCTGCGCGCCTGCAGGCGGCCGCCTCATCGGTATCAAACGATGCACAGGAAGGGGCACGACTGCGCGTTAGCGCAATGTGCCGCATATCATGCCGGCGTATACCCAACACAAGTGCGCACACTCTGCCCCTCCGTCCAGGAGCAACCACTTGAACGTCACTATCTGGCGCTCTTTCAATGAGATGGCGTAAGCCCGCTCGATTCGTCGCGCCACACAGCGCGTCTGCACCGCTACGTGCCGTCGCCCGGAGATGTCGGGTCCATCTTCGGAAGAGACGCACGATTTGCAAATGCCCCGCGGAAGGCAAGTTTCGACCAGTGCCTGCCCTGAATCTTGTAGGAAAGTTGGCAATGATAGGCGACCTGTCGCCAGAGTTCGAACTCGTCGACAACCTGCACCGTCTCCAGCTGCTGTCGCCATGCGGCGCCGCTTTCAGCCAGCACGAGCGCGAAGGCCCGTGTAAGCAAACCCGGGCCGGTCAGCATCCAGACCTTGTCGCGGTCGCCGCGATTGAGGGCGTTAATTGCCAGCACGAGCGCTTTCCGAAGGACCGGATGCTTCGGGCGGGTTGCGATAAAATTGTTGCCGATGTGGCCGGACGGCTCCTGCCAAAACAGCGCCTCAATCCCGGGCCTGAAAAAGGGTGCGAGAGGTTGCAGGCATCGATCGTCCATGTCCGCCCAAACGCCGCCATCGCGAACCAGAACCGCGAGACGCAGGATGTCCGCCTTGGTTGTGGCATCCTCTGCGCGTTGGAAAGCGATGCTCACCTGGGGTGAAAAATAGGATCGCAGATACAATAAGGCGCTTTCGGTGTCGAACCGACGATACTCCCATTCCGGATTGCAGGTGCGCCAGCTTTCACTCAAGCTTAACACGTCCTCCGGCACCGCGGGCGCATCCCAATACTGCGTGATCCTCATCGGAATGCTCAGGTCAACCGGCGTTCCGCCCACAGACCGAAAGTACCCGCCTTCGCTCAGGGTAACGACAATCATCGTCGCGCTCGGAATATGGTCAGGCCGGTGCCGCATGATCGGCAACAGCGCCTCGATCCTCTCATCCGGCGGAAGAGAGCGCAGATTTTCGAGTTCCTCCATGGCCGCGCGGTCCAGTAGAAGATCGTTCAGCATCTGCCCTTGAAACGTCTGGAACTGGCCGGTCGAATTCCGGCTGAAGAGTCGCTCAGGCTTCTGCAGCTGCTCTAGTCGCGCGTGATAGTGCTGAGCCTCTGCGACGGAACCGCTCCGAATGGCGAGAGAAAACAACTCACCAAGGACAGGCTGATCGAAAGGAGACAGCGCTAATGCCGCGTGTAGGAGATCCCGTGCTGCGGAATGCTGCTTGCAACGTCGCGCCAAGCGGCTTTTGGCGCGGAGGAGGGTCACGTCGTCGCTACTGTTTTGTACCGGCGCCTGTGCCAGCAATGCCTCGGCGTCAGCGATGGTGGCGCGCTTCAGCGCCAGGTCAAAAAGATCCTGCCAGTGCCGCATGTTTCCAGGCCAAAGGGACAGGATTGTCCTTGCTTCCCGATAGGCATCATCCAACTGGCCCGCACCGCGGAATTGGCGTAGGCGCTCGTCTTTCACTTCTGCATGCTGAGCAAAGGGTTTCTGAACCATGGCCCAAATCGCGTCCGCTTCTTCGTCCCGTCCCAAGCGACGCAAAAGGCGGATGATCCGCAGATGATGAGACACCCTCTCGGGTTGCAGTTCGGACAGACGCTGCGCGAAAGCAAGCGCGGTGCCGTAGTCTTCAAGCTGGGTCGCGAAGTCACACGCCTCTGTCACAAGCCCCGGCTGGCCTGGATCTTTTGCCAGAGCCTTCTGCAGAAGGGATTCCGCGGCGGCGCGATTGCCCATCCGGCGATGTTGTCGTGCAACTTCTAGCACCCATTGCGGGTCACGCGGCAGCCGGGCCTGCAGTTCCTCCAGGCGTTGCAGCACCTGGGTCGGCTGCGCCATCGCGCGATGGATATCCACCCGCCTCCGCAGTGCCATCGTGCGATGCTCGGCGCCCAGTTCCTCAATCTGGTCGACCGCCGCGAAGGCTGCTGGAAAGTCGCCCCGGTCGAGCGCGATGCGATGTTGTAAGACCAGAGCGTCACATCTCTGCGGCAACGCCGCCTGCGCGGAAGCCGCATAGGAAAGCGCCTGGTCATGATTACGGCGGATGAGAGCAAGCTCGCCAAGGGCGAGTAGCAGATCATGGCTTGGCCGAACGGCTGTCAGGGCAGCCTCTGCTTCCGCGAATTGCCCCACGCGGCGAAGCTCCGCCGCCAGATCAACACGCCAGGCGCTGGCTGCCGGCTGAAGCGCTATGCTTTCGCGAAAGGCTGCAATCGCGGCTGTCGCCTCACCTTCCATCCGGTAGATCAGGCCGCGCATGTGCCACGCCGCCGCTGCGTGACCGCTGTCTCGGGCGGCCCAAGCATCGACCGCTGCGAAGGCTTGCTCCCTGTCTCCCAGACGCTGGAGCAGGAACGCATATTTGCGCGTCGCATTCTCTGCTCGGTCATCGAGTTCCAGCGCCCGACGATAGCCGTCGCGCGCCGCAGCCAGATCGCCGGATTGCTCTTCCAACTCGGCCAACATCACGGCAAGCCTGACGCTGTTGTGTCGATGAAGCCGAAGCAGCTTCCTTGCGTCTTCTATATGGCCGGTCGCGCGCAAGACCTGGGCGCAATCAACCTGCACCTCTTCCTCGAGTGGGGGATTTGCGACGATTGCAGAGAAAATTTTCTTTGCCTGAACATCATTCCCGGCAAGCCAGGCACAACATCCAAGCCCGAGCCGGGCATGAAGATGGCCCGGCGCAGACGCAAGCATTCGCCTAAAATTCGCTTCTGCCATGGCAAGCTTGCCTTGAGATTGAAGCATCTGAAGGCGTTGCAGCATGGACATTTGATCCTACGAGCCGATGCAGGTCCGGATCACGTCAAAGGAGCCGGGCCCCGGACGTGAAAAAGCCCGTCAGATGTTGATCTAACGGGCTGTAGGATTGGTTGCGGGGACAGGATTTGAACCTGTGACCTTCAGGTTATGAGCCTGACGAGCTACCGGGCTGCTCCACCCCGCGTGGGTGTAGAAGTAAGACAAGGGTGGGTTGGAAGACCTGGCGGCG